>MDTE01118889.1_pt1 | contig 50707 bp, 56 predicted proteins | sample 811231 | NCBI WGS metagenome assembly MDTE01 (sample SAMN05326651, study PRJNA326480) | marine metagenome | isolation source: seawater | place: Indian Ocean: Red Sea | collected 2010 | reverse complement strand
TTAGCAGGCGCGACCTTGCCTCGCTCCTTTGCGGTTTTTGGCATCTTCGCAACAGCGTTCATTTCATTTCCCCTTCTATAACCTCATTATGAGTATTTTCGGCAGAACTCGTAAGGAATTTCGAGAAGCGATGTTCGATTAGCGAACGTTTGTTCGTTAATCGGCCAGCAAGCAATTGCTTGCAATATAATAAAAACAGAAAACCAATGGGTTGGCCGCCAGAATCGGGCGAGAAATATATATCTGCGAGAATTACTACAGCGCTATGTCAGAACCCAAAAAAAAATCGCCCCCGCCACAGCGGGATACAAAAACACCGCGGCTGAAAACACCGGCGGGAGCCACGGACACGCATTTTCACCTTTACGGGCCTAGCAAGCGCTTTCCCTACCACCCGGATGCTCCGATATTGGTCGAGGACTCAACCCTTGATGATATGCTCAAGCTGCACGACACCCTCGGCATCGAGCGCGGGGTGATCGTGCACTCAGTCGTGCAGGGGAACACCTACGAGTATCTACTGCACGCACTGTCGCGTGAGCCCAAACGGCTGCGCGGTATCGCCCTGCCTGCGCCTGACATCACCGACCGAGAACTCGAGATTCTTACCAATGCCGGGGTCGTGGGCGCGCGGTTTGCGTTCCGCGCCAATCCCGAGATCAACACCGACATCATTGCTCGCACCCACGAATTCGGCTGGCACCCGCAGTTCTGGTTTCGCGGCCCCGATGAGGCAGCGGCCTGGCGCAACACCATGTTGGCCACACCGGGCAACTTCGTCATCGACCATATGGGCTGGCAGCCAGCGGAACTGGGAATCGATTCCCCCGGCTTTCGGGTGGTGCTCGATTGCCTGGATACGGGCCGATGCTGGGTGAAGCTGTCTGGGCCCATGCGGTTTAGCCAGGAACCGCAACCGCCATATTCGGATACCGTTGTGTTTGCGCAGACCCTGATCGAGCGGAACCCGGAGCGGGTAATGTGGGGGTCGGACTGGCCCCACCCCGATCATTTCGAGGGGATGCCCAACGATGGCGACCTCCTCGATCTACTCCTCGAATGGGCACCTGACGAGATGCTGCGCAAGAAGATCCTAGTCGACAATCCGGCGGAGTTGTTCGGCTTCTAGACGGCGAACCGGCCCCGCCATTTAGCTACACGCTATTTCGGGAGAACCCTTTATAAAAAAATAAACGCTGGATTGGGTCCACAGAGTTCCGTCCGTTCAACCTTGGTTTGGCTCTCGCCCCGATGGCGCGCACGTCAACACTCTCGCTTTCCCGGGAATCGATGTGGTCGACACCGATGTTCAAAGGTAGAGGAGCGCAAGCCTGCCCGCCGATATCCGAAGGGTAATCCCGGCTTCGCCTAGTCAGGCCGGCGTTCCGCGCGCGCCTCCACGATCCGGCGTGCCGCTATCAGATCACAGCGCCCACCAGGCTGCCGACCCCGGCGGTGAGCGCCATCGCGAAGGCGCCCCAGAGGGTCACTCGCGCAGTCGCGCGAAAGAGCGGCGCGCCGCCGACCCTGGACGACCCCGCGCCGAGCAGGGCGAGGCTCACCAGCGAGGCCACCGATACGACCGGGATCGCGTGGGCGACGGGCGCCAGAGCAACGGCTAGGAGCGGCAGACCCGCCCCCACCGAAAATGTCGCCGCAGACGTGGTCGCGGCCTGAAGCGGACGGGCACCCCCCTTCTCGTGCATGCCGAGCTCGTCGCGGGCATGGGCGCCCAGCGCGTCGTGGGACGTCAGCTGCACTGCAACCTCTTTCGCCAATACCGGATCGAGGCCACGTCCTTCATAGAGCCTTGCAAGCTCCAAGAGCTCCGCTTCAGGCGATTCCTCGAGCGCGAGACGCTCCGTTTCTAGATCCGCGCGTTCTGTGTCCAACTGGGAGCTGACCGAGACATATTCGCCAGCCGCCATCGCCGTCGCCCCGGCCACGAGCCCGGCGATTCCAGCGATCAAGATGATTTCACGATCCGGCGAGGCGGCCGCCACGCCGACGATCAGGCTCGCCGTGGAGACGATTCCGTCATTTGCGCCCAGGACGGCGGCGCGCAGCCAGCCGGTCCGGTGGACATAGTGATGCTCGGTGTCGTCCCCATGTTGGCCCATGCCCAGATAGCCCTTTTTGCACCAACCAACCCCGATCAGGCATGATGGCGGTCATATAGTCTTAGGTTGCCGCAACGTTTACAGTCACTTTTTCGACGCAGTCAATCTCTTGGAGGCCTCATGTCCGACGCATCCGCCAATCTCGCCCCCTCGGAGTGCATGGTCGCCGACTTCAGTATTTTCGCCCCGCCAGCCGACTTCTATGAGAACCCCTACCCCTATTATCGCGCTTTGCGCGAAAGCGACCCGGTCCATCGGAATGCCGACGGCTCCTATTACCTGACCCGCTACGAAGATGTTCGCCGGGTCTACCGGACCAAGGGCATGACGTCCGACAAGACCGAGATGTTTACAAAGAAATACGGCCCCGGCCCGCTACTCGAGCAGCACACGACGTCGATGCTATTCAGCGACCCGCCGTACCACACCCGCATCCGAAACCTTCTGCGCCACGCCTTCACCCCGCGCGCCCTAAAGCAGCTCGAGCATCGGGTGATCGAGCTGGTCGACGACCTGATCGAGAAATGCCGTGCGCGCGGCGAAATGGACCTCGTCCTCGATTTCGCTTTCCCGCTGCCCGTCGAGGTAATTTGCACCATGCTCGGTATCGACACTCGCGAGCGAAAGCGGCTGCAGGAATGGTCCCGGGAAATACTGACGCCCCTGGAACCGACGGCGACACCGGAGATGATCGCCGACGGCAACCGGGCCGTGGAGGAGTTTTCGGCCTTCCTGCGCGATCTGCTCGCGGAGAAGCGCGGGAACATGGCTCAGGGCGTGCGTGCCGGGGACATTCTCGAAGACCTGATTGATTCACAGGATTCAGAAGACGACCCTCTCACCGAGGACGAGCTCGTGCAGAATTGTATCCTGCTACTCAACGGCGGCCACGAGACCACGACCAATCTCGTGGGCAACGGCATGAAGGCGATGTTCGACAATCCAGAGCAGCTCCGGAAGCTGCAGGAAGATCCGTCACTCATCGGCAGCGCCATCGAGGAAATGCTGCGCTTCGACAGCCCGCTCCAGATCGGCAACCGAGGGATCGCCGAGCCGTTCGAGGTAGGCGGAATCACTCTAGAACCCGGGACCCAGATTCTTACCAGCATCGGCGGCGCCAATCATGATCCCGAAGGCTTCGACAATCCCGAAGCCTTCGATATCACCCGCACGCCGAACAAACACCTAGCTTTCGCGGCAGGCATCCATGCCTGCATCGGCGCACCACTGGCCCGCATGGAGGGCACGATCGCCATCAGCAAACTGGTCGCCGCATTTCCCGATATCGAACGGAAGGGCCCCATCGGCCGGGGCGGGCGCGCTCGGTTTCGGGGCCTGACCAGCATGCCCATATCGGTCTAGCCAAAATTTCCACTGGGGGAGCGATATTTGTGAGCGACATCTATATCGTTGGCGTCGCGATGACGTCCTTCGGACGGTATCCGGACCGTACGATCAAAGAGATGACCCACGCCACGGTCACCGACGCGCTGACCGACGCGAACGGCGCGACAGCCGATATTGAGGCCGCCTGGTTCTCCAACGTCGCCCAGGACATCCTCGAGGGGCAGGGTTCGATCCCCGGCGAAATCGCGCTCCGCAGTATGGGCATTCAGGAGATCCCGGTCACCAACGTCGAGAATGCCTGTGCCAGCGCCTCCACGGCCCTCGACATGGCCACAGCCTGGCTCGAGGCCGGCCGGGGTGGGGTCGCGCTCGCGGTAGGGGCGGAGAAGATGTTCCATGAAGACCGGGCGAAGATGTTCTCGGTGTTCAACGGCGGCTGGGATGTCTATGACGTCGCTGCCGCGACGGAGCGACTGCTGGCGCTGGGGCAGGGGGTCACCGATCCGGACGGAGAAGAGGACACTGGCCAGCGCAGCGTGTTCATGGACGTCTATGCGGCACTGGCCAAGTTCCACATGAAGTCCTTCGGCACCACTCAGGAACAGATCGCCGCCGTGGCGGCCAAGAACCACGCCCACTCCGCCCACAACCCGCTGTCCCAGTATCGCGAGGCCATGTCCGTCGACGAGGTCATGGCTGCGCGCAAGGTGAGCTGGCCGCTCACGCTACCCATGTGCTCACCCATCTCCGACGGCGCGGCGGCCGCCATACTGTGCCGTGAAGAGGAGCTCAACCGCTTCGACCGCGATCGCGCCGTGAAAATACGCGCGACGGCGCTGCGAACCGGTTCGGACCGCGCGCCCCAGGACTTCGACCGACACGTGACGCATCTGGCTGCCCGCGACGCCTATGAGCGGGCCGGGCTCGCGCCGGACGACATGGACGTCGCAGAGGTGCATGACGCGACGGCGTTTGCCGAGATCCAGCAGGTCGAGAATCTTGGCTTCTGCGAGTTCGGGGCAGGGGGTGCGCTAACGGAAAGCGGCGCCACATCACTGGGCGGCCGCATTCCCGTCAACCCCTCCGGCGGCCTCGAATCCAAGGGCCACCCAGTAGGCGCCACGGGCCTCGCGCAGATCTTCGAGCTCACGACCCAGCTGCGTGGCGAGGCCGGCAGCCGCCAGATCGAGGGCGCTCGCTTCGCGATCGCCGAAAATGGCGGCGGTTTCCGCGGCATCGAGGAGGCTGTCGCCTGCGTTACCATCCTAGGCCGCGACTGACCCCCACGAGGCAAAATGCTACACCAATGGAGTGCAGCATAAAGGCCCATGTTGCGGTGCAATCTCCCCGCAAAGCACCCAGGAAACCGGGAAACCGGTGATTATTTCGGCGTAGCATGTCCAATCGACGCATATCTGGGCTTGCCTTTTGTGCGCCGCACAATTAGCGTTTTTACCCTGCAGAGCCGCCCAGCGGCCATGCCGGACCAGACATTCCGGCCGGGGGGAAAGAGCATGAGCACATCGTCGCAGGTCCGGCGCATCGGCGTTCCGGACATCTGTGCCCGTAAGGGCGGCGAGCCGATCGTCAGCCTGACCGCCTACACGGCACCCATAGCAACGGTCCTCGACCCGCTTGTAGACTTCCTACTGGTTGGAGATTCCCTCGGCATGGTGCTCTACGGCTTCGAATCGACCCTGCCGGTGACGCTGGATATGATGATCTCCCATGGCGCGGCCGTGGTCCGCGGCAGCGAGCGCGCCTGCATCGTAGTCGACATGCCGTTTGCCTCCTACGAGGCCGGGCCGGCTGCGGCTTTCGCGTCCGCGGCACGGATGCTGACCGAGACGGGCTGCGCCGCGGTCAAGCTCGAAGGCGGGGTCGCCATGGCCGAGACCATCGCGTTCCTGGTCGCCCGGGGCATCCCCGTGCTCGCTCATATCGGCCTGACGCCCCAGTCCGCGAACGTGTTCGGTGGCTTCCGGGTCCAAGGTCGCGAAGATGCCCGGGCGCAGCAGATTCGCGACGACGCGCAGGTAGTCGCCGACGCGGGCGCCTTCGGAGTGGTGATCGAGGGCGTGCCCGAGACGCTTGGGCGCGAGATCACCGAGGCCATCGACATTCCGACCATCGGCATCGGCGCATCGCCGGCGTGCGATGGCCAGATTCTGGTGACCGAGGACATGGTCGGGCTGTTCGGGGACTTCACGCCGAAATTCGTCAAGCGCTATGCGGATCTCAACGCCGACATCACGGCGGCAGCGCAGCAATATGCCGACGACGTGCGCGCGCGGACGTTCCCCGGACCGGAGCATTGCTTCGGTGATGCCGCACCGGCCGACTACTAGGGGTCGCGCGTGCCAGAGCTCGCCACCGTACGCACCGTACGCGAATTACGCGCGGCCGTCGCCGGGATGCGCCTGACGGGAGACCGGATCGGCCTGATTCCCACGATGGGGGCGCTCCACGAGGCCCATATGGCGCTGGTCGCAGAGGCCCGACGCTATGCGGACCGGGTCGTCGTGACCATCTTCGTGAACCCGACCCAGTTCGGCCCGGACGAGGATTTCTCGAGCTATCCCCGCCGCGAAGCGCGCGACATCGAGACCCTACACGCACATGGCGTGGACCTGCTCTTCGCGCCGGGCCTGAAAGAGATGTACCCCGACGGGTTTGAGACAATCGTCAACGTGCCCGAGATCAGCCGGGGCCTGTGCGGCGATCACCGGCCCGGCCACTTCGCTGGGGTCGCAACCATCGTCACCAAGCTTTTGCTGCAGGCGCTGCCCGATGTCGCGCTGTTCGGCGAGAAGGATTATCAGCAGTTACAGCTAATCCGCCGGCTCGCCCACGATCTGGACGTGCCCGTCGAGATCATCGGCCTGCCGACCGTCCGCGAAACTGACGGCCTCGCCGTATCGTCGCGCAACGCCCATCTGAGCGCGGCCGGCCGCGCCGCCGCGCCCCAGATGTTCGCCGCGCTCAATATGGTGGCAGACCGGCTGCGGGACGGAGAGGTGGCCGATACGGCGTGTGCCGCCGGCCACGCAATGCTGGCCGCCGCGGGCTTCGCGCCGATCGAGTATCTGGAGGTACGGGCGGCGGAAACCCTGGCGCCGGCCGATCAGGCCCCTGGTGGCACACCGCTGCGGGTATTGGCCGCCGCGTGGCTCGGCGAGACCCGGCTCATCGACAATATTCCCATCCATTAGGCGAGGGTGCGCGTCCGCGCTATTCGTGGGGCACGTCGCCCTGGATGACGATCCTATGCATCAGCCGGTGATCGGTATAGTCGAACAGCGCATAATGCAGGGACAGGCGATTGTCCCAGACGGCCAAATCGTTCGTCTGCCACTTGTGGCGGTAGTTGAACTCCGGCGTGCGCAGATAATCGAACAGGTAGCGCAGCAGGAAGTCGCTCTCGCGACGGTCCAAGTCCTTGATAAAGGTCGTCATGGACTCATTAACGAACAGACCCTTGCTGCCGGTCACCGGATGCTTGCGCACCACCGGATGCAGGGCCGGAGTATACATCGCCTGCTTGTCGCGCAGATAGTCGGTGCCCTTGTCTGCGTCATACATCTCCGGGCGTGAGATCTCGGAATAGGGCTGATAGGAATCGTGATAGGCCCACAGCCCGTCCAAATGGGACTTCATCCGGTCCGACAGCGCCTCATAGGCCGCTACCATGTTGACCCAGACCGTATCGCCGCCACGCGGAGGGATGTCTCTGGCGTAGAGTACTGTCCCCATGGTCGGGCGCTCGGTCCCGACGAAGTCCGTATGCCACAGGTCGCGCGTGACGTGCGGCGGGTTCGATGCGTCATACTCCAGAATATCGATCTCGGGATTGTCCTTACTCTTCTCGAAGCCGGAGACGGAAGAGGGCTGCGGCTCGCCGAAACGTCGCGCGAAGGCCACCTGATGGTCGGGCGTGATGTCCTGGTCCCGGAAGATGATCACAGTGCGGTCGAGCAGCGCGTGGTGAATCTCGTCGAACTGCCGGTTGGTCAGCTCCTTCGAAAGATCGATACCCTCGATGATTGCGCCGCAGGCCGGCGACATCTCCTGCAAGTCAAAGCTCTCATATGTCATCGTGCCCTCCATCTAGTCTTGCATTATTCTGAACCGGCGGATGGACGCGCGGCAACCACCTAGTCAGACGTTTTCAACATCGGCCCAAGCGAACGGCCACCGAAGACATGCACGTGATAGTGCGGCACTTCCTGTCCGGAATCCACGCCATGATTCGCCAAGATCCGGTAGCCCGGCGCATCTAGATCTAGAATACGAGCGACGTGTCCCACGGCACGCATGAAGCCAACGATCGCCGCATCCGGGGCGTTGGCTGTGAAGTCCGCGTTCGAGACATACGACCCCTTCGGGATCACCAGAACATGGACAGGTGCCTGAGGGTTGATGTCGTGAAAGGCCAGCGCGTGGTCATCCTCGTAGACCTTGTTGCAGGGAATCTCGCCGCGCAGAATCTTTGCGAAGATATTTTCGCTGTCATAGGTCGTGTCAATCTCCGCCATCACGCGCGCCCCCGGCTCGTCTTTTCCTCGATCCCTGACATGCCTTGGCGCTCGCCCAGCTTTGCCCAGACGTCCTCGGGGCGAATGCCGGCGTCGGCCCATAGCACGCAAAGGTGATAGATCAGATCGGCACTCTCGGCCGCCAGCGCATCCGGCCCCTCGCTAAGCGCCGCGACGACCGTCTCGACCGCCTCCTCGCCGACCTTCTCGGCTATCTTGCCCGACCCGCGTGCAAGCAGCTGCGCCGTGTAGGACGCGTCCGGGTCACCCCCGATCCGGGATTCGATCACAGCGAAGAGCGCATCGATGACTTCCGCATTGGGTTTGTCGGCCATTACCGGCCCTCCTCGGTCTGTGCTCCTGACACGGGGCGCACGGGCACGCCCGCCGCCGCCATATGGACCTTCGCCTCGCCCAGCGAATGCTCACCGAAATGAAAGATTGACGCAGCGAGCACCGCCGAAGCATGACCGTCGCGCGCACCCTCGACAAGATGGTCTAGCGTGCCGACGCCACCCGAAGCTATCACAGGAACATTCACCGTGTCGGCGATTGCGCGTGTCAGCTCCACGTCGAAGCCGGACTTGGTACCGTCCCGGTCCATCGAAGTAAGCAGAATCTCGCCCGCACCGTATTCCTCCATCCGCTGTGCCCATTCGACCGCATCGCGCCCCGTCCGGTTGCGACCGCCATGGGTGAAAACCTCCCAGCGACCACCGAAGCCCGTGCCCTCGACCGCCTTGGCGTCGATCGCCACGACGATACACTGGGTGCCGAACTTCTCGGCCGCCGCGCGCACGAATTCAGGGTCGTTCACCGCCGCGGTGTTGATCGAGACCTTGTCCGCCCCGGCCAGCAGGAGCCGGCGGATGTCGTCGACCGTGCGCACCCCTCCGCCAACCGTCAGCGGCATGAAACAGGCCTCGGCCGTCCGCGCCACCACATCGAAGATGATGTCGCGGTCCTCGTGGCTGGCGGTGATGTCGAGGAAGCAAAGCTCGTCGGCCCCAGCCTGATCATAGAGCTGGGCCTGCTCAACCGGGTCGCCCGCGTCGCGCAGGTCGACGAAATTCACGCCCTTGACCACGCGACCGTCCTTTACGTCGAGGCAGGGAATGATTCGCACCTTTAACATCACGCGGCCTCCCGTAGCCGGGCCAGTGCGGCGGCTAGGTCGATCTGCCCGTCATAAATGGCGCGACCGGCGATCACCCCGGCTACCCCGTCGCTTTCGTGGGGCAGGAACGCCTCCAAATCGGCCAGCGAGGACACCCCGCCCGAGGCGATCACCGGGATCGAGATTGCCCGCGCCAGCGCTACCGTGGCGTCAACGTTGGGGCCTTGCATAGCGCCGTCTCGATCGATGTCGGTATAGACCAGAGCGGCCACGCCCGCGTCCTCGAAACGGCGCGCGAGCTCATCGGCAGCGAGGTCGGAGGTCTCGGCCCAGCCCTCGACCGCAACCCGCCCGCCGCGCGCATCCACGCCGACGGCGACCCGACCCGAATGGGCCTCACAGGATTCGATTACCAGCGCAGGGTCCTTGACCGCCGCCGTGCCCAGGATCACCCGGTCGACCCCGTCCGCGAGCCAATCCGCCAGATGATCCGGCGTTCGGATGCCACCGCCAAGCTGCACCTTCACACCCGCCGAGCGGGTCACATCGAGGATGCCCTTCACCGCGTCACCGTTGACGGATTGCCCTTCGAATGCACCGTTCAAATCAACGATGTGCAGCCAGTCAGCACCTGCCTCGACGAAAGCGCGTGCCTGGTCTGCCGGACTTTCGTTAAACACGGTCGCCGCATCCATGTCGCCGCGCAGGAGTCTCACGCAGGCGCCGTCTTTCAGGTCAATGGCAGGAAAGAGGATCATAGCGAGCCTTCCGCGCAGCCTCGGTCAGAGATTCTTGGTGTAAAAATAGCCTTCGACATACTCACCCGCGACCCGCGCATATTTGGGAAGAGTGCCCCAGCGCACATAGCCGCTCTCCTCATAGATCTGGATCGCCCGCTCTTGGGTCGCGCGTACGTCGAGATTGAGCACCGTGTAGGCCTCGCGCCGGGCCAACTCCTCGCAGGCCTCGAGCATCCCCGGCGCCAGCCCGTGGCCACGCGCCCAGGGCGCGACGAAGAAAGTCGAGACGTTGACCGCGAAGGACTGAGATTCACTCGACGCACGCGGCCGGTTCAGCTGGGCCGAGCCGGCGATCACACCGTCGAGGCGCCCAACGAAGATAGTTCGCCCGGGCACCAGCAGGTTGCCGCGCCAGTAGGCCTCCATCACGTCGCGGCGCGGCGGCGTCAGCCAGCCGAAACCACCGCCGGCGACGATCGCCACCTCGGCCGCGTCGCACAGGTCGCTCAAGTCGTTGCCGCGAAACTCCGACAATCGCTCGATCTGGGTATCGGTCATGGGCGCCACTTGAGGAAGGCTGCGATCAGCGCCAAGCCGATGGCCTGGCTCTTCTCAGGATGAAACTGGGTGCCGATCATGTTATCCCGCCCAACGGCCGCCGTAACCGGACCGCCATACTCGGCCCGGGCGAGCACATTGGTTTCGTCTTCGGCCGCCAGCTGATAGCTGTGCACAAAATAGGCATGCGGGTGCGGGTCCTTCAGCTCAATGAAAAGCGGGTGGTCCGCCGCGGAAAGGTGGAGCTCATTCCAACCCATATGTGGAATTTTCAAGTCCGGATCATGCGGCGCGAGCGGCACCACGTCGCCGGGAATCCAGCCGAATCCATTGGTCTGGCCATGCTCAAGGCCGCGCGTGGCCATTAGCTGCATGCCGACGCAGATGCCGAAGAAGGGGCGGGCGCGCTCGCTCACCGCGCGGTCCAGCGCCGCAAACATGCCGGCGCGTCCGGCCAAGCCATCACGGCAATCTCGGAAAGCGCCAACGCCCGGCAGCACCACCCGATCTGCACCGGCGACGACGTCCGCGTCTTCAGTGACGACGATGGTCCGCGCCAGCCCCGCCTCGCGGGCAGCCCGCTCAAAAGCCTTAGCCGCCGAGCGAAGGTTGCCCGAACCGTAATCGATGATCGCGACTGTCTCCATCGCCTCACGAACCCCTAAGCAGATAGCGCCATTCAGCATCGCGCAGATGCCGGCCCGCTACTACCCCGCGTTCGAGGATGCCGCACCGCGCCAGCACATGCCGGCGCCAGTCATTACCCCATATGCCTGTCGCAGCCTGGAGGCTGAGCAACAGGGCCAGCTCAGCCCCGTCGGTTAGCCCCGCCGTCATGGCGCCGCCAATGATCGCGACCGCCAAAAACAACAGGACCATCGCTGTCCGCCACATGCTATGCCATACGGCCCAGAGCGGCCCGAACAGGAAGGCCGCCAAACTGAATCCCTCGCGAACCAGGATGGCGTCCTCGCCCGGTGCAGCCGACCAACCGTTGGTATGGACCGTATAGATTTTCGCGCCCATCGGCTCTCGCCTAGCCCCCACCATCGTCAGGGTGCGCCATGCAGAGCAGCAGCTCGTTGGTCGCGGACAGGCGCAGATATCGCACTTCGTCGCGCGTCAGCGGACCGCGGGCACCCACGCTCACCGCCGTGGGCACTGCCCCCGGCGTGATCTCGGCCCGCCGTGCGCACTCTTTTCCGGCCTCGCTCATGTTAGCTGTCTTAGCGCGACCGCGCCGACGACTAGGCGTCAATGGAGCCGCCAAGGACACCCTTGGTCGACGGCACGTCGTCGGCGCGGCGCGGATCAATCTCCGCCGCTATGCGCAGAGCGCGGGCGAGACCCTTGAAGCAGGACTCGATCATGTGATGGCTGTTCTCGCCATAGAGCGTCTCGACATGCAGGGTCAGCCCAGCAGACTGGGCAAAGGACCGGTACCATTCCTGAAAAAGCTCGGTGTCCATATCGCCAAGCTTCGGCCGCGTGAAGTCGACCTTCCAAACCAGAAAGGGGCGGTTTGATGCATCCAGTGCGACCCGGGTCAGGGTCTCGTCCATAGGTACCAAAACATCGCCATAGCGGCGGATGCCGCGACGGTCGCCCAGCGCTTTGCTGATGGCCTCGCCGACGGCGTAGCCGGAATCCTCGGTCGTGTGGTGAAAATCAATATGCAGGTCGCCCTTCGCGCGCACCGTCAGGTCGATTAGGCTATGGCGCGAGAGCTGCTCGAGCATGTGGTCGAGGAAGCCGATGCCCGTCTCCACATCATACGCGCCCGTCCCGTCGAGGTTGACCGCGACGGAGATGTCGGTTTCCTTCGTCGTGCGCACGACCTCAGCGGTCCGTCCCGCCCCGCGCTCTGGAAGCTTCTGGACACTCATAATTTTTCTCCTGCAAACCGGTTTCGCACCGAATGCGGCGCCTAGATAGCACCGGCGTCGGCGCGGCGCCATCCCACAAAGCGAAGGGCAGAATGCGTCGCCATAAATGGATGTGTTGTCCCGATTGCTGGCGCACCCCACTTTCGGCGCCATGTGCCGATCTCCAAACCCTTAATTTCACGGCCCGCTCCCGGGCCGCGATGAACAATTTGACCGGATGCGCCCGCGTGTTGTCAGACCAAGTTATCCTGCTTTGCTCAGGCTTAGGCGCGGGCTTCGTCATCGGCAGCAACCAATTGGAATTTCGTGGCGACGCCGGGCAGGACAACCTAATCGGGGCGAGCGGCCGCGACACGCCCTTCCGCTTTGTCTTCAAGGCCCGCACCTGAGCGCGGCGCCACTGCCGTGAAGACCGGTGCGGCGGGCTTGATACGGCCGAGCGCGGGCCCAAATGCATGGAGCCGGGCCATTGCGCCGGCCGTACGAATGCGGCAGGACTCAGGGCCACGACCCAACAAACCCTTCCGCGGACACCACGCCATGAATAGAAATCTCTCCGACGACCGCAACCCGACCTGGCACGGCACCACCATCCTGTCGGTGCGCAAGGGCGACGAGGTAGTCATCGCCGGCGACGGCCAGGTCACTCTTGGCCATACCGTCATCAAAGCATCGGCCCGCAAAGTGCGTCCGCTCGGCAACGGCACGGTCATCGCCGGCTTCGCCGGCGCCACCGCCGACGCGATGACGCTGTTCGAGCGGCTCGAAGCCAAGCTCGAGCAGCACCCCGGTCAGCTAACGCGCGCCTGCGTCGAGCTCGCCAAGGACTGGCGTACCGACCGGTATCTCCGCCGACTAGAGGCGATGATGGCCGTGGCTAGCAAGGAGGTCTCGCTGGTGCTGACCGGCACTGGCGACGTGCTCGAGCCCGACGACGGGATCGTCGCCATCGGCTCGGGCGGCAACTATGCGCTGGCCGCGGCGCGCGCGCTGGTGGGCCGCGAAGATCTCGCCGCCCGGCAGGTCGCCGAAGAGGCCATGGCGATCGCCGCCGACATCTGCGTCTATACCAACACCAACCTGACGATCGAAAGCCTGTAACGGTATTCCCATGACCAATTTCTCCCCGCGCGAGATCGTCTCCGAACTCGACCGCTTCATCATCGGACAGAACGACGCCAAGCGCGCCGTCGCCATCGCGCTGCGCAACCGCTGGCGTCGCCAACAGCTGCCCGACGAGCTGCGCGAGGAAGTGCTGCCTAAAAACATCCTGATGATCGGCCCGACCGGCGTCGGCAAGACCGAGATCTCGCGCCGGCTGGCGCGGCTCGCCAACGCACCCTTCATCAAGGTCGAGGCAACCAAATTCACCGAGGTCGGCTATGTCGGCCGCGACGTCGAATCTATCATTCGCGATCTGGTCGAGCAGGCGATCCTGTTGACCCGCGAGACCAAGCGCCGGGAGGTGGTCGCTCAGGCTGAGTTCAACGCCGAGGCGCGCGTCCTAGACGCGCTGGTCGGCGAGAATGCAGGTGAGTCCACCCGCGCGTCCTTCCGCGAGAAGCTCCGCGCCGGCGAGCTCGACGAAAAGGAGATAGAGATCCAGGTTGCCGATACCGGCGGCATGGGCCTCCCCACCATGGACATCCCGGGTATGCCCGGCGGCCAGATGGGAATGATCAACCTGAACGACATGCTAGGAAAGGCGTTCGGCCAGCAAACCAAGCAGAGGCGGATGACCGTTGCGGAATCCTATGACGTGCTGATCGCCGACGAGGCCGATAAGCTGCTCGATGATGACAAACTGGTCCGCGATGCGCTCACCAGCGTCGAGCAGAACGGCATCGTCTTCCTCGACGAGATCGACAAGATCACCGCGCGCTCTGACCGTCAGGGTGGCGACGTCAGCCGGGAAGGGGTCCAGCGTGACCTGCTACCGCTGATCGAGGGGACGACCGTCGTCACCAAGCATGGCGCAGTGAAGACGGACCACATCCTGTTCATCGCCTCCGGCGCGTTCCACCTGGCGAAGCCGTCGGACCTCTTGCCAGAACTACAGGGCCGGCTGCCGATCAGAGTCGAGCTGCGAGCCCTAGCCCGGGAGGATTTCGGCCGCATCCTGCGCGAGCCAGAGAACTCACTGATCCGCCAATATGTGGCGCTTATGGGCACCGAGGGAGTGACCCTCGATTTCACCGAGGAGGCCATCGACACGCTCGCGGAGATGTCGGCCGAAATCAATCAGTCGGTGGAGAATATCGGCGCACGGCGCCTCCATACGGTACTCGAGCGCCTGCTCGACGAGATCAGCTTTTCGGCCCCCGACCGGGACGGCGAGGAGATCACCATCGACGAGGCAATGGTCCGCGAGCGGCTAGAAGAGCTTACCAAGAACGCGGATCTATCGAAGTTCATTCTGTAGGCGCCTCTGCCCCATTCCGGAAAATATGCGTAGATCAGGTTCAGGCATCTCGTGCTCGCGTCTTCCCCGCACCCACGCCACGTCGTAAGCTGACGCCAACGAACAACGAAACGCCTCAGGGGGAAACAATGCAGATACCCACCAAGATCGTCGATCTCTCGATGGCTCTCGACAACGACACGGTCGTTGACCCCGAGATCATGCGGCCGAAGATCCAGTATGTGACCCAGGCCGAGAACGCCGAGGCCATGGCCGGCTTCTTCCCGGGCATGAAGGCGGTCGACCTGCCCGACGGCGAGGGCTGGGCTTGGGAGATCGTCACGCTGACGACCCACAACGGCACCCATATCGACGCGCCCTGGCACTACCACTCGGTGGACAAGCACGGCAACCCGATGCAGACCATAGACCAGCTGCCGCTGGACTGGTTCTACCGGCCGGCCGTGAAGTTCGACTTCCGGCACTTCGAAGACGGCTATATTGTCCAGCCGTCGGACATCGAGGCCGAGCTCACGCGCATCGATTACGCGCTCAAACCCCTCGACATCGTGCTCGTGAACACGAAGGCCAGCGAATATTATGGATCCGAGGAGTATCTCTCCCGGGGCATCGGCATGGGCCGCGAGGCGACGCTGTTCCTCACCCAGGAGCACGGGGTCCGGGTCACCGGCATCGACGCCTGGGGCTGGGATGCGCCTTTCTCGCTACAACAGGAGACCTACGCCCGCGACAAGGATGCTCACGCCGTTTGGCAGGGGCACTGGGCGGGCATCGAGCAGCCCTACTGCCACATGGAGAAGCTGCTCAACCTCGAGACGCTTCCCGACCACGGCTTCATGGTCAGCTGTATGCCTTGGAAGATCAAGGGCGCGTCCGGCGGTTGGATTCGCTGCGTCGCGATGATGTTCGACTAGGCGTGAGACCATCTCCACCCTTCAGGGGGGGGAGCGTATGCGAGCCGGAACAGGTAGGTGGTTGCACCAGGCGCCCCGCCAACACGGAAACCCACCTCAAGCCGACCCTCTCCTCCCCAAGGGAGGAGAGAGAGAATTCCCCCTAAAATAAATCACCCCGGAGCCGCGCGAGGATCGCGGCTGCATCTTGGTCCGACAGGCCGCGGATCTTCTCGGCCAGCGTGTTGGCGAGCTCGGTGTGGGTCGGGGTCAGGCCCGACGTGTCTACGGTCACCTTGGGATGGGAGAGCGCGGCGAGCCGGTGCATCTCCTCGTAGTCGTCCCAGATCAAGTTGAAATACTCGCAGACCTGAACGACCAGCGCCTCGGACGGGCGGCCGCGATAGCCGTGCTCGAGCGAGGAGAGATACGCCTCGGAGATCTCGAGGTCTTTGGCCATCGCCTTCAGGGTCAGTGTACGCTCCGTGCGCAGCGTCCGCACCTTCGCGCCGAAGGGGGTCATATCCTGTCTTCCCGCTTGCGCCGCAGCAGCACGTAAAACGCGCCGTCCCGGCCATGTTCAGGGCGAGCCGCGGTGAATCCGAGCACATGGGGGCGGCACGGCAGCTGGTTAAGCCACTCGGGCAGGCGCGCTCGCAGCACGCCCGAGCCCTCCCGGGAGCCCCGGCCCGTGATCACCAGCACGCAGCGCCGGCCCTGCGCGGCCGACTCCGTGACGAACTGCACGAGCGCGGTGTGTGCCGCATCCTGATACATGCCGTGCAAGTCGAGCCGCGCCTCGATCGGCAGCTTGCCGCGCCGGAGCCGGTCGGCCGTGCGCCGATCCATGTCGGCGAAGTCGCCGGCGCCGATCGCCCGGGCCGCCACCGGCCGAGCGCGCGCCGGCGCGACGGTGCGAGCCGGCGAGGTCTCCTTCGGTTTAGATTTCGCGGACGTGCCTACCGGTGCCGGTTTCGCGGGTTGCGGGCGGCGGCGCTTCAGGGGCGCGGCGTCGGCGAGCGCGCGGCGGAACAGGTCGTCGTCGTCACCGCCGGGAAGCATGGCCACCCTCAGCCGTCGCCTTCGCCATCTTCGACGATGACGATATGCAGCCGCCTGGGGCCGTGCGCGCCGAGCAACAGCGTCTGCTCGATGTCGCCCGAGCGAGACGGGCCGGTCACGAAGTTGACTGTGCGCGGCGGCAGCCCGCCACGGCCATACGTTTCGTCACCCGCCTGTTCGCGCAAGGCATCCCACACATCCTCGTAGGACTTCACCACCCGGCTCGCAGGGAACACCACCACATGGGTCTCCGGGATGAAGTTCAGGGTCGAGGGGTGGTCGGGCCCGGAGAACATGGCGAGCGTGCCGGTCTCGGCGACCGCATGGGACGCCGAGGTGATGCTCACCTGATCGGGCTCACCCGGCACGCCGCGACGAATCTCCAGCAGCTTGTTGTCGGCCCAGGGGGCTGAGTCTAGACTCGGGTCTGGCGCCATCACCACTTCAGACGGCAGGTTCTCGCCGCGTAGATAGTCCGAGACGGCGCCCGGCACGTCGGCCACATCCGACACCCGCGCGACTGTGGCATGCACCTTGGTCGCCATAGTCTCAAACAGATCAACCAGCCCGCCGGCGTCGAGTTCGGTGCGCGCGGGCACGATGTTGCGTGCATGGCCTGCTATTCGCGCGCGCAGCGCCGCAGCGGTCTCGGCGTCGACGGGTCCGTCCCGGCCCTTCGACCGGCGCAGCGACGTGAGTATCTGATCCTTGCCGCTTCTCATGCCCCGCTCCTCGTTGGGGGCCGCTCCCCGGATTTCCAGCGCGACTGAAAGGTGCGTCCCTGAGGCGCGGGGAGATCACGATATCTGGTCCAGCCCCTAGCGAGCGGCACCGAGGACAGACGCCCACGCCGGCGACCCATCCATGCGAGCATCCGCATCGGCGCACCTGTCGCCAGCTGGTAGAGCCACGGCCGGCGCGCCATGAAGGCCCACAGGCCGAGGCCGACCCGCACCGAGCCCGGCGACAGGTGGCTCTCGAACTCCCGTTCGCGCCAGTGGCGCATCATCTTGGGTAGCGGGATGCGCATGGGACACACCTCCTCACACCGACCGCAGAAGGAGGATGCGTTGGGCAGATGGCCCGCCTCGTCAACGCCGAGTAGCCCCGGCGAGAGCACCGAGCCCATGGGCCCGGGATAGACCCAGCCATAGGCATGGCCCCCCACCGACTGATAGACCGGGCAGTGATTCATGCAGGCCCCGCAGCGGATGCAGCGGAGCATCTCCTCGAACTCAGTGCCAAGCATGTCAGTCCGGCCGTTGTCGAGCAGAATCACGTGATACTGCTCGGGCCCGTCGGGGTCGCCAACGCGCTTCGGGCCGGTCGACAACGTTGTGTAGCTCGAGAATTCCTGACCCGTGGCCGAGCGCGCCAATACCCGAAGGATGGTCGCCGCGTCCTCAAGCGTGGGAACGATCTTCTCGAGGCTCGCCAGCACGATATGCACGCTGGGGATCAGCTGAGACAGATCGCCGTTGCCCTCGTTGGTAACGATGATTGACGAGCCGGTCTCGGCGATCAGCAGGTTCGCCCCGGTGATGCCGACCTCTGCCTCGAAGTACTTCTTGCGCAGGATCGTCCTCGCCTCGTTCAGGAGCGTCGGCGGCTCCTCGAGCACCCGGTCCGGGTCGAGGTTGGAGTGGTTCTCGCGAAAGCTCTGCTCGACCTGATCCTTGGTCAGGTGTACCGCTGGCGCGATGATGTGACTCGGCCGTTCGCCGCGGAGCTGGATGATGTATTCTCCCAGATCGGTCTCGACCGGGCGGATCCCGGCGGCCTCGAGCGCCTCATTGATCTCGCACTCCTCGCCGATCATCGACTTGCCCTTGTTCACGGTCTTTGCGTCGACCGAGCGGCAGATGTCGAGAACGATCTGCTGTGCATCCGCCGCCGTGCGCGCCCAGTGGACATGCCCGCCGCTTTCGACGACCTTCTCCTCATAAGCCTCGAGATAGAAGTCAAGATGTTTGAGCGTGTGGTTCTTGATGTCCCGCGCCTTGTCGCGGAGCGCATCGAACTCAGGCAGGTTATCCCGCGCGATCGAGCGGCCGTCGACGAAGTGGCCGCGCGCCTTGTTAAGCGCCGCCTGCAGATCTTCGTTGGCGAGCTGCTTCTTGGCGTTGTTCTTGAAATTGCGGCTGGTCGAGTGGACATTCATCACGTGCGCTCCCCGCTATCTTGCGGTTCGCCGATCGCAGGTGCGTCGCCCATCCCAGCCAGCACCTCGGCCACGTGGCGCACGCGGACATTCGCCCCGTCGCGCTGGAGTTTGCCGGCCATGTTCATCAGGCAGCCCATGTCGCCGGCCAGAAGAGTCTCCGCACCGGTCTCAACGATCCGCGCGATCTTGTCCGACACCATGTTATTGGAGATGTCGGGATACTTAACGCAGAAGGTGCCGCCGAAGCCGCAGCAAACGTTGGCGTCTTCCAGCTCGCGCAGGTGCAGCCCCTCCATGCCGGTTAGGAGGCCGCGCGGCTGGGCGTGAATGCCGAGCTCGCGCAGGCCCGAGCAGCTATCGTGATAGGTGACCGTACCCTGAAAGGTCGCGTCGACAGACGCGATCCCAAGCACATCGGTCAGAAAGGAGACCAGCTCATGGGTCCGGCCCGCGAGCTCCTCGGCGCGCGCCTTCCACCCAGGGTCGTCAGCGAACAGCTCAGGATAATGCTTCGATATCATGCCGGCACAAGATCCCGACGGAGCGACCACGTAATCAAAACCCGCAAACGCCGCAATCACCTGACGGGCGACCGCGATCGTGTCCTTGCGGTCTCCGGAGTTGAAGGCCGGCTGGCCGCAGCAGGTCTGTGCCTCGGGCACCTCGACCGAGCAGCCCGCATCCTGCATCAGCTTCACCGCCGCGAAGCCGACGCTCGGCCTGAACAGGTCCACCAGGCAGGTTACGAACATCGCCACGCGGGGGCCATCGCTCATCGCACTCTCCTCAGATTTCGACCTGTTTAGCATATTCCGCCGCCGACCCAATGGGGCGGCGCGGGCGAGGCTAACTCGTGGGCATCATCGCGCGGGGTAAGAGAATGTAGTAGGCACCGCGGCTCTTCATCCGGCTAGCCTTATCTAGCGCCGCACGCCCAGTGCCCCAGTAGAAGTCGCCGCGCACCGCACCGCGGATGGCGTTTCCCGTGTCCTGGGCCAGCATGAGCCGCCGCAGGCGCTTGTCGCCGCCATCGGGATGCTCGGCATCGAGCCAGATTGGCACGTTCAAGGGCACGTGCTTTGGGTCCACCGCCATCGACCGTTCAGCCGTCAAGGTCACCCCGGCTGCGCCAGTCGGCCCGTCGCCGTCGATCTCGCGGAAGAAGATGAAGCGGGGGTTCACAGCCAGGGTTTCGCGCATGATCTCCGGGTTCGCCTCGAGCCAGGCGCGGATGTCGTCCCAGCCCGCACGTCCGGCATCGAGTTCGCCGCGGGCGATAAGTTCCCGGCCGAGCGAGCCGTAATTGTAGCCGTTATGCCCGGCGAAGCCGACGCGCGTGCGGTCGCCCCCGGGTAGGGCGACGACGCCCGAGCCCTGAACCTGCAGGATGAAGACGTCGAGGATGTCACGTGCCCAGAACAGGGGTTCCGCCAGTTCCGCGATCGCGCCGGCCTCGATCTCGCCGCGCTTGCGGTAGGGAATCAGACGCCCGTCCTCGACCCGGCCGACAATGCTGTGCCCCTTAAGCTCGGGATCAAACAACCCGAGCCGCACGAAGACATGATCGTCGGGCAGGGCGTAGATCGGCTCGACATAATCGCCGCCGTGCTTCCGCGCCGCCTCGATGATCGGCTCGAAATAGCCGGTGAACAACCCCGGATCGTCGGTCGCACCCCGAACATGCAACGGCACCAGCTCGGCCTCGATAAGAGCGCGCAGTGCCGCACTGTCGCGGTCGGGAAGTGTTGTGATTCGGGCGCAGATTGGGCGCCAGTCGGCGGCCGTGCCGGCGATGTCATCGGGCCCGATCTTCGTATCATCAGACATGCGCGCCAGGCTCGCGCAGGACTGGACCCAGGCAGGCAAAGCCTCTGCGAGCGGGTCCGCCCCCCAGCCGGGCAGAGATTCGTAGGCGACGGGGGTGTAGCTCGTGCCGGCCGCAGGGGCCAGCTCATCTTCGGAATCACAGGATGCGAGCGCAATCGCGCCTGCAAGCAGCAGGAACAGTGCACGGGGTCGGCGGAACCTCGGAGCATGCCGCGCGGCAGACACCGCGATCAGTTCGGCGCTTCGGTCGCGACGAGCGTCCAGTTCGGATTGCGCGAGCGCGTGTTGCGGGCGAATGTCCAAATGTCGGTGACCGTCGTGACCTTGGTCGGGTCGCCCGCGATGGGCTCGCCGGATGCGTCGCGTACCACCTCAATCTGCTCCGAGACGATCTTTGCAGTCAGGAAGGCCACCCGGCCGTCCATGTTCGCCTCGAGGATTTCGGCTTCGCGGATGCCTACGAGGGTCATCTCCATGGTCTCATCGCGGCCTTCGCGTTCGGTGATCGCGCCGGAAAAATTCTCATACACCTCGTCCGACAGCAGCGGGCGCAGCGTGTCGCGGTCGCCGTTAGCGAAGGACGTGACGATCATCTCAAAGGCCATGCGGGTGCCCTCTAGGAACTCGCTCACCGTGAAGCTGTCGTCCGCGGATCGCACATCTCGCAAGCCACCGGCGGCCGGGGAATCTTCGGGAATGTCGTTCTTGGACGTGCGGTCGGGTAGGGCGACTATGGTGTCGTCGTCGCTGTCCCGGGACTCACCACCGGCATTATCGCGGCGGGAATAGGGATCATGGGGCGGCCGCTCATGCCCGGTCCGCTTTCCCAGCACGCTACGCAGTCGGAACACTAGGAAGGCCGCCACTAGCGCTAGAAGAAGTATGTCTAAGTATGCCACGCGCCGTCCGTTTCGCCGTCCGTACTCATGAAGGCCCCTAGCCGTCCGATCGCGTATTGTTACCGCCGCGACCGAAAGTGGGTTGTTCGTCGTCTCTGCAACACCAACATTACGGTTTTGGCTCGCTCGATACCAGCAGCTGGTGCAAGGCCAATAGCCTGACAATGCGTTGTCCCACATCTTTTAAATAGGGGCAAAACAAGGAAAGAACAAGAATGCCCTTTGTGATTCTCGCTCTATTCATTGGCATACCTCTGATCGAGATCTACCTGTTCATCGAGGTCGGCGGATGGATAGGCCTGTGGCCCACCATCGCCCTGGTCATCCTGACCGCGGTCATCGGCACAGCACTGCTCCGTCAGCAGGGACTCGCGACCTTTGCCCGGGCCCAGGCCGACCTCGACGAGCAGCGGCTGCCCGTACGAGAATTGTTTAACGGGGTCTGTCTTCTGATTGGCGGCCTGTTGCTACTTACCCCCGGTTTCCTGACCGACGCGCTGGGGTTTTCCCTTCTGATTCCACCGATGCGCGCGGTCCTTGGCCGCAGCATTTTCGCGGCGATAGCGCGCTCACGAAACATTCATTTTTCCGTGCATGACGCGCCGGAGAACGGCACCGGCAGTGGATTTCGCAACCACGCATCCGGTGGCCCCGTCATCGACGGCGAGGAGTTTGGCGTGCGCCGGGATAGTGACGAACCAGCCGATCCGTCCCGCCGGATCGGTAACCGTGACGAGCCGGATGGTGAGCGGTGACTAAACACCGCAGCCGCGGTTGTACCGCGGCGCGCGCCCGTGTTAGCCAGTGCGCCAACTTTTCCGCGCCAGAGCCGCGCATAGCAAACGATATGGAAACGCCATGAGTGACGAGAGCCCAGCCGCACCGAACCTGGACGGCACCGACGCCGGCGGCGCGCCGATGATGATGGTCAACGCCCAGTATGTAAAAGACCTCTCCTTTGAGAATCCGAACGCACCCCAGTCGCTGAGCAATCAGAGTGGGGAGCCGAATGTCCAGATCGCAATTGACGTCAATGCGGACCAGATCGCCGACAAGGCCTTCGAGGTGACGCTAACCCTTCGGGCCGAGGGCGCCTCCGGGTCCGACCAGCTGTTCATCGTCGAAATCGTCTATGCCGGTATTTTCTCCCTCGGCGAGGTGCCTGACGAGTATGTGCCCCCGCTTTTGTACATCGAGGCACCACGCCAGCTCTTCCCCTTCGCTCGGGCGATCGTCGCCGACGCAGTGCGTGATGGCGGTTTTCCGCCGCTCCTTGTGCAGCCAGTCGACTTCATGGCGCTCTATCAGCAGCGGGTCGCCCAGATGCAGGCCGCGGAGAGCGACGCAGATGGCGAAGCCGCCACGGCACCCGACAACGGAGACGGCAAGGACGGGGATGAGAAGCAAAAGTTCGAGTTTGAGCTCTAGCGCACGCCGCACCTAGTTTAGCGGCACCGTAATTCTAGTCGTCGCCGGCCGACCAGATCGGCTCATTTAGGCTCGCGACCAGCTGCGCATGGGCCGCCAGCTCCTCGGCGTTCGGCGCATGAGGGCGGGCAGGACGCGCTTTGCGCTGGACCGGCGCAAGGCCCTCCACCTTCGCTTTCTCCCCGGCCAGTGCGAGGTCAGGTTGGCGGCCGCCGCGCAATTGCAAATAGACCTCGGCCAACAATTCGGCATCGAGTAGCGCACCATGCTTCTCGCGCCGCGATAAATCGATTTCGAATCGCCGGCACAGGGCATCCAGGCTTGCCTGTGCCCCCGGAAAGGTCCGCCGAGCGAGCGCTACAGTATCGGTCGAGCGCTCCATTGGCAGCGCCGGGAAACCCAATTGCTTGAGCTCGGCATTGATGAATTTCATGTCAAAGCCGGCATTGTGGATCACCAGCTGGGCGTCGCCAACGAATTCGAGGAAGTCGGCCACCACCTCGGCGAAGACCGGCTTTTGGGCCAGGAACTCTTCGCTCAGTCCGTGCACATTAAATGCATCCTCGGGCATGTCGCGCTCGGGGTTGATATAGACGTGATAGGTCTCGCCGGTGGGTATGTGGTGCTGCGCCTCGACGCAGCCGATCTCCACGATGCGATGGCCGCTGGCCGGGTCCAGCCCGGTGGTTTCTGTGTCGAGAATGACTTCGCGCACGGGCCCGTCCTGCTTCAGTTCAAATCCTGCTGGGCGGGCCAAGCCGTGCAGCAGCGCAGACCGCCATAATGATCCGCTTCAATCGGCGGAAAGTATAAGCCCTGCCCGCACCCGTCTCTACGACAAAGTCCGCGCGCCGGCGCTTTTCTTGGTCAGGCATCTGGGAGGCGAGGACGGCATCGAACTTCTCTACCGTCATCCCTGGCCGGGCGAGTACCCGCCGGCGCTGTAGCCACTCCGGCGCCGACACGACTATCACACCGTCAACACGATCTTCGCTGCCCGTCTCGAAGAGGAGCGGAACATCCAGCACCACGAGGGGTGTGCGCTGGCGCCGGTGATTGCGCACAAAGGCGGCGGCAGCAGCGCGCACACGCGGATGCACAATCGCCTCCAAGGAGGCGCGTGACCGGTCGTCTCCGAACACGGCCGCCCCGAGAGCCGCCCGGTCGACGCCGCCCTCGACGACGACGCCGGGAAAGCGAGCATCCAATGCCGTGCGCAGCTCCATATCGAAAGCGAAGAGACCATGCACCGTCGCATCGGAATCGTGCACCGGCACACCTAGGTGCCGAAGCATACCGGCCGACGACGACTTGCCCATCCCGATGGATCCTGTCAGGCCGAGAACGATCATGTGGCAGCTACATCCCGCGCATGATTGTCGTGCGCAGCCAGCACCGCACCACGCAGATCCTCGTCGACCGCGGCATCGACCCCGAACCAAGCACGGAAGCCAGCGCGCGCCTGGTGCAGCAACATACCCAGACCGTCGATAACAGTATTCCCCCGTGCCCGTGCCGCCGCGAGAAGGCCCGTCTCCAAGGGTGCGTAGACAATATCGTTCACCACGGCTTCCGCGGGCAACATTGCAAGATCGAGCTCTAGCGGCGGCTGGCCGATCATGCCCAGACTGGTCGTGTTGATGACAATGCCCGCCTCTGCCAGAGCCGCCGGTCCGTCGTTCATGGCGTGAGCGCTGACCCGAAGGCCGGCGATGCCCGCGAGCGCAGCAAGCGCCTCGGCCCGCGCTAATGTCCGGTTGACAATGCGGATCTCCTCGACCCCGGCGTCGGCCAGTCCGACCATGGCGGCACGCGCGGCGCCGCCAGCGCCCAAAATCACTGCCGCACGGCCGCCGAACCGGTTTACCAGTGCATCCGGCGCACTGGCCCGGATATTCTCGATCAGGCCGTAGGCGTCGGTATTCGTGGCCGACAGCGCTCCGTCGTCGCCCACCACGATCGTGTTGATCGCGCCGATACGCTGGGCGTCCTCGTCGACGCGGTCGACCAGTGCCATCGCAGCCTCCTTGTGAGGAACGGTAAGGTTAACCCCAAGGAAGCCCTGCTCAGCAAGCCCGGCCAGTGCCACCGGCAGATCGTCTGGCGTCACGGGAATCGCCTCATAGCTCCCCGTAATGCCATATCGGGCGAGCCAGTGCCCGTGCAGCACAGGGGACAGTGAGTGCTCCACCGGCCAGCCCATCACACCCACCTTAGTATTTTCCGTCATGCCATCACCACATTCTCGCGCCGCAGGAAATCCAGCACCGGCAGGAGAGGGAGACCAAGGACGGCAAAGAAGTCGCCATCGATCTTCGAGAACAGCTGCGCTCCGAATCCCTCTAGCTCATATGCTCCGACCGACTGGCAGACCGAGTCCCCCGCGAGCGCGACATAACGGTCGATAAAACCCTCGGAAAACGTACGCATACACAAGTCGGCGCTTTCGGTGTGGTGCCAGGCGACCTCGCCATCAATCAAACCGCAAACCGAGGAATGCAGGGTATGACGCCTGCCTACGAGCCGCCGCAGGTGATCGCGTACGCCATCGCGTCCTTTCGGTTTGTCAAATAGGTCATCCTCGCAAGACAGGACCTGGTCGGCCCCAAGAACGATCGCTTCAGGATGCGCGGGGGCAACGGTCTGGGCCTTGAGTTCGGCTAGTGTCTCCGCGATCACCGTGTGGGGCACCTTGGCCTCCAAAAGCTGGTCGCGCACCGCCCCTTCGTCCACATCCGCAGGGTCAATTAGGTGCGGAACGCCCGCTGCTATCAGCAGCCGGGTGCGCACCGCGCTGCCTGAGGCGAGCACGACCTGGCGCCCGCCCGGTATCTGCATCCCAATTTCGTCAGGCATCCTTGTCCTTCTCTACATCTTCGAGCCGGCGATTGTGGAGCGTCATGATTGCGGCGGCGGTCTCCTCGATTGACCGTCGGGTAACGTCGATCACCGGCCAGTTGTTGCGCGAGAAGTATCGACGCGCCTCGGTGATCTCTGCCCGCACGACCTCGGGATCTACATAATCGGTCTCCTCGTGCTCTTGGAGGGACGTCAGGCGCGCGCGGCGCAATTCCACTAGGCGCTTCGGATCATTGGTCAGGCCGATTACCAGCGGGTGGGTGAGATACTCCAAACTGTCGGGTAAGGGAACACCGGGCACATAGGGCACATTCGCCGCCTTGATACCGCGATTGGCCAGATACAGGCATGTCGGCGTTTTCGACGTGCGCGATACTCCAACGAGCACGATGTCCGAGCCGTTCAGTTCTTCTGTCCGCTGGCCATCGTCATGAGTCAGTGACCAGTCCATTGCTTCAATACGGTTGAAATAGGCGGCGTCGAGCGCGTGCTGGCCGCCCACCAGGTGGGTCGGCTGCTGTCCTAGATAGTTGCCCACGGCTGCGATCACCGGATCCAAGACCGATATACACGGAACCTTGCGCAGCCGGCATCCACGGATCAGCTGCTCGCACAGGTTGTCATCGACCAGAGTAAAAATCACCGGTCCGGGGTTCTCGCCGATCTCCTCAAGCACCAAATCCATAGCCTTGGGAGTGCGCGCCATCGGCCAGAAATGCTCGACCGAAGTTGTGTCGGAAAACTGGGCGAGACAAGCCCGCGAGACCGATCGGATCGTCTCGCCGGTCGAATCCGACACCATATGCAGGTGGAAGACATCATCACTTGCGGCCATCGGATACCCTATCGGCTGGGAGCAACTACAATGACAACGGGGATAAGTCTAACCGCCGCGCAGTGCTCAAAATTTTTTAAACCTTATGCCGTCCGAACACCCCCATGTCATCCCATAGCGGACAAAGTTTCCAACAAGCGGTATGGCATCGGCTCGTAAAATGGTCATCCTCCGGCCCTACGGAGATAATCCACATGCCGGATCATGACGAACATGTTTGTGAGCACGCCAGAATCCGTTTCATGAACACATTTGCAGCAGGCGCATACACAACCGGGAAGAGCAGTGGATAGAGTTGTGAATGGCAAGATATCCATTGGATTCACCGGACATCTACAACGACAGTTCAATTTTCACTTCATTTAATTTTTTATTTTTGTGATGCGCCAAGATAACCGGATCGGCATAGTCGGCACTCGCATGGCCCCGCCGCAGAACCAGCCCCAACAACAGCCTTTAATCCCTTGACCAACCTGTTTCTTGACGCTCTTTCCGGCGTAGCCGGTCCCCGCCCGCCCTTCTGGTTCATGCGCCAGGCCGGACGCTATCTCCCGGAATACCGAGAGATTCGGGAGCAGGCCTCTGGCTTCCTCGATCTTTGCTATAGCCCTGAACGTGCCGCACGGGTGACCCTTCAGCCAATCGAGCGGTTTCACGCTGACGCCGCGATTCTGTTCTCCGACATTCTGGTAATCCCCGACGCGATCGGTCAGGAGGTCGGCTTCGTCGAGGGGACAGGACCCGTTCTCACGCCGGTCACGGGGGGCGCTGATTTGGCGAAGCTCGATCCGGTTAGGACCCTCGATCATCTGGCCCCGGTGTTTGAGACCGTCCGACAGGTTCGTGCAGGGCTACCCGACGATGTGGCGCTGATCGGTTTTTGCGGTGCGCCGTGGACGGTCGCAACCTACATGGTGGAGGGCGGTTCCAGCCGAGACTTCAGTGCTATCAAGAGCTGGGCTGTGCGTGAGCGAGCGGAGTTCGCCGTGCTAATGGATATCTTGGTCGAGTCAACCACGGACTACCTAATCGCGCAGATCGAGGCGGGGGCACAGGCGCTGCAGGTTTTCGACACCTGGGCCGGTGCGGTGCCAGCGAATGATTTCGACAGCTGGGTCATCGCGCCGACGGCGCTCATAGTCGACGGCGTGAAGTCGGCGCGTCCGGATGTTCCGATCATCGGGTTCGCGCGCGGGATCGGCGACCGCCTCGAGGCGTATATCCGGGGTACGGGTGTTGATGCGGTGGGGCTCGATGCCGCGATAACGCCGGCGGAAGCGGCGGCGAAGATCCAGCCGATATGTCCAGTCCAGGGCAATCTCGATCCCGCTTATCTGATGGTAGGCGGCGCGGAAATGGAGGAGGCGGCAAAAGAAATTCTCGATACGTTGGCCGGGGGACCCTTTGTGTTCAACCTAGCCCACGGTATCCATAAGGACACCCCGCCGGCCCATGTGGAGCGGCTGGCGGAGATCGTCCGCAGGTGGGTTGCGTCATGATTCGAGGCAGGCCATGACCACTGCTGTTATCCTTTACAATCTCGGCGGGCCCGCCCGCCCTGCGGACGTGCAGCCGTTCCTGTTCAACTTGTTCAACGATCCGATGATCATCGGCGCGCCGGCGCCCATCCGCTGGGCGCTTGCGAAGGTCATCTCGAAGCGCCGGGCGCCGGTCGCGAAGGAGATCTACGCTCATCTCGGCGGCGGCTCACCCCTGCTGGAAAACACACGCGCCCAAGCCGATGCATTGGAGGCAGTGCTGAATGCCGACGAGGCGGACGCTTACAAATGCTTCGTCGCCATGCGCTATTGGAACCCGATGGTCGACGTGGTGATGGACGAGGTCATCGCTGCCGCGCCCGATCGGATCGTCCTGCTGCCGCTCTATCCGCAGTTCTCGACCACCACCGTCGGGTCGGTGATGCGGGTCTGGGAGATGGCGGCGAAGAAGCGCCGGCTCGATATTCCCGTGACGGCGCTGTGCTGTTATCCGACTGATCCGGGCTTCGTGGGCGCGGTTGCCGGACAACTCTCGGCGTCGCTCGACCTGAGCACAGCTGTGCCCAATGACGTGCGGATTCTTTTCTCCGCGCACGGATTGCCGAAGAAGATCGTCGCCGACGGCGATCCCTATCAGTGGCAGGTGGAGCAGACGGCCGCGGCGGTGATGGCGAAGATCGGCGGCTCCCACGATTGGCTTTGCTGCTACCAGAGCCGGGTCGGGCCACTGGAGTGGATCGGGCCGTCCACTGAAGACGAAATTGCGCGTGCCGGTGCGGACGGTAAGACCGTGGTCGTGGTACCCATCGCCTTCGTGTCCGAACACTCCGAGACCTTGGTCGAACTCGATATCGAGTATCGCGAACTCGCAGACAAGGCAGGTGTGTCCGAGTATGTCAGGGTCCCGACCGTGGGCACCCAGCCAGCCTTTATTGCCGGCCTGGCCGAGCTGGTGTGCGGAAACATCGCGGCGGACTGTAATCTGTGCAGCGGCGATCCCGATTTAACGGGCGGGCGGCTGTGTTCCGCGGATTGGGTGAAATGCCCCGCCGCGCGCACTTCAGCCTGAACGGCAGCGGGTTCGATGGATGCATTTCTAAGTGCGGCCTATCCCTGGATCAAGTCGCTGCACGTGATTTCGGTTATTGCCTGGATGGCGGGTATGCTATACCTGCCGCGCCTGTTCGTCTATCATGCCGACGCCGAGCCGGGGTCCGACACCTCTGAGACTTTCAAGTTGATGGAGCGGCGTCTTTTGCGGGTAATTATGAACCCTGCGATGGGCGCCACCTTCATATTTGGCGGCCTGCTTCTGGCGACCCCCGGGGTCGTCGACTGGGGTGCGGGCTGGATCTGGGTTAAGCTCGCAGCGATCGCAGGCATGACCATCACTCATCAGGTCTTCGCGAAATGGTTTCAGGCGTTCCGGGACGACGCCAATACGCGCCCGGCGAAGACCTACAGGATCGCCAACGAGGTTCCCACGCTGCTGCTGATTGTGATCGTTGCAATGGCCATCGCCCGGCCGTTCTAGGCGCTCCGTTTCTGTCACCCATTTCTGCCACAAGGATTGACTTGACGCGCCCAGCTCAGTAAGTGCGTAATTGATTTCGCGCAAAACGTCCGCGCGAGAGCGTTCCCTTCCCATTATTTCGTTTACTACCGGCGCCTGCGCGGCGGCAGTTGCGAAACTTCAAAATCATTCTCCGATACCTCGCCGCCGCGCGGCGATTCCGACCATCGGATCGAAGATTTCCAAACCAGAAACGGCCTCGCCATGGAAGCGATCAAACTCCAAGACCTGAAGAAGAAAACCCCCGGTGAACTGCTGACTTTCGCCGAAGAGCTAGAGATCGAGGGCGCCAGCAACCTGCGCACGCAGGACATGATGTTTGCGATTCTCAAAGAGCTAGCCGAGGACGAGGTGCCGATCACCGGCATCGGCGTGCTCGAGGTGCTTCAGGACGGCTTCGGCTTCCTGCGCTCGCCGGAATCAAACTTCCTGCCGGGCCCCGATGACATTTATGTCTCGCCGAGTCAGGTTCGCCGCTTTGCGCTGCGCACTGGCGATACGGTCGAGGGTGAGATCCGATCGCCCAAGGATGGCGAGCGCTACTTCGCTCTGACCAAGGTGGCCCAGGTCAACTTCGACGACGTCGACAGCACCCGCCACCGGGTTAACTTTGATAACCTTACCCCGCTCTATCCGGAGCGGAAGATCCAACTCGAGATCGACGATCCGGAGAATAAGGACCCGTCCTGCCGCGTGATTGACATGGTCGCGCCGCTTGGAATGGGTCAGCGCGCGCTGCTGGTGGCGCCGCCGCGTACGGGTAAGACCGTGATGATGCAGAACATCGCAAAGGCGATCATGGCAAATCATCCGGACATCTACCTGATCGTGCTGCTCATCGACGAGCGGCCGGAAGAGGTGACCGACATGCAGCGCACGGTGCGTGGCGAGGTTATCTCGTCGACCTTCGACGAACCGGCGACGCGACATGTGCAGGTCGCGGAGATGGTCATTGCTAAGGCCAAGCGGCTGGTCGAGCACAAGCATGACGTGGTCATCCTGCTGGATTCGATCACCCGGCTCGCGCGCGCCTACAACACCGTCGTCCCCTCGTCGGGCAAGGTACTAACGGGCGGCGTCGACGCCAACGCGCTGCAGCGACCGAAGCGCTTCTTCGGCGCGGCGCGTAACATCGAAGAGGGTGGCTCGCTGACCATCATCTCGACCGCGCTGATCGAGACCGGATCTCGCATGGATGAGGTCATCTTCGAGGAGTTCAAGGGAACCGGTAACTCGGAAATTGTCCTCGATCGCAAATTGTCGGACAAGCGTGTCTGGCCATCGATAGACATCACCAAGTCCGGCACCCGCAAGGAAGAGCTCCTCGTGGATAAGGACGCATTGTCGAAGATGTGGGTGCTCCGCCGCATCCTCAACCCGATGGGGGTCGTCGACGGCATGGAGTTCCTGCTGGGCAAGATGAAGTCGACCAAGAACAATAACGACTTCTACGACACTATGAATCAGTAGTTTCGTGGCAGCGCATCGGCTTTATTGAGGGCGAGTCTTGGACCTGCCTTTGCTCTTTCAGGAAATCGCTCCCCCATTTTCCAGCCCAAGGTGTGTCACATAATACAGAACTTGTGACCATCGAAGCCGATACCGACTAGCCACCCGATGCGGCCCGAGGCATGAACATGCCCGGCCTATGCCATCAGGATCGTCGAGCCCGTGGTCTTTCGGGCGACCAGGTCCTTATGAGCCTGGACGGTCTCTGAAAGCGGGTAGCGCTGGTTGATCTCGATCTTGACCGCACCCGATTCTACCACGTCAAACAGGTCGCCCGCGCAGGCAAGCAGTTCGTCACGCTCAGCCGTGAAGTCGAACAGCATGGGTCGGGCGGCGTAGATAGAGCCGTGCGCCGAGAGCTCGGCGAGCTCCACGGGCTGCGGTGCACCCGATGCATTGCCGAAGCTGATCAGGTGACCGCGCCGCTGCAGGCATTCCATGGAGCCGCGGAGGGTGTCCTTGCCGACCGAGTCATAGACCACGGGTACGCCTGCGCCATCGGTCAGGTCTTTCACCCGGGTGACGAAATCCTCGTCCTTGTAGTTTATCGTTTGATGGCAGCCGTGGGCCTTCGCGAGCTCGGCCTTCTCCTCGCTGCCCACAGTGCCGATCACGGTGACCCCCAGATGGTTGAGCCATTGACATGCGATCAGGCCAACGCCGCCGGCCGCCGCATGCCATAGCACGGTCTGGCCGCGTTGGACCGAGAAACAGGACTTGATCAGAAATTGGACGGTCATGCCCTTGAGCATCATGGCCGCTGCCTGCTCGTCGGAGACCGCCTCTGGCAGCCTGACGGCAATCTTTGCGGGCATCACCCGCTCCTCGGCATAGGCACCCAGCGGCATGTCCGCGTAGCCGATCCGGTCACCCACGGCTAGGTCGCTCACCCCCTCGCCCACGGCGACGATTTTGCCCGCCCCCTCGAGGCCCAGACCATTCGGCATGGGCACCGGGCGCGCGCCCGAACGGAGATAGATATCGATGAAGTTGAGGCCGGCCGCAGTCTGCTTGACCCGGATCTCTCCGGGGCCGGGATCACCAACCTCGACCTGTTCCCATTTCATGACATCCGGCTCGCCGGCCTCGTGGAATCGGATTGCGTGGACCATGTGGCTTCCCCCTGAAATGCGTGTTCGTTGGTTGCGACCCTATCGGCCCGCTTCGGGCGCTTCAAGATCGAGGCTGGACTGCTTGTTGTGATACGCTCCCTCGAGGTTTAGCAACGCCCGTTTGGTGACCACGCCGCCGCGCCCGGAGTAGCCGCCGATGCTGTTGCCGGCCGCGATGATGCGGTGACAGGGCACGATGATCGGGATCGGATTTTTGCCGCACGCCGTGCCGACAGCACGCGCCGACGAGCCGATCTTCGCGGCTAGGCCGCCATAGGTGCGCACGGCCCCGAACGGGATCGCGCACATCGCGGCCCAGACCTTCTTCTGATGCGCGGTGCCCGCAGGCGCCAGCGGTAGTTCGAACGCGGTGCGGTGTCCGGCGAAATAAGTGTTCAGCTGCTCGGCGGCGTTGTGCAGCAGCGAGGTGGTGGGGCGGGAGACAGGTGCGTCGGACCAAGCGAGGATGGCGATCGCGCCCGCATCCTCCACGATTCGCACCCGGCCGACCGGGGTGGTGACGACGCAGTCGGCGGTCATTGCGCGAGCTCGGCCACGAGCGCGTCGGCATCGTTGATCGGCAGCGAGCAGACCGGCCCGCGGCAGACATAGGCGGTGGCCTTGCCATCGACCTGGGTCTTGCCGGCGGCCGGGTGGCTCGCGTGCAGTGCGCCTCCGGGCGCGATGACCGACACGATGCGGTCGGGCACGGACCCACGATAGGCGTTGCGCTGGAGCCGCTGGGTGTCGCGTGCCTCGGGGGCGCCGATGATAACCACTTGGACCGCGGCGGCCAGCAGGCCCGCGGCCCGGAGCAGGGTGCCGTATCCGAAGGCATTGTCGCGCAGTTCGCCGGCGAAGCCCTCGATGATGCGTGTTGCCCGGTCGCGATACTCCACCGTACCGGTTAGGAAAAACAGCCGTGTACAGGCGACGGCAAGCAGTCCATTGCCGGCAGGGGTCGCGTTGTCGAAGCCGGTGCGGGTGCGGGTGATCACGTCACGCGCGAGGTCGGAGGTGAAGAAATACGGTCCGTCGAGTGACGCGAAATGCGCTTCGACACAGGCCGCGAGCGCACGTGCGTCGTCAAGGGTCGCCGGGTCGCCGGAGGCCTCATGCAGCGCGAGTGCGCCGGTCATCAGCGCGGCATAGTCGTCGAGTGTGGCTCGGTGGCACGCGCGCCCTTCCCGCCAGCTGTGCGACAGTTCAATCATGCCGCCGGAGTTATCGTTGCTCAGGCGCTTGCGGACGAACCGATAGGCGTTGGCCGCAGCGTCGAGCCAGTCGGGCCGGGCGAAGGTCATTGCTGCCTCGACCAGGGCCGCGATCATGAGCCCGTTCCAGTCGGTCAGTATTTTGTCGTCCAGAGCGGGCCGGATGCGTGCCGCGCGGGCGGCGAATAGTTTCTCGCGGGCGGCCGCTAGCCGGGCCTCGGTGGCCTCGTCCTTTAGCTCGGGGTCGCGCGAGCGGTTGAGAATAGTGTGGCCGTCCCAGTTGCCGTCGGGCTGCACGTCGTAGGTGTCCTTGAAGGCGGCCGCGTCCTCGCCTAGCACGGCGTCGACCTCGGCTTCGTTCCATACATAGAACTTGCCCTCGACCCCCTCGGAATCGGCGTCGAGGGTGGAATAGAAGCCGCCGTCGGGGTGGGTCATTTCACGTAGCAACCAACCCACCGTCTCTTCCGCCCGCTGCTTATAGAGGGGGCTGCGGGTGTGCCGCCACGCTTGAGCGTAGAGGGTAAGCAGCTGGGCGTTGTCGTAAAGCATCTTCTCGAAATGGGGCACCAGCCAGGCCGCATCGGTCGAATAGCGGGCGAAGCCGCCGCCAAGATGGTCGTAGATTCCGCCTTGGGCCATGCGGTCGAGGGTAAGCGTCACGTTGGCGCGGGCGAGCTCGCTGCCGTGGGTCCAGATGAGCTGCAGCACGCCGCATTGAGGGAACTTCGGCGCGGTGCCGAAGCCGCCGTTGTGGGGGTCCACCTCGTCTGCCATCAGGTTGGCCAGCGCGGCGATGTCCTCGGGCGCCGGGGTGGCGCCCGGTTTCGGCTGCGCCATGTCGCCGAGCGCACCCAGAATCGCGCCCGTATTCGACTGTATCTTTTCCTGCTCGGTGCGGTAGATCTTGTCGATATGCTCGAGCAGATCCGGGAAACCCGGGCGGCCGAAGCCCGCACGAGGGGGAAAATACGTCCCGCCCCAGAAGGGCTTGCCTTCCGGCGTGCAGAACATGGTCAGCGGCCAGCCGCCCTGCTGGCCCATCAGCCCCAGCGCCCCCTGGTAGATGGCGTCGAGATCGGGGCGCTCCTCTCGGTCGACCTTGATGTTGACGAACAGCCGGTTCATCACCTCGGCCGTGGCGTCGTCCTCGAAACTTTCATGGGCCATCACATGGCACCAGTGGCATGCGGCATAGCCGATCGACAGCAGGATCGGTTTCTGTTCCGCTTGGGCGCGGGCCAGCGCCACTTCGCCCCACGGATACCAGTGGACGGGATTGTCCGCGTGTTGCAGAAGATATGGACTGGTCTCGTTCGCCAGCAGGTTCTCGGAAACGGTCTCGGACATGGGGCGGGCTCTGGGGACTTGGGGCGGGACAGAAACCTACAATGTCGGCGCGCCGGATGGATAGGCAAGCCGCACGCGGAGGGATGAAATGAAAGTCACGATCGATATCGACTGTACCCCCGAAGAGGCGCGCGCCTTCATGGGGCTACCGGATGTCTCGGCGGCCCAGCAGGCCGTGGTTGAGGAGTGGCAGCGCAAGGCCATGGATACGATGTCGGCGATGGATCCCCAAAGCCTGTTTAGGGCGTGGATGCCAGACGGTGGACCCGCTGGCAGTGACGGTTGGGAGAAGTTTCAGAACGCCTTCTGGGCCTCGATGGCCAATCCCGGCGCGAAGAAGTAAGCGACGCCCGTGTCCGGCGATACGATTTACGCTCTGTCGAGCGGTGCCGGGCAGGCCGGAGTCGCGGTGGTGCGCTTATCAGGCCCCGATGCGGACGCGCTTCTGGCGGACTTGGGCGTGGACCCGCTGCCGGTGCCGCGCCGCGCCGATTTGCACAGGATTGTTGCGGACGGCAAACTGATTGACCGCGCAATCGTGTTGCGCTTTCCCGCCCCGGGCAGCTTTACAGGCGAGGACGTGGCGGAGCTTCACGTTCACGGCGGTCCCGCGGTCCTCGACGCGCTTTTTTCGGCGATTGGGGGGACGGGCCGGGCGCGATTGGCGGAACCGGGGGAGTTCACACGCCGCGCCTTCGAGAACGGTAAGCTGGATCTGACGGCCGCGGAGGGTTTGGCCGACCTCGTGGCTGCCCAGACCGATGCCCAGCGTCGCCTGGCGCTGCGCCAGTATGACGGGACGCTGGCCGACCTCTATGAAGGCTGGCGGGCCCGCCTGGTCGAACTGATGGGGTGTGTCGAGGCTGAAATCGACTTCTCCGATGAGGAGCTGCCTGACGGGCTGCGTGATGAGACCAACGCGAACATCGCCGCCCTTCGTGGCGAGATCACCGAGCACCTGCGATCTGCGGCCCGGGGCGAGCGCATCCGCACCGGCTTCCCGATCGTGATCCTGGGAGCGCCGAACGTCGGAAAGTCTAGTATTATCAACAACCTATCAAACAGTGACGTAGCCATCGTCTCCGAGACAGCCGGAACCACCCGCGATGTCATCGAGGTGCAACTCAACCTCGGCGGCTTCGCGGTCACCTTGTCCGATACGGCGGGCATTCGCGCAGCTGCCGACGGCATCGAGGCCGAGGGTGTGCGCCGGGCCGAGCAGCGCGCGTCCGACGCCGCGCTGCGCCTGGTCGTCCTCGATGCGAGTGAACCAGAGATACCGGAGCGTGTGCGCGGGCTGATCACCGGCGATTGTATCGTGGTGGCGAACAAGACGGACCTTCTCAATGCAGCCTATGTTCCGCCCGTGGAGCTCGAAGGGTGCTCACCTTTCCCGATTTCGGCTGCCACCGGCGAGGGTCTCGATACGCTCCTCGCGCGACTGAGCGATGCCGTGCGAAACAGCCTCGCCGATTCGGAGGGGGCCCTGCCGACCCGCAGGCGGCACCGCGATTCGCTGACCGATGCGCGTGATGCGCTCGGCCATGTGGCCGATGCGGCTTTTCCGGAATTGGCGGCGGAGGATGTGCGGGTGGCGCTGCGCGCACTAGGCCGGATCACCGGACGGGTGGATATCGACGAGGTTCTCGATACCGTTTTTCGCGATTTCTGTATCGGAAAGTAACTCGCTGCATGTCGGCCCCGCGGGATTGTTCCACGTGAAACATAGGGATTCCGTGGCCTTAGCTGGCACTAATTTCGGCCGGCGCAACGATACTTTGACATGCCCGGCGCCAGCGCCTAAATAGCCCGCGCGATGAGCTCCATCACCGACACCGCCTATCCCTATGACGTGGTCGTCATCGGCGGCGGCCATGCTGGCTGTGAGGCTGCCGCGGCGTCGGCTCGCATCGGCGCGCGCACGCTCTTGGTCACCAACCGGACTGAAACCATCGGCGAGATGTCCTGCAACCCGGCCATCGGTGGGCTCGGCAAGGGCCACCTCGTGCGCGAGGTCGATGCGCTGGATGGAATTATGGGGCGGGCGATCGATCGCGGCGGCATCCAGTTCCGTATGCTCAACCGAACCAAGGGACCGGCCGTCTGGGGTCCGCGCGCTCAGGCCGACCGCAGGCTCTATCGGGAGGCGGTGCAGGATCTGCTGTTGCAGCAGGACAATCTCAACATTCTCGGCGTTGCCGTGAACGACCTCGTGATCGATCGTAGCGGAGCCGCATGCGGTGTTGTGCTCGAGGATGGCCGGCGGATCAATTCCGGCGGCGTGGTGCTGACTACCGGGACATTTCTGCGCGGGGTCATTCATATTGGCGATAAGCAGCAGCCTGCGGGGCGTTTCGGCGAGGCCCCGTCCCTCGGCCTGTCAGAGATGCTCTACAGCGCTGGCTTCGCCCTGGGGCGGCTCAAGACGGGCACGCCGCCGCGGCTGGACGGGCGCAGCATCGACTGGTCTGGGCTCGACCGGCAACCCGGCGACGACCCCCCTGCCCCCTTCTCCTACATGACCGATGCAATCATGACGCCGCAGGTCGACTGCCACATCACCCATACGAGCCCGGATACACATGCTTTGATTCGAGAAAACCTCGATCAGGCGCCGATCTACTCCGGGCAGATCGAAAGCGGTGGCCCGCGGTACTGCCCGTCGATCGAGGACAAGGTCGTCCGGTTCGCCGACAAGGCCCGTCACCAGATATTCCTCGAGCCCGAAGGGCTCGACGATCACACGGTCTACCCGAACGGGATCTCGACCTCCCTCCCCGAGGACATCCAGCTGAAGATGCTGAAGACGATCCCTGGCCTCGAGAAGGCTGACGTCATAAGGCCTGGCTACGCCATCGAATATGACTTCGTGGATCCTCGGGAACTTGCTACTACTTTGGAAACGGCTCGGATTCCCGGGCTTTTCCTAGCGGGCCAGATCAACGGTACTACCGGGTATGAGGAGGCCGCTGGACAGGGGCTCGTGGCCGGGGTTAACGCAGCATTGCGCGCATCGGGCTCGCAGGAGCGGTTCCGCCCGGACCGTGCCTCCTCCTATATAGGCGTGATGATCGACGACTTGGTGACCCGCGGGGCCGATGAGCCCTATCGCATGTTTACATCCCGTGCCGAGTACCGGCTGCTTCTGCGAGCCGACAATGCCGACCAGCGGCTGACCCGTCTGGGCGTCGCGCTGGGCTGTGTCGGGTCAGCGCGTGCCTCGAGCTTCGAGCGCAAGGCGGCCGCGCTGGCGGCGGCGCGTGGCCGGCTGGAGGCGCTGAACGCGACGCCCAACGCCCTTGCTGAGCAGGGCATACGGGTTAATCGGGACGGCGTTCGTCGGAGCGCGTTCGATCTCCTGACAATGCCGAACATCGACTTTGAGGCCGTGGTCGGCCTCTGGCCTGAGCTCGCCATGATCGACGAGAGGATTCGTGCGACCATGGAGATTGAGGCTAAGTATGCCCGCTATCTTGATCGCCAGGTGGCCGACATTGAGGCGTATCGGCGCGATGAGGCGATGCGAATTCCGTCCGATCTGGACTACAGCGCGGTGAGCGGGCTGTCGAACGAAGTCTCTGAGAAGCTCGCACGCCTGCGGCCGGAGACCCTCGGTCAGGCCGGACGGGTTCCAGGGGTGACCCCGGCCGCGCTGGTGCTGCTGCTTCGGTATATAAAGCGTAGGAATCGCGCAGCGTAGCTCTCGATTAAAGTCGGCCCCCAATATATTGTATTGGTGGAAATCGTCACGCTTGCTATAGGGTGTCCATGCACTCAATCGTCCCCTTCGGTGCGGCAATGAGCGCCGAGGTTTTTGCCTCGGCCCTCGATGTTTCACGTGAAACATTGGGTCGGGATGCCGTTGAGCGGTTGAGCATCTATGCTGATGCCTTGCGAACCTGGCAGGCACGGATCAACCTCGTCTCGAATAATTCCTTGGCCGACCTGTGGCGCCGGCACTTTCTTGATTCGGCACAGCTCGCGCGGTGGGTCCGGGCCGATGCGAGGGTTCTCGACATGGGCAGCGGCGCCGGGTTTCCGGGGTTGGTCGTCTCGATCGTCACCGGCGCGGCCGTGGTTCTGGCCGAATCTGATGCCCGGAAATGCGCGTTCCTCCGCGAGGTCTGCCGCCTGACGAGTTCGCCGGCGGAGATTTTCGAGGGGCGACTGGAGGATCTCGGGGGCGAGCTAACTTTTGATTTAGTCACGGCGCGAGCGCTCGCGCCGCTGCCGAAGCTCCTCGAATACGCTGAGCCGCGTTTGAAGGCCGATGGATCTTGCCTTTTTTTAAAGGGCGCCCGCCACGAAGCCGAATTGACCGACGCGAACGAATTCTGGAAGATGGATCTTGAACGGCATCAGAGCCTCTCAGACTGCCAAGGTGCAGTGCTTCAGATAAGGAACCTGTCACGTGTCTGATCACAACATCGCTGACCTTATTGTCACCGAGCCTCTCGTGTCGGAGGGGCCGGCGCGCGCGCGGCGCGCGCGGACCATCGCCGTCGCCAACCAGAAGGGCGGTGTCGGCAAAACAACGACCGCGATCAACCTTGCGACTGGTCTTGCCGCGTGCGGGAAGAGCGTTCTGGTCGTCGACCTCGATCCTCAGGGAAACGCGTCAACGGGCCTAGGTGTTTCAGAATATAAAACAGATGTGTACGACGCGCTGATCGGCGGCGGATGCTTGGGCGACATTATCTGCGCAACAGAGGTCCCGGGCCTCGACGTGGCGCCCGCGTCGGCCGACCTCGCGGGCGCAGAGATCGAGCTGATCGATATTCCCAACCGGGTGTCCATGCTCCGCGAGATGCTTTCGCCGGTCCTCGGCAAGTACGACTACGTGCTGATTGACTGTCCGCCGGCTCTCGGTTTGCTCACCATCAACGCGCTGGTCGCGGCGGATTCCGTTCTGGTTCCGCTGCAATGCGAATATTTCGCGCTCGAGGGCATGAGTCGATTGATGAGGTCGATCGAACGGATCCGCCGCGCCTATAACGAAAGGCTGGATATACATGGCATCGTCCTCACTATGCATGACAGCCGCAACAATCTGTGCTGCTCGGTCGAGGCAGATGTTCGCGCCTACTTTCGGGACCGGGTCTATCGGACCGTCATTCCTCGCAATGTAAGGCTTTCCGAAGCGCCGTCCTTCGGCAAACCTGCTCTGGTCTATGACCTCAACTGCGCCGGCGCCCAAGCCTATGCGCGCCTCGCCGCAGAGCTCCTGCGCCGGGAGGGCGCGGTACCTATCGGGGAGGCGGCGGAATGAGCGAGATTGGCTCCCGGCCGCGGCTCGGGCGCGGCCTCTCCGCGCTGCTCGGCGACGACGGTAAGGACCATCAGGAGTTGGGGCGGGCGAGGCCCACCCGCGAACTACCCATCGAGCAACTGCATCCCGGCCGCTTCCAGCCGCGCACAAACTTCGACGAGTCTGAACTGAAGTCGCTGGTCGACTCAATCCGTGAAAAGGGAATCCTTCAGCCAATTTTGGTTCGGCGCGATCCGGTCGAGGATGAATTGTACGAGATAATTGCTGGCGAACGCCGCTGGCGCGCCGCACAACGTGCTCAGCTGCACGAAGTGCCGGTGATCATTCGCGAGCTGGACGACCAGGCCGCTCTCGAGGTCGCGCTCATCGAGAATATTCAGCGCGCGGATCTCTCGCCGATCGAAGAGGCAGAGGGCTATCAGCGGCTGATGGGCCATTTCAATCACACCCAAGAGGCGCTCGCCAAGGCCATCGGCAAGAGCCGCAGCCACATTGCCAATATCCTGCGGCTGCTGACCCTGCCGGAAGAGGTTCGCCAAATGGTCGATCGCGGCAAGCTCACCGCCGGTCATGCGCGTGCGCTCGTCGGGCGTGATGACGCGATTGCGTTGGCCCGGCAGATCGCCGCCGAGGGCATGACCGTTCGTGACATCGAGGTGAAGGTCAGCAAGGTTGCCGCGAAGAGGCTGAAAAGCAAGAAAAGGGTGCCTATCAAGAGCGCCGATACTTTGGCGCTTGAGCGCGACCTGTCCGATGTCTTGGGGCTGAAGGTCTCAATCGACCTGAAGGGGGAGGAGGATTCCGGTGTCGGCGTTCTCGCGATCGAGTTCCGAAACTTTGACCAGCTCGATGACGTGCTACGCAGGATCAATCGGCCGAACGAAAAATAACCTCGTTTTATTTCAATGGCTTGTGAGCCTATCTGCGCTTCATGCTGGCGATTGCGTATAGCGTTCGGCCACATGCTGCATGTGCCGGCGTGCCCGTCGTCTTTAGGATGAGTTCAGCCTCGCCTAGGCGCAAAAGCGCGAGCTCGAGCTGGCCGCGCGACCAGGAGTGCGCCTGATGTTGAAACGGGCCCGACTGTTTCCAGAAAACCGGGGGTCGCAGTTTTTTCGCGGCTTCTTCGTAGCGGGCGCCTGATTCCATCTGGCTCGCCACGCGGTGCAACCGCTGGAAATGCCGCTGGGTGGCCCGGATCAGGCCGATCGGCTCGCCGCCCTCGGCCCAGAGGTGCTCGATCGCACTGTCGAGAGTGCCGATATCCCCCCCCGCCGCCGCGAAAACGGTTGCATCCATGGTTGTTGCGCTGATATCCCCGACCGTCGCAAGGATATCCGCCTCTCCGACCGTCTGATCGGGCCCTACATACAGCACCAGCTTCTCGATTTCTCGCCGGTTGGAGAGGCGGTCCTCGCCGAGGAGGCCCGTCAGCGTTCTTAGCGCGTCCGGCTCAATGCCTATTCCGGCCTCCTTCAATAGTCCGCGCGCAAGGCGCGCGCGCGATTCCTCGTCGTCGGCATAACAGGGCAGTGCGGCACAGTCGTCGCGCTTTTCGCAGAGCTTTCTGAGGCTTGAGCGTGCCGTAAGCGCGCCGGCCTCGATCAGCGCCACGGCGTTCATGCCGCTTTTGGCGCCGGCGTCGAGCGCGCTTTCGAGGCTCTTCGTGATTCCGTCGGCTGCGTCACGGACCATGACCAAGCGCCGGCCGCCGCCGAACGACAGCGCGAGGAGCTCGTCCACTAGGCGCGTCGGGGTTTCGTTGATTATGGCGCTGGTAAGCTCTATCGATTGGAACGGGTCATTCGGATCTTCGAGGATTCTGGTCGCCATACCATTGCAATACTCGCGCACCAGTCCGGAATTCGGCCCGTACACCAGGATGGCGGAAACCGCGGGGTCCGGGTTTGCAGCAAAGCCTGCGACGCGGCCGGCCGATATCTTCATCGCTGTGCTGGCGCCGGGCTCTGATTCGCGAGCCGTGCCATATAGATCGATAGGCGGTCGACGATCGCGTCGGCGACGTCGCGCGCCCCGCGCCGACGCGCGTCCTTATCGGCGGCGAGCGTCGCGAAGTCCGATGTCAGAATATCGTAGCCGTTGATGGAACGTATCTCGCCGGTGAGCAGGGCTTCCCCACCAGAGATTGCCGCTAGGCTAAAGCTGGCATCGATGATCATGTTTGCGCGCGTTGCGCTGGCATCCCGCCGCACCGCGAGACCCTGGCTGGATTCGGTCAGCGTGACGGAAACGCTGAAACGTGCTGCAGGTGCTGGCCGCGGATTGAGCCGGTTGGTCAGCTCGGTCCGGACGAGCTGACCCAATCGGTCCGCGATCGGCGGTACGGCGATCTGACTGAGCAGCGCCTCTGTCTCGGCGCCCCGTTCCTTCGTGCCATACAGCGGCTCGAAACCGCATGCGGCCAGCCCTAGCAGGGTAAAAACAAAGACGGTGCGAAGCCTAGACAACGAAATTCACCAGCTTGTCCGGCACATGGATCACCTTGCGAACCTCCTTGTCGCCAATCGATTCTGCCACATTCTGAACGGCGCGTGCGGCGCTCACCGCAGAATCTTGATCTGCACCGGTGACGATATCTACTGTGCCGCGCAGCCTCCCATTGACTTGGATCGCGAGCGTCACATTATCGGACACGAGGAGCGACTGGTCCGCGACGGGCCAAGGCATATCGCACAGCAGTCTATCATGTCCGAGCACATGCCACATCTCCTCAGCCAGATGCGGCATCATCGGGCCGATTAGCCGCACGACAGTCTCCAGCGCCTCACGCAGAACTGCGCCAGAAACATCTCCGGCCTTGGTCGCCGCCGAGATGGTGTTGACCAGCTCGTAAAGTTGGGCAACCGCTCGGTTGTAGTGGAATCGTTCGAGATCATTGGTGACGCCGGCGATCGCGCGTTGAGTCGCCCGGCGCAGCTCGGCGGAGGCTGAGCAATCGGCATCCGGTGTGGTATCGGGTTGTGGTAGGTTTTCGAGATTACTCTCGATGATTCTGGCAACGCGATTCACGAACCGAAAGGCGCCCTGAACGCCGGAATCCGTCCACTCCATGTCTCGGTCAGGCGGGCTGTCCGATAAGATGAACCAACGCGCCGTGTCGGCTCCGTATGATGATATCACGTCGGTCGGGTCGATGGTGTTCTTCTTAGACTTCGACATCTTCTCGATGCGGCCAACGGTAACCGCCGCGCCGTTATCGGCGCGCACAAAACTTCCGTCCTCATTCTCGACGACGCGCTGCGGTTCAAGCCACTCGCCCCCGGCGTCGCGGTAGGTCGCGTGGTTGATCATGCCCTGAGTGAACAACCCGGCGAAGGGCTCATCTATGCCGAGGTGACCGGTGTCGCGCATCGCCCGCATGAAGAAGCGCGAGTAGAGCAGGTGCAAAATCGCATGTTCGATGCCACCGATATACTGGTCGACCGGCAGCCAGTAATCTCCTTCGGCGGCGGCCACCGGCACCTCAGCTTCTGGCGAGCAGAAGCGCGCGAAGTACCAAGACGAGTCCATAAACGTGTCGAACGTATCTGTATCGCGCTCGGCCGGCTTGCCGCAGGACGGGCAATCCACGTGCTTCCAGGTCGGGTGTCGATCGAGCGGGTTGCCCGGCGATTCGAAGTCTATGTCATCGGGCAAGACGACTGGCAGCTCGTCCTTGGGAACTGGCACAATGCCGCAATCGGTGCAATGGATGACCGGGATCGGGCACCCCCAGTAGCGCTGGCGCGAGACTAGCCAGTCGCGCAGGCGATAATTGATCGCCCCCTCGCCTTGGCCGGCCGTAACCAGATGGTCGATCACCGCGCGTTTGCCGGCGTCGACATCAAGGCCGTCGAGGAAGTCTGAATTCGCGAGCCTACCGTTGTCGGTAAACGCCTCGGTGCCAACATTGAAGTCGGCTGGGTCGGCTCCGTCTGGTATAACCACCGGAAGCACTGGCAGATCATAGGCACGGGCGAAATCGAGATCGCGCTGGTCGTGCGCGGGACAGCCAAAGATTGCGCCGGTGCCATAGCCCATGAGAACGAAATTGGCGATGTAGACCGGCAACTTGACCCCCTCGGCGAAGGGGTGTTTGACCCGCAGGCCGGTGTCGTAGCCACGCTTATCCGCCGTCTGGATAGCCTCCTCGCTGGTGCCGAGCTGGCGACACGTCTCGATGAACGCCGCCGCGTCGGCATCCTTTGCTGCCAGCTCCTCGGCCAGCGGGTGATCGGCGGCGATGGCGCAAAAGCTGGCGCCGAAAATAGTGTCGGGTCGCGTCGTATAGACCCGCAGCCCTTGCGCGCGCGGCTTTGTGAAGGCGAATTCGATATAGGCGCCCTCCGAGCGGCCGATCCAGTTCTCCTGCATGGCGCGCACCTTGGACGGCCAGCGGTTGAGGGTGTCGAGGGCGGAGAGGAGTTCGTCGCTGAACGCTGTGATGCGCCCGAACCACTGGGATAGCCGGCGACGCTCGATCGGGGCGCCTGAGCGCCAACCCTTGCCGTCAATCACCTGCTCGTTTGCCAGAACCGTGTTGTCGACGGGATCCCAGTTGACCCATCCGTCCTGACGGTAGACCAGGTCCTTATCGAGGAAGTCGATGAATAATGCCTGTTCGTGGCGATAATAAGCGGGATCGCAAGTGGCGAATTCCCGGCTCCAGTCTATAGATAGCCCCATCGCCTGAAGCTGCTTGCGCATGGTCGCGATGTTTTCGTGGGTCCAAGAAGCGGGATGGACGCCCTTCTCCATTGCTGCATTCTCCGCCGGCAGCCCGAACGCGTCCCACCCCATCGGGTGTAGGACGTTGAAGCCCTGAGCGCGCTTATAACGGGCGACTACGTCACCCAGCGTATAGCAGCGTAGATGCCCCATATGGATGCGGCCCGACGGATACGGGAACATCTCAAGGACATAGTATTTCGGTTTGTCGCTATCCGCTGTAACAGCAAATGTGCCGCTCCTGCTCCAGGCGGCCTGCCATTTCTTCTCAGCTTCGCGAAAGTTATACCGTTGGGACATGGCCGGTAACCTTATCGGCACCCTAGAAGGCGGCTTGCGCCTGCTCGGGATATCGTCGAATCTGAATCAGAAACCAGACGGGGCGCGACGCCGCTAGCCGTCCGATTGTGACATGCGCAGCTCGCGGGCGCGGGTCAGGATCGCGTTCTCGAGGCTGGTAGTGGTACTCTCGCCAGTGTTCGCGTCGCGCCATTCGGCGTTGCCCCTGCGCTTCTGGCGGAAGATAGCAACACGCAAGCCGTCCGAACGGAGTTCCCGGTCGAGGATATAGACGGTGACCTTGAACCGCTCCTCTGGACTCTCGGGTGGGGTATACCAGTCGGTAATGATCACGCCACCGAACGGATCGGCCGAGGAAAGCGGCAGGAACGAAAGCGTGTCGAGCGAGGCGCGCCATAGGAACCCGTTGACCCCTATCCCAGAGTTGGTGTTGCTGTCGCCAGCGCCGCCGAAAAGGTTGATGTCGCCGAAAAGCTTACCCGCACTCTTGATTTCCTTGTCCATGTAACCGTCGGGGTCCGTGGGCCCGGTTACGATGCTCTCACATGCGGTGAGGACGAGGAGAAGGGCGGCGACGACGACGACGCGCGGGGCGTGTTTGGCGGTCATGATTGAACCCGATATTCGGCGGCCTCGGATGCCCGTAGGCGAATTGAAACTTTCTGCTGAATCATTAGCAGAGAATTGGGAACAAAAAAACAGGGCGGCAGATACCTGCCGCCCTGTTCTCTCGTCAAGCTGAAGATCAGCTTAGAAGACGAAACGGTTGACGAGCAGGAAGCCCTTACCGTCGTTATCCGTCGTACCACCGACACCGACGGCTGTCGTCGCGTTGTCAATGTTATTGAACGTGAGCTCGCCACGCAGTGACCAGCCCGGGGCCACAGCGTAACCAGCACCGATACCGTAACGCGTGACCTCAGTCTCGCGCGCGTTGGCGTTCGAAGTGTTGGTGTTGTCCTTTTCACCCTTCAGGTACCAAGCGCTGATGCCCCATGGGCCGGCCTGATAGCCGACGCCGAGGCTCCACTGGGACCCTGAGTCCGCACCGGCGGCTGTCTGGGCGGCGGTCAGGAACGAATCACCATAGTCACGGTAGTGGGCACCGACTGAGAAGCCGCCCATGCCGACGCTAGCGCCGATACCCATGATGTCGAGATCCTCAATCTCTGCACCAGTGGCGCCTTCGTCAGTGCCGGTTTCCCAGCCAGCCGAAACCGCAACACTCGTGTCGCCCACCTTGCCGCGATACATGGCGGCCAAGCCCATGACGTTCTCGAAGTCACCGTCGGCATCGGAGTCAGCAGTCGCCGCGCCGCCCGAGCTTTCACCCGAGTCCGGTGTCCAAGAGACACCAACCTGGAAGCCCGAGAAGTTCGGAGTCTTGTAGGTCGCCTTCGTGGCATCCTGGGTCGTGAAAACCTGCCAATCCGCGCGGGAAATCAGGTTGTCCGTACCGTTGCCGTTGAACACGGTGTTCAGGTCGCCCAGACCACCGAACGGTCCGCCAGCACCCTTGGTCGCGTTCCACGCACCAACCTGCATGCTGTTCGTGGCGTCGTCGTTGTCGCCCAAATCGAGGCGGCCCCAATCACCACTCAGGAAAACCGACGCTTCATCGGCAGCCGTGCCATCTGCGGCGCCACCGTTCAGCTCGATCCGAAGACCGTAACTCATGCCATTATCGGCCTTGCCCGAAGCATTAACCCAAACCTCGGACTCACTGACCGTGAAGCCGTAGCCGCGGTTCTGGTTAGCAGTAACGTCTTCATCCTTAACGTAAGCAGAGAACCACATAATGCCGCCGACGGAGACATTCATCATGTCCGCCGAACCCACCGTGCCGGCGGAAGCCGGGGCCGTGAGAAGCGAAGCCCCCACCAAAGCCGAAGTGGCTAATAGAGTTTTCTTCATTAATTCAACCTCCAATATCATGGACTTACGTCCGCGATTAGCCCCATTAGGAGCCCGATTCAGCCCCGGGGCGACCGGCATTTTTGAGGACACCAGACGCCAAGACCGAAGCCTTAGGGTGGATAGAACCTTGGAAAGCCGGGCGTTGCAATGGAATCCGTGATTATCTCGCAACGAATTTTGTCGATTGTTGCAAATTGACAACAGCCCTTAAGTTCCTTGAATCACTGAAATTCTTCAATTTATAGGCATCCAAGTGCTTTTGGCACACCAAATAGGCTATTAAGTACCTGAAATCGCGTGATGAATCAGAAGTCGCACATGGATTCCGGGCGCTTACGCGGGTACGATCACCCGCATTGCCGACAGATCCTGGATCAACTTGGCGCGCGCAGCACCGTCGAGTGCGGGGAAGGCGGCGGCGAACTCGTCGCCGGAGAAGCACCCGGTATCGACGATCCATCTGACCGGTTCGACGATGTCGTTGGGTATCGGAACTTGGCCCTTGGCGCTTTCGAGCAGAGCCTTGCCGTTCTGGTGCACGATCTTCAAGGTCTTCACTGAGACCTCGTACCGGTCCTCGCGGTTCTCCTCGAGTGCGTCGCCAGGCAGATCGATGCCGCCCCGATTGTAGCGGAAGCCATCGTGCAGCGGTGGGATAGCGGCCTGAAATGTTTCGCCCTTGCCGATTTCGGCGACTCGGTTTACGAGGGCCTCGACCCAGGTCCGGGTCGCTTCCGCGTTTGATCCCTTAAGCGGGATGTTAGAACGGATGGCCGCGTCGGCGACGGCGTGCTCGAACAGCAAGGCCATGACGTCGATGCCAATGAGGTGGGTGACGCCGAAGGATAGGTGGATACAGCCCTCGCTTGACGCTAGCGCATCGTGATACTGGCCGCGCGGTATATAAAGAATGTCGCCCGGTCGCAGGGTGATCTCTTCCAGCAGTTCGCCACGATGCGCCGCATTGAATTTTTCGTCTACATTTTTGAACGCGTCGTTGGCGATCGGGTTTTCTAGTCGGCCCTCATAGATACGCCACACCTTCTCGCCGGCGACGTGCAGCGCGAAAACCTCATGGGTGTCGAAATGTGTGGGAAAAGCTTGGTGGGTCTTCCACGAGCAATAAAGATTGCTTTGCACCTTCGCGCCGAGGCGGTCTTCCAGGGCACTCGCAGCGGCTATCAGGCCGGGGGTCAGCGTATCAATGTCGTTGGCAACGATCGACGCGCCGCGCCGCAGCCAGCTCTTCACCTTCTCGGCGTCGGGCTGCATGGTCGGCTGGTTGTTGCGGTCGATGGCTTGGCGACAATATTTCTCTATAGGCACCGCTTCGGTGTCGAGATAGAGCTTCAGGCTCGACGGGCCCCAGATCGCCGTCATGTTTAGGATCGCGCTTAGCGTTTCCCAGGTCATGACGTCGTCGAGCTTGTCGGGCGATGTTGCAGGGATGTGCAGCGGCTTGCGGTCGTGATACCGGGCGAAGAACTCTTCTTCGCCGAAAGGTGAGATCAGGTCCGCGAAAGTGTCGATTCGTTTTCCCATATACCCCTTATAATACGACGCGGATCAGAATAAGAAGGGCCGCTTGAGGCGTTTAGGGAGCCGTATGTCGATCGAGGCAGAGATAGCGAGGCGGCTCGATGGAGTCCAGGCCCGGATCACCGGTGCCGCAGCGCGCGCGGGGCGTGACCCGGACGACGTATGTCTAGTCGCCATCTCTAAGACCCAGCCGGACCAACGCATCGCTGCGGCGCTCACCGCAGGGCATCGCGTCTTCGGTGAGAACCGGGTGCAGGAGGCGTGGGCCCATTGGGCTAACCGGAGGACGGTGATCGACGACTTGGAGCTACACCTAGTCGGCCCGCTGCAGACTAACAAGGTGCGCGACGCCGTGGCGCTGTTTGACGTCATCCAGACCCTAGACCGACCTAGGCTCGCTGTGAAACTGGCAAAAGAATTCGATCGCGCAGGCCGTCAGCTGCGGTGTTTCATTCAGGTAAATACGGGCGAGGAGCCTCAGAAGGCAGGCGTTCTCCCGGTCGGCGCCGATGATCTCATCGCCGAATGCCGGCGGCTTGAACTGCCGGTCGAAGGGCTAATGTGCATCCCGCCGGCCGACGAGCCAGCGCCGCCCCACTTCGCGCTGCTCGGCGAGATCGCCTCACGCAACGGGCTGGCGGGTCTGAGCATGGGAATGTCCGCTGACTTCGAGTCGGCTGCCGAATTGGGCGCCTCCCATGTGCGGGTGGGGACAGGGGTCTTTGGCCCGCGAGAGGTCTAGGCGCTCGCACGAATCTCGATCAGCGTCTTCGGCGTGAGCCGCGGGACGATAGCCTTCAGCGTCGCGCGTGGCAGCGCGACGCAGCCCTCCGTTGGGCGGAGCTCCCCGGTTTCGTCGTCGGCCGCGCAGTGCAGGAAGATCGCGCTGCCTAGGCCGGGGATCGGCGGCGCGTCGTTATGCCCCAGGATCACCACGAGGTCGTAGAGGGCGTCGTCGCGCCACATGGCCTCGGCGGAACTGGCATGGGGAAGTGTGACTGGCCGATTGTAATGTACTGGGTCCGTCGGGTCATCGCACCAGCCGTCGGTCTTGGCGATGGGTGTCGCGGGAAGTCGGGTTGCCGGCAGTTCCAGCCGGTCGGCGCGATAAAGTATCGCGCGGAGAGGGAAGCTTCCGAGCGGCGTGAAACCGTCGCCTTCCCGCTTGCCGGCGGTAATGCCGCCCCGGCCGAGTGCGCAGGCGTGGTGTTCGCCGAACGCCTTGAGGGTGCCGCTATGATGAACACCTTGCGGCGCCGGGGTCACGATTAGTTTCATGGCATGAGTTTGGGCGCGCGCGCCTTGCGCAGATAGGCCCGGCGATTGGTGGTGCAGGACCAGGTCATCGCCTCATAGTTGGCCAGCGCGCCCAGTATGGTTCTGCCTACCCCTGACGTAGCTTGGTCCAGCGCAGGGAAGGCGACGGACTGCAGGGCAGCGTTTAGAGTATCCAAATCCCAACCCACCGCGAGGGCGGGGTCGTTAGAATTAAAAACTGCTTCGCTACGTTCGATGTTCGGCGTCAGAGCCATGACGCCCGATACGGCACACGGCTGGGCCATCGCAGGGATATTTTTGTTATCAACCATCAGTGAGTTAGCCGGCAAAAATATCTTTGAAACTGTATGCGCGACACCAAGCACGGCAGGAATTGCTGGGCGGCTAGAACAAATGTCCCGACCGGCTCTGCTTGGTCGCCAGGTAGAATTCGTTGTGCTGGTTCGAGGGAAACGCGTGAGTGACCCGTTCGACCACGTCGATCTGCCACTCCTCGAGGGCCGCCACCTTGTCCGGATTGTTGGTCATCAGCCGGACTGATGAGACGCCGAGTTTGCGCAGCATCTCGGCAGCGGGGCGATATAAACGCTCGTCGGCCTCGAAGCCGAGCTGCTCGTTGGCATCGATGGTGTCGAGGCCCTGATCCTGAAGAGTGTAAGCGCGCAGCTTGTTCACCAGCCCGATGCCACGTCCCTCTTGGGCAAGGTAGAGCATTATACCGCCACCG
>MDTE01093701.1_pt1 | contig 50734 bp, 57 predicted proteins | sample 811231 | NCBI WGS metagenome assembly MDTE01 (sample SAMN05326651, study PRJNA326480) | marine metagenome | isolation source: seawater | place: Indian Ocean: Red Sea | collected 2010 | reverse complement strand
CATAGCAATATTGTGAAATTGCGAACAAAGTCGAGATGTTAAGTATATCGAAGTCTTTTCATGTATTAATTTAACACACTATGTTGAATTTGCACTACTAAATCTTGATATGGTGCCCAGAGGTGGAATCGAACCACCGACACAAGGATTTTCAGTCCTTTGCTCTACCAACTGAGCTATCTGGGCTAAATGTGCAGCGGATTGTATACAAATACTCTCCCTTAAAGAAGGTGTTATTCTTCCAAAGGCTTATATCCTTCTGGTTTTGCATATTCTTCTCCATTAAGAAATAAGTCCATTTGATCATTTAGCCATTTTCTAGATTCTTTGTCAGCAAGGTTAATCTGGCCCTCATTTATGAGCATTTTTTGATGGTTTAACCATTCCTCCCAAGCTTGTTTAGAAACATTTTCAAATATATCTTCTCCCATTTGGCCAGGGTAAGGAGGATGCTCTAATCCAGGTAATTCTTTTTTATATTTCCTGCAGTTTACTGTTCTAGTCATGTCATTGAAATTTTTCTTATAGTTCTTTTAATTGGGGTTGGAACTCCTAAAGATTCTACATTCTTATTGTTCACCCAGGCAGAGTTTTTAAACTTCTTTTTATTTTTAACTTTAGCAACGTAAGGAGTGGCTTCTAAATGATAATGACTGAAACTATGTTTAATTTTATCCAATTTTATTATACGAGATTTCTCTAAATCAAACCTATTAGAAAGAGCTATTTTTAAATCTTCTTTCCTTTCTTCTTCTATAAAAGTCCATAAGCCGCCCCATATACCTTCCTCTTTTCTTTTTTCCAGTAGTATTTCTCCTGAAGGAATCTGAGGTAAAAGCCAAAAGACTTTTTTTGTAAGTTTTGATTGCCTCTTTGTAATTAATGGTAAATTTTCTACCAAGCCTTCTTTAAGCGCTAAACAATCTAATTTGAGTGGACAATTCATACAACTAGGGTTTGATTTTGTACAAACAGTAGCCCCTAAATCCATTATTGATTGGGTGTAGATATCTATTTTGCTATTTGGAAGGACAGCAGAAGAAAGCTTCCACAATTCTTTAATTTTAGAAGTAGTCTGAATATCACCTTCAACTTTAAAATACCTTGCCAATACTCTTTTTACATTAGCATCTAGAATAGGTGCTTTTTTCTTGAAACCCAAAGCTAAGATAGCGCCAGCAGTAGATCTCCCTATTCCGGGAAGATCCATTAACTCATTTAATGAGTTAGGTATCTTGTCGCCAAAGTCAGTAGAAATTATTTTAGCTGTTTTATGAAGATTCCTAGCCCTAGCGTAGTAACCTAGACCAGACCAAATTTTTAATACTTGATCAAGATTTGATTCGGAGAGCCTTTTTATATTTGGAAATTCAGCAATAAATTTTTTGAAGTATGGTATTGCAGTAACTACTTGAGTTTGTTGCAAAATTATTTCTGAAATCCAAACTTTATATGGAGTTTTTCTTTTTTGCCAAGGAAGGTCCTTTCTTCCATGTGATTCATGCCAATGAATTAACCTAGTACTAAATTTCTTCATTAAATATGATTTTATATGAGGTTTGATGATTAGGTCAGTCTTATCCGCTATAATTCGCGACCCTTGAGTTGTGAGAACTTTGATGAGAAAAGCAGAAATAGAAAGAAAAACCTCAGAAACTAATATTTTAGTTCGCTTAAACCTTGACGGAACAGGAAAAACTTCTTTTTCAACGGGTCTCCCTTTTTTAGAGCACATGCTTGACCAGATAGGTAGGCATGGAATGATAGATCTAGAAGTAAAAGCTGAAGGGGATTTACATATAGATGCTCATCATACGGTTGAAGATATAGGTATAGCTATAGGCCAAGCTTTGCATAAAGCTATTAATGAAAAACAAGGAATAAATCGTTATGGTCATAGCTACATACCCCTAGATGAAGCTCTTTCAAGAGTTGTTTTAGATTTTTCAGGGAGACCAGGTCTTTTTATGAAGGCTTCTTTTGTTAAAGATACTGTAGGAGATATGGATGTAGATTTATTTGAGCATTTTTTTCAATCTTTAAGTAATCATGCCTTTGTCACCCTTCACATAGAAAACTTTAGTGGTGATAGTACTCACCATCAAATAGAGACAATTTTTAAAGCTTTTGGTAGAGCGCTAAGGATGGCAATTTCATTTGATACAAAGTCTAGAGATTCAATACCTTCAACTAAAGGCTCACTTTAAAAAATATGAATAATATTGCCTTAATTGATTATGGTATGGGTAATCTGCATTCAGTCAGCAAGGCAATAAAAAAAGTTTCTAACAATACAAAAGTAAATATAACCTCAGATAAAAAAGAGATTGAAGATGCGGATAAAGTAATTGTTCCTGGAGTGGGGGCTATCAAAGAGTGCTTAAGAGCTATAAGGAATAAGAAGTTAGATCAGGTCATATTAGATGTAATTAATTCCAAGCCCATTTTAGGAATCTGTGTAGGGATGCAATTATTCTTAGAATCCAGCGAAGAGAACGACGGGACATTAGGTTTAGGAGTTTTAAAGGGGGAGGTTAAGAAGATTCCTCTAAAGTCTTCTATAAAAATTCCACACATGGGCTGGAATAAGGTAAAACAAACAAAAGACCACCCCATGTGGAGTGACATCCCTGATGATAGCTACTTTTATTTTGTTCATAGTTATTGCTGTTTAAGTTCTCAAAACTCTGTGGGTATTTCTTCGCATGGTTTAGATTTTGTAGCAGCTCTAGCAAAAGGCTCAATCTTTGCGGTTCAATTTCACCCTGAAAAAAGCCAAGATGCAGGACTCCAGCTTTACAGAAACTTTATTAACTGGGATGGAGAGTCTTCATGTTAGTAATACCTGCTATTGATATTAAAGAAGGAAAATGTGTAAGGCTTAAAGAAGGGGACATGAAAAGAGATACTATTTTTTCTAATGATCCAGATGAGGTTTCTTCGCGTTGGTTTTCAGAAGGGGCTGAACTTTTACATATTGTAGATCTAGATGGAGCTATAAAAGGAAAGCCAATAAATACAAAGATAATTTCAGAAATAGTCAGTCAACATAACAGTAAATCCATTCAGGTAGGAGGAGGTATAAGAGAATATGAGCACGCAAAAGCCTATCTAGAGTCTGGTGTTGAAAGGGTGATTCTTGGAACAAAGGCAGCTGAAGATTCTCAACTAATATCTAATTTATGTTGTGATTTCCCTAATAGGGTAGTATTGGCTATAGACGCTTTAAATGGATATGTGAAGACTAAGGGCTGGACAAGCGAAACAAAGATAAGACCTAAAGACTTACTAAGGAGATACTCTCATTTTCCCTTAGGAGGAGTAATTTATACAGATATTTCTAGAGATGGGATGATGAATGGAGCAAATATCAATTCCACTTTTGATCTATCTAGTAATACAAAGCATCCCGTAATTGCTTCAGGGGGAATTTCTTCTTTAGATGAGATTAAGGAACTTCTAAGCCCACCTAATGATTTATCATCTATTGCAGGAGTGATTTGTGGAAGATCTCTCTATGAAGGCGCTTTTAGCCTTAGAGAGGCTATAGAGTTGATAGAAAAGAAAAGTGAGTCTGACTAAAAGAATAATACCTTGTCTTGATGTAGATAAAGGAAGGGTCGTAAAAGGGGTTAACTTTAAGAACATAGTGGATGCCGGCGATCCTGTTGAAATTGCAAAGCGCTATGATGCAGAAGGAGCTGACGAAATAGTTATGCTAGATATAACGGCTAGTAATGAGTCCCGCGGAATAACTTATCAGACTGTTGAAAAAATAGCCGGACAAGTTTTTATTCCTCTTACTGTAGGTGGTGGAGTCAATAGCTTAGAGGATATAAAAAATCTCCTTTTATCTGGTGCTGACAAAGTAAGCATAAATACTTCTGCTGTTATCAATCCTAACTTTATACAAGAAGCCTCTGAAAGATTTGGATCTCAGTGCATAGTTGCAGCTATAGATGCTAAGCAGAGGAATGTTAACGAAAGAATTACTTGGGAAGTCTTTACACATGGAGGAAGAAACCCAACAGGAATAGATGTGCTGGAATGGGCTCAGGAATTAGAAAAAAGAGGGGCAGGAGAGATACTTTTAACAAGCATGGATAGAGATGGAACAAAAGATGGTTTTGATAATACTTTGAACCTTAAAGTATCTGAGGCATGCTCTATACCCGTCATTGCTTCTGGAGGTGGAGGATCTCCTCAACACCTTTTAGAAGCAATAACCGAAGGAGGTGTAGAAGCTGTTTTGGCTGCAAGTATTTTTCACTTCTCAGAATTTTCTATTAAAGAAGTTAAAGATTTATTTTTTTATTCAAATATCCCTGTAAGGAGAGTTTAGTTTTATAAGATCTTCTTACTCTCTATAGAACCTGAAGAACTAATTTCATAAAAAATAGGAATTCCTGTAGGTATTTCTAGTTTAACTATTTCTTTAGGGCTTAGGTTATCAAGCTCCATAACTAAGGCTCTAAGTGAATTTCCATGTGCTGCAACAATAATATTTTTTCTTTCATTTACATGAGGTAATATTTTTTTCCTGTAATATGGAAGTACTCTTTCAGCGGTATCCTTTAAGCTCTCTCCGCCTGGTGGCGCTATGTTATATGATCTTCTCCACTTATGTACTTGCTCTTCTCCCCATTTCTCCCTTGCTTCATCTTTATTCAGTCCCGATAAATTGCCATAATCCCTTTCATTTATAGCTTTATCTTTTATTATTTTTATATCTCTCTGGTTTAATTCATTTAAGATTATTTGGGCTGTTCTTTTTGCTCTAAGTAAGACAGAAGTGAACATCAGGTCATACTTAATATCTAACTTATTTAAAGATTTTCCTGCTTCTTTGGCTTCGACTTCTCCTTTAGACGTAAGGTCTGGATCTTTCCACCCAGTAAAAAGATTTTTTTCATTCCATTCACTTTGGCCATGTCGAACAAGAATTAGAGCAGACATAATCTATATATAGCTTGATAAAAATAAATTTTATAAAAACACTATTCTAACGCATGAACCTATATAATCACGATCCAAAATGGATACATTTTTTCTTTTTATTTCTCAAAATTTAGTCGCTGTTACATTACTTTTGGCTTGTTTAGTTGCTTTGATTTTTTATGAAGGAAAGAAGGGCGGAAAAAAATTAGACCCCAATGAAGCGACTAGAAAAATTAATAGAGAAGGGGCTTTAGTTTTAGACCTTCGACCTATAGATGAATATTCTTCAGGTCATATAGCGGGATCAATAAATGTTCAAGCTGATAAATTAGAGCAACACTTACTTTCATCAAAGCACCCCAAAGAATCTCCCATAATCCTTGTATGTAAGACTGGTTCAAGCTCAAAAAGTGAAGGAATTAATCTAATTAATGGTGGTTATTTAGATGTTAATGTCATAAACGGAGGCATAATGACTTGGCAAGGAAGTGGCTTGCCTTTATCGAAATAATTCAGCTCATTCCAAGCTCTTTTATTTTTCTAGTTAGTGTATTTCTGCCCCAGCCCAATAATCTAGCAGCTTCATTTTTTTTACCTAAAGTTTTTCCTAGTGCAGCTTCAATCATAGTCTTTTCAAACTCAGGCAATGCGAGGTCTAGAATTTCTGTTTCTCCTTTTGCTAATGAATCTTCGGCCCAAGATTTTAAAGTAGTTGCCCAGTCATTTTTTCCAATAGTGCTTTCATTTTTTAATTCTGGAGGTAAATCTTCGAGTTCAATTTGCCTAGAAGGGGTCATTACTGTTAACCATCTACAAACATTTTCAAGTTGTCTTACGTTTCCAGGCCATTCTAATTTCAAAAAGTAGTCTTCTACCTCTTGAGATAGAAACTTACTATCTTCATCTAATTCTGCAGCAGTTATTCTAAAGAAGTGTTTACAAAGAACTTGAATGTCTTCTCTCCTTTCAGAAAGTTTCGGAAGGGAAATTTTTATAACGTTAAGTCTATGAAAGAGATCTTCTCTGAACTTTCCATTTTCTACTAGCTTTTTTAAGTTTTGGTGAGTAGCTGCGATTATTCTTACATTTACGGAAATAGGTCTTCTTCCTCCTACGCTATAGAACTCACCATTTGAAAGCACTCTTAATAGTCTAGTTTGAGTTTCCAAAGGCATATCGCCTATCTCATCAAGGAAAAGTGTCCCACCATTTGCTTGTTCAAATCTACCACTTCTCTTTTCATCTGCACCTGTAAAAGCACCTTTTTCATGACCAAAAAGCTCAGCCTCTAAAAGGTCTTTAGGTATATCTGCCATATTCAATGCTACGAAGGGTTCCCCTTTTCTTGGGCTATGTTGATAGAGTGCCTTAGCAACTAATTCTTTTCCTGTTCCTGATTGCCCCACCAAAAGGACCGTAGAATTCGAGTTAGAAAGTTTTCCAATGGCCCTAAACACCTCTTGCATAGCAGGAGCCTCACCAATTATTTCAGCTTTTGGAACTATTTCATCTTCTTGAATATGCCCCTCTGGGCTCATAGCTCTTTCAATGACCTGAGCGGCCTCATTAATGTCAAATGGCTTTGGCAAATATTCCCATGCTCCATGTTCATATGATTGAACTGCACTTTCTAAGTCTGAATGTGCAGTCATTATAATTACAGGTATTTCGGGTCTTGATTCTCTAACTTGATCTAATAAAACTAAACCGCTTGTACCAGGCATTTTTATATCAGTTATTATTACTGACGGAGAGGAACTTTCTAAACTTTTTAAGACGCCATGAGCTGAATCAAAAGTCTCGACTTTCAACCCTTTTTCAGTAAGTCCCTTTTCTAAAACCCATCTAATTGATTCATCGTCATCTACTATCCATACAATTTTTTTATTTGTCATAGTAAAACTCCAATTATTTTAATTATTACTTTCAACTCCCAAAGGTATTAGGATTGAGAACTCAGTTTTCCCTCGTTCGCTTTCATAACTAATTGTTCCATTATGTTGAGAAACTATTCCTTGAGTAATTGATAAGCCTAGCCCTGAGCCATTAACTTTAGAAGAAATCATAGGGAAGAAAATTGAGTCCTTAAGGTCTTCTGGTATTCCTGGCCCGTTATCTATTACAGATATTTTGCAGACAGTTTTCTTCGGACCATCATCAAGGATTTCTTGATGAATTATTCTGGTAACTAATTTTATTTCTGGAGAAAGAACGTCAGCTTCAATCAAAGATTCTTTTGAGTTATTGACCAAATTTAATATACATTGCTCAAGTAAATATATATCTAAACTTATATCAGGGATGCTGGGATCATAGTCTTTACTCAAATAGATTTTGTTATCAATTAAATCTTGCTTAGTCAGACTTATTACATTCTCAAGAACTAAGTGTATATTTTGACTTTCAAAAGCTGGTTTCCTATTAGGGCCAAGTATGTTGTCCACTAAAGACGTAAGTCTATCTGTCTCACTTATAATTACCTGAGTGTACTCCTTTAGCCCATTGTCAGAGAGTTTCTGGCTTAAAAGTTGGGCAGAACCCCTTATTCCACTTAATGGATTTTTAATCTCATGTGCAAGTCCTCTTATAAAAGCAGACGTAACCTCTTGATTAGTTTGAGTTCTTAGTCTTTCTTTTATTTGACTAGAATATTCTTTATTTAAAATTTCTAAAATTAATCCTTCACCATAATACTCATTTGAAAAAGGTTTGATGTGGTAATCGCAGAAAAGTTTCTTGCCCCCCTTTAAAAAAAGTAATGCATCTATTTTAGCGAATTCTCTTCTCTGATTAAGGCAGTCTAAAAAGTTCTCATAATTATCTGGTTCTTCATAAAATAATTCCTTTAATTCTTTATTGTGAGATGCAGAAAGGCTTGTATCTAGAATAGACTGCGCTGAAGGGTTGAGGTACTGAGTTTTTAAAGACTCATCTAAAACTAGAATTCCTGTGTTAAGTTCAGTTATATAGTTGTTAATCGATGTTTCCACTCATCTTCTCCGAGGAAAGAGGAAGAAGGGTTCCTCATTCCTCTTTCAAAGAGCTCTTTTCTAACTAGGTTAAAGTACCGACTATGTGAGCAATTATTTTGTAAGGATCAGCATTAGAAGCAGGGCGTCTGTCCTCTAAATATCCATTCCAATCATGCTCAATAGTGTATATAGGTATACGTATGCTTGCTCCTCTGTCACTCACACCATAAGAAAAAGTATCTATACTTTGAGTTTCATGAAGACCCGTTAATCTCATGTCATTATCAGATCCATAAGAAGAAATTCCTTCTTGATGAACCTCTCCCAGTTTTTCACACATAGATTTAAAAAGCTCTTCTGAACCTTTAGATCGCATTTCTTCATTAGAGAAATTAGTGTGCATTCCTGAGCCATTCCAATCACCTGTCTTAGGCTTTGGATGGATATTTACACCAACCCCAAAATCTTCTGCAATTTTATAGAGCAGATATCTACTCATCCATAGATCATCCGCTGCTTTAAGGCCATGACCAAAACATTGATATTCCCACTGACCTAATGCAACTTCAGCATTTGTTCCTGTTAATTGAATACCTGCATCTAGGCAAGCCTCTAGATGAGCTTCTGAAATTTCTCTTCCTTGAACATTCTCTGATCCCACACCACAGTAATAATCCCCTTGAGGCCTAGGAGTTCCATCTTCCCATCCTAAAGGACTGCCATCTTTATTTGTAAAGAAGTATTCCTGTTCAAATCCAAACCACCATTCATCTGCAACTATTTCTGCAGCAGCCCTTGTGTTTGAGGGGTGAGTTTCATGTTCTCCTGTCTGGACTTGGCACATAACGAGATAATCCGAGAATAGAGGGCAATCATAAGTCTGTACAGGTAAAAGTAGGCAGTCTGAACTTCCACCTTCAGCCTGTTGCGTTGATGAACCATCAAACGACCATTCAGGGGGTAAATCATCCTCAGTTGCCTTTATCTTGCTTCTTATTGAGGGTTCTGGTTGAAAACCATCAAGCCAAACATATTCATAAATTTTAGTTTCTGACATTTTTTTCTCCAACTTTAAATATTAAAAATGAATAATATCACAATAAAAGCACTGGTAAAGAGCAATATCTAATATATATTGGTGCGTAATGATCTAAAAAGATGCTTTTGCACTATTTAAGTGCATTGAATATGAATATCTTCTTTGACAGACCTTCTTTTTTTGAGAATTTCAACCATTCTAATAAGAACTTATTCCATTGATACTTCTCATCTTTATGAAACATGTTCTTATTAGGGTATTTATTTCTAGCCCAGAAAAGTTGCTTTCCATTAAATTTTCTAACTTCTGCCATCCTTACATCATGATAAACAAAGACTTCAAATCTAACTTCAGTTATATTTTTTAAATAAGAACTTTTCTGTTCTATTTCTATTTTAGAAGTATATTGAGACTCTTTAAAAAGATTTATATCTACTCTACAGTTATCAATTCCTTCTGGCAGCAGAAACGAAAAGTTTCTATCTAATTTAATTTTAGGAATAATTTCTTTTAATAAATTAAAGTTTTTTTCATAGAGCAGCAGTAAGCCCTTTAAGTTTGTCTTTGGCTTTCTTCTTAGAGTCACTCCTGTGTTATTTCTATTAATCATATGATGACCATAATATTAACGCAGCTACTGATCTAAAGGGACGCCAAGTTTCTGCAATTTTCACTGTTGTCAACTTATTTGGTCTACTTTTTAAACCTTTAATATTTTTAATAGCAACTTGAAGCCCAAGATCTGAGGCTGGCCAAGCATCAATCCTGCCCATACAACCCAATAAATAACATTCTGCTGTCCATTCACCTATACCTTTAAACTTGGTAAGGTCTTTTATTATTTCTTCATTACTCTTATTCATAAAATCTTCAAAAATTAATTCTTCAGAAATAACTGCTTTAGCGATACCCCTGCAATAATTAATTTTCTGCTTACTTAGTCCTGCTTCTTTTAACTTTACTGTATTAGTCATCAGTAACTTTTCAGCAGTAAGGGGAGAGATATTACTTTTTACTCTATTAAAAATAGCTTTTGCAGAAGCAATAGAGAGTTGTTGTTCTACTATTAGATTAACTAGACCTTCAAAACCCGAAGGTCTCTCATAAAGGGTTAAATCCTTATTTAATTTAATTAAAAAATGTAATTCCTTATCTATTTTTGCTAAATGAATTAGACCCTTGCTTAAAGTCTTAGGATTTAATTCTCTTTTCATTGGTATAAATTTTATTTACTACTTCATCTTTAAAAGGAAGTAGAGACTTACATCTCTCTTTATAATCTAAAATATTTGCTCTTTCTTCAATGAGAAAATTATCAATCGCTTTTCTGAATCTAGTGTCTTTAATCCAATGAGCAGAGTAAGTCTCTATTGGAAGAAATCCTCTTTTGATTTTATGTTCTCCTTGAACACCAGGATCAAATTTATTGATGCCCTTTTCTATGCAATATTCAATTCCTTGGTAGTAGCAACACTCAAAGTGCATTGAATCGTATTGCTCAAAACAACCCCAATATCTGCCATAAAGGACTTTTGAGTCATAGAAATTTAATGCTCCCGCTACCGTCTTATTGTTTTTTAAATCCTTAGCAACTACTAGCAATAAATTATCGGGGAAAATTTCAGAAAGTTTTAAGAAGAAATCTAAATTTAAATATGGAGACATTCCTCGTTTTAAATATGTAACTTGATAAAAGTTAAAGAAATCGTTCCATAGTGTTTCTGTTACGTTTTTACCTTCAATCTTCTCGATAGTAATATTTTGATCTAATATTTTCATTCTTTCTTTCTTAATGTTTTTTCTTTGCCTTGAAGTTAGTCCATTTAGGAAATCGTTAAATCCTTTGTAATTATTGTTAAACCAGTGGAAAGAATAACTAGTCCTTAAGCTAAACCCTGAATTCATAAAGTGCTCAAGCTCTCTGTATTCAGGTAAAAGGACATGAGCACTAGATAATTTTAAATGTGTAGAAATCTCTTCTATCGCTTCTTTAATTAGCCTTACCATTTCTGGTATATTTTCTTCAGATAGACTGCATAGCCTAGGCCCGGAGGCAGGGGTGAAAGGTATGGCGCTTACAAGTTTGGGATAATACTCCATTCCATTTCTGTAATAAGCATCTGCCCAAGACCAATCAAAAATAAATTCACCATGAGAGTCAGTTTTTAAGTACATAGGCATTAACGCAATTATTTCTTTATTTTCTTTTATTAAAAGATGGAAAGGGTACCAACCAGTTCCCTCTCCTACACATTTTGTATCTTCAAGGGCAAGAAGGAAGGAATAATTAAGGAAAGGATAATCAGAATTTACTATTTTATTCCATACATCCTCGTCGATATTTTTTATAGATTCAGCAAATTCTACTTTCATTTATAAGTTAGTTGAGATGAAGGCACTTATAAGAATGGTTAAGCCTACCCAGTTATTTTTTTTGAAGGCTTTAAGGCACTCTTCTCTATCTGCATCTTTTATCAATTGATATTGATGGTAGATCAAAATAGTGCATAAGATAATCCCTAAATAAAAAACTAAATTCAGGTTTTCTCTGTAAGCTAAATATGTCCATAGAAGAAGAGATAATAAATGAAAAATGATAATCATCATTTGAGATCTATTTCCAAAAGTTATAGCAGAAGAATGCAGACCAATAGATAGATCATCTGCTCTATCGCTCATAGCGTAAGCAGTGTCATAGGCTAATATCCAAAAAAAACAAGCTGAAAACATAATTATTGAGGAAAGCGAAATGAAATTTAGTTCAGCTGTTGAAACCATTAATATGCCCCAAGAAAAAGCCACTCCCAGAAAGAGCTGAGGAACTTTAAAGAATCTCTTAGTTAAAGGATAGAAAATAGCTATTAAGAGTCCAATCATAGCCATAACAACAGTTAAGATATTGGTCATTATTATTAAAAATGCTGACAGGGATATCAAAATAAAAAAAAGAAATAATGCTTCTTTTGGGGTAACCTCTCCTGTTACTAATGGTCTCTCATTAGTTCTACTAACTTCTCCATCAAAATCTTTATCGAAGTAATCGTTTATAACGCAACCTGCAGAGCGCATAAGAAAAGTTCCAATGGAAAATATAATTATTAAGTCAATGGAAGGAGAGCCCTGCATTAGAATAAGAAAAGCAGTAAGAGTTGGCCATAACAAAAGAAAAGTACCAATGGGTTTATCAAACCTCATGAGTTTTCCTAACCCAATTAACTTTGTTTTCATTTATAACTAAGTTTTTATTTTTTTCCATGCGTACTTTAGTCTAGGTTGCATAGAAAGTTGAGTTAGAATGTCGGATTTTATTAACAATAAAGATTAAACTTAATGAAAAAGTGGGAATGTATAGTGTGTGGCTTGATTTATGATGAAGCAGAAGGATGGCCTGAAGACGGAATTGAACCTAGAACAGCCTGGGAGGATGTACCAGATGATTGGGTTTGTCCAGATTGCGGAGTAGGTAAGGAAGATTTCGAGATGGTAGAAATATGAGCGTCCTTTCAGCTCCAAAAAACTTAACTAGAAATGTTCTAATTGGAATGGCCGCTGGTGTTGCAATTGCTGGAGCCTTGTTTTATTCAGATGGTTTTATATCTGAAGGTTTTTCACAATTTATAGAAAAATATTTATTTAACTTAGGAGGCCAAGTATTTAAAAACCTTCTAATGCTTGTTGTTGTCCCTCTTGTTTTCTTCTCTCTAGTTTCAGGAATATCTTCTTTATCTAATATGTTTAAACTAGGATCTATAGCAACCAAAACCATTGGATTGTATTTATTTACTACTGCTATAGCAGTATCTCTGGCCTTGTTCTTTGGTTGGACATTAAATCTTTCAGGATTTGAAGGGACAGTGGGTTCTTATATTCCTCCATCAGGAGACGCAAGTTTATACGGAACTGTCTTGAAGATATTTCCCAATAATATTTTTGGTGCGTTTATAGAAAATAATATGCTGGGTATAGTATTTATAAGCATCTTGTTTGGTGTTGCTTTAAACCTAACTGATGACTTAACAGATGGACTGTCTAAATCTTTTGAAAGATTAAATACAGTCTTTCTAAAAATAGTTTTATTAATAATGAGCTTTGCTCCAATAGGTGTATTTTGTCTAATGGGAAGCTATGTAATGGCCAAGGGGTTAAATATTTTTGGTGATTTAGCACAGTATGTTCTTATATTAATATTCGTTTTAGTATTCCATTTAATTTTTACTTACTCATTAATACTTAAATTATTTGCCAATTTAAGCCCTTTAATTTTTTATCAGAAGATGAGGAATGTTGCTTTATTTGCTTTTTCTACTTCATCAAGTGCAGCTACCATTCCGGTTACTTTAAGAACTGTCACTGACGATCTAGGGGTAAAAAAAGACGTCTCATCTTTTGTAGTGCCTGTAGGAGCTACTATAAATATGGATGGTACGGCGATAATGCAAGGATTGGCTACAATGTTTATTGCAAGCACAGTAGGAGTTGATTTAAGCCTTATTCAGTATGGACAAATAGTACTGTTGGCTATAGTTACTTCAATAGGAACCGCAGCAGTTCCTTCAGCGGGCACTGTAACTCTAGCCTTAATACTTGGATCTCTAGGCTTGCCCTTAGATGCTATAGGGTTAATTTTAGCTGTTGATAGAATCTTAGATATGATAAGAACTTCAGTGAATGTCTGTGGAGATGCAGCCGTTTCATGTATTGTTGCTAAATCAGAAAATGAGCTGGATATATCAACATACAATTCATTTAGATAAAGTTTAATTTTAATTGTTTCTGTTATCTTGTAGACTTCGCCGCTGATAAAGAGTTCTCAAAAAAAGTTTTTTGATTTAAGGAGAAATAATGACAGATAGTTATCTTGTAATACCACCCATACTAGGTTTTGTAGGTCTTTTAGTCGCACTAGGAATTTATCTCATTGTTAATAGGTTCCCCGAAGGCAATGAGAGTGTTAAAAAAATAGGTGATCAAATTCACCTTGGAGCTATGACGTTTATGAAAACCGAATATCTTTATTTAACAATCTTCGCATTTGTCGTAATCATTTTAGTTTGGTTGTCATTGGGACGAGATACTGCTACTGCAGTTTTGGCTGGCGCTCTTTCGTCTTCAATAGCAGGCTGGATAGGAATGTATTCAGCAACAAAAGCTAATGTTAGAACAGCTACAGCAGCAGCTGATTCTGGAGCAGAAACAGCTCTTTCAGTTGCATTTTATGGTGGTTCAATAATGGGTCTGTGTGTCGCTTCACTTGGCTTAATAGGATTGGGTTCACTTTATTATTTTTTAAGTGGAGATGCTCATTCTATTGAAGGCTTTGCTATGGGGGCATCCATAGTAGCTCTATTTTCTAGAGTAGGTGGGGGAATATATACAAAAAGTGCAGATGTAGGAGCAGATCTCGTTGGTAAAGTTGAAGCAGGAATACCTGAGGATGATCCCAGGAACCCCGGAGTGATAGCTGACAACGTTGGAGATAATGTTGGGGATATAGCTGGTATGGGTTCAGATATTTTTGAATCTTACTGCGGATCTATGGTCGCTTGTATTGCCATAGCTGCGACTTCAGCAGCTATCGCAGAATATAACAGAGAAGGAATGATGTTTTTGCCCTTAGCTTTAGCCTCTATAGGTTTAATATCGTCTATTATAGGAATTATAGTTGTTAGAATTTTCTCTAACTTATCTCCGGCTTTAGCAATGAGGATAGGGACGATTATGGCACCTATGATTTTTGTAACTGCTGCTTTCTTCCTTATAGATATTTTAGTGCCTAATAGTGATATTTGGTATGCAGTTGTTTGTGGTTCTGCAGGAGGAATAATTATTGGTTTAATAACTGAGTATTACACAGGTTCAAAACCTATAATTAAGATAGCTGAGTCAGGACAGACTGGTCCTGCTACTGTAATGATCACAGGTCTGTCTGTTGGCATGCAATCAGTTGTTATACCAATTGCATGTATAGCTTTAATTATTTTTATATCAACCAAACTAACTGGACTATATGGAGTGGGCATAGCCGCAGTAGGAATGCTTTCGACTGTGGGAATAACTATGGCAATCGATGCTTATGGTCCTGTGGCAGATAATGCTGGGGGTATAGCAGAAATGGCAGGTATGCCGCCTGAAACAAGAGAAATTACTGATGAATTAGATGAACAAGGAAATACAACTGCAGCCATAGGGAAGGGCTTTGCTATAGGAGCCGCAGCATTGGCTGCTTTAGCAATAATAGCTGCTTTCGTTTCTACTGTTTCAGCCAATAGAGGAGAAGAACTTAAATTGTTATTAGATAACCCGATGGTTCTAATAGGTTTATTTATTGGAGGGGCAATTCCTTTTCTTATAGCTTCAATAACAATGACTGCTGTTGGTGATGCTGCTTTTGAAATGATAAATGAGATAAGAAGACAGTTCAAAGAAATACCAGGTTTACTTGAAGGGAAGGCGGAACCAGATACTACTAAATGTGTAGATATAGCAACTTCAGCAGCTTTAAAAAGGATGCTTATACCAGGAGTAATTGCTGTTTCAGCGCCCCCTTTAGTTGGATTTATTTTGGGTCCTGAATCCTTAGGCGGTATGTTGGCTGGAGGGTTGCTTGCGTGCGTTTTAATGGCTCTTTTTATGGCTAATGCTGGCGGGGCTTGGGATAACGCAAAGAAGTATATTGAAAAAGGGAATTTAGGCGGAAAAGGAACTGATACTCATGCAGCAGCTGTTGTAGGAGATACGGTAGGGGATCCTTTTAAAGACACCTCTGGGCCTTCAATGAATATCTTAATTAATGTTATGGCAATAGTGAGTTTAGTAATAGCCCCCTTACTTTAATCTGATAATTTTTTTCTCATAGTAGTATGAGGTATGCCAGTATCAGACTGATATGGCTCGCACTCCTCATAACCTAATGAGATATAAAACTTTAATGCATTTTCTCTAGCATTTAAGACCATAGTCTTTGTTCCCATATCTTTAGCAATTTCTTCTAATTTATTAACTATTAATGAACCCAAACCTTCTCTTTGAATAGATTGCTTTACAGCCATGTACCGAATTTGACCTTCATTGTCATTATTAAAATGCAGTCTTCCACTTCCAACAATTTCTTGGTCTTTATTTAAGGCTATTAAGTGATGACTTCGATCTTCTAAATTATCTTTTAAACTTTCTTTAGACATGCCAAGAGGTTTTCTTAGCATTTCCCATCTGAAATTAAAATATTCCTCCCATTCTGATTTAGTTTTAGGTGATTTGATGGTGTAATTCATTAGATAAGTAATAAGTTCTTTAATTTTAATGATGATTAAGAAAGATAATATTTTTGAATCTAGTAATTTTAACGACTTACCCTTTTCTTTCAATGAAGAAGTTACTGAAGTATTCGAAGATATGATAGATAGATCTGTTCCAGGTTATAGATCCAGTCTAAAAATTATAGAAGAGTTAGGTAAAAGATACTTTAAAGAAGATACCTCTTGTTATGATCTGGGGTGTTCTCTTGGTGGTTCTACATTAAGTCTTTTAAGGGCTATTAAGGGAAGAGAGGGAAAGATTTACGCAGTAGATAATTCAAAAGCTATGATCACGGCTTGTAGTAAAAAATTTAATCATTTAGAGAAAGTCTATTTTCTTAATCAAGATATTGAAGCCACAGAGATTAAAGATGCCTCTATAGTTATTTTAAATTTTGTTCTTCAGTTTCTTGATACTAAAAAAAGAAGTAGTTTTTTAGATAAAGTTTTTTCTGGGATGAGAAAAGGCGGGCTGTTAATCTTGTCAGAAAAGATACATTTTGATAATAAATTAAGAAATAAGACTCTTTTTAATTTACATCATAATTTTAAATTTACGAATGGATACACTCAGATGGAAATTTCTAGAAAAAGAGATGCCCTAGAGGGGGTCTTGGTGACTGATTTAGAAGAAGATCACAATAATAGACTTAAGAAATTAGGTTTCAGAAACACAAGAAAAGTTATGAGTAATCTAAATTTTCTTACTTTAATATCTGAAAAATAATGACTGTATTAGGTAAGAATTGGATGGATCTTTTAAAAAAATTTGATTCTGAACCCTATGGAGATTTAAAAGATAAAAGGATTGAGGCTTGGAAAGAAATAATTACAAATTTGCCTCAAATTGAATCTTCTAAACTAGATTTAGAGGATGGAATAATAGTTCAAGGTAATTGGAATAAAGAAGATGAAAAAAAAGCAAAGGAAAGATTATTAAGACTTATACCTTGGAGAAAAGGTCCTTTTAACATAGGAAATGTGTTCATAGACGCTGAATGGAGATCAAATATGAAATGGGATCGTATTCTTGGTTTGAACATAGAATTCGAAGGAAAGAATATTTTAGATGTAGGATCAGGTAATGGTTATTATGGTTTTAGAATGCTGGGTAAGAAGGCCAAGTTTGTTATCTGTCTTGAGCCAAATCTCTCACATTTAACTCAATTTCTAGCACTAAATCACTTTATTAAATCAAAAAATATAAGAATGATCCCTAAGAGGATTGAAGAAATAAACTTTTCAGATAAATCCTTTGATTTAGTATTAAGTATGGGAGTTTTATACCATCAAAGAAATCCTGAAAATCATCTAAGCCTTTTATCTTCTAACTTAAAAGAGGGTGGTCAGTTAATAATAGAAACTTTAATAGCTCCTGACAAATATGGGGAAGCCCTAGTGCCAGAAAAAAACTATGCAAATATGCCAAATGTTAGGTTTGTTCACACAAAAAAGGGGTTAAATAACTTAATTAAAAAAACTGGTTTGAGAATATTGAAGACAGGTTCTTCGGTAAAAACTTCTCTTGAAGAGCAGAGGTCAACCAAATGGATGCCTTTTAGGTCCTTAGTAGATGGATTAAATGAGGATTTAGATAAAACCGTGGAGGGCTTGCCAACTCCAAACAGGGTGGTTTTGGTTTTGATCAAATCATGAGTCTGAGTAATCAAGTCTGGATCCAATCCACCTTTCAATAAGAGACCTGGCTTGAATTTCATTAGTCTTAGCAATAAGAAGTGCTTCTTCTTGAGCCAATTCTAATAGATCAGAATCTCTGATTGGATTTGCTATCTTTAGATTCATCAAACCAGATTGCCTTAACCCATGAATATCTCCACCTCCTCTAAGTTCAAGATCTTTTTCCGCTATGATAAATCCATCATTTGTATCTTCCATGGTATTTATTCTTTCTTTAGCTAGATCAGTAAGGGGCTCTTTAAAAAGCAGAAGGCAGTGTGAATCCGAATCAGCCTTTCTACCAACTCTACCTCTTAGTTGGTGAAGCTGTGCTAGACCTAGCCTTTCAGGATTCTCTATTATCATTAAGGTAGCCTCAGGTACGTCTACTCCCACTTCTATAACAGTTGTGCATACTAGTAATTGTATATCTCCTCTTCTAAATTTATTTATTACTTTATCCTTTTCCTCTTTTTTTAAGCGGCCATGTACTAATCCCGTTCTAACTTTAGGTATTTCTTTGCTTATTTCTTTAAAGAGCTCTTCAGCAGCTTGTGCTTCAAGTTCATCTGAATCCTCTATGAGGGTACATACCCAGTAAACTCTTTGACCTTCTAAGCATACTTCTTCAATACGTTTTATAACTTTACTACGCATTGAATTCGGCCTTGAAGTAGTTTTTACTGGCCTTCTTCCTGGCGGCAATTCATCAATTATTGAAGTATCTAATGCTCCATAGACTGTCATAGAGAGGGTTCTTGGTATTGGAGTAGCAGTCATTATAAGTTGATGAGGGCTTTTTTCTTTATCTCCTCCCTTTTCAAGTAGAGTAAATCTTTGGTGTACTCCAAATCGGTGTTGCTCGTCTATTATCGTTAAACCCACAGATTTTAAAATAACATCTTTCTGAAACAATGCATGAGTTCCCAGCAAAACCTGAGTATCTCCATTTAATAAATCTAAAAGAATTCTGTTTCTTTCTTTTGCTTTAGTTGAACCTAAAAGCAGATCTACCTTTATTCCTAAGTTAGTAAACCACCCAGTTAAATTTTCGTAATGTTGTTCTGCTAGGATTTCTGTAGGGCACATAAACGCTGTTTGTAAACCATTATGAGCAGCTTGTAAGGCGGCCAGAGCAGCTATGACTGTTTTTCCAGAACCTACGTCTCCTTGTAAGAGTCTTCTCATAGGGGTTTTTTGGTTAAAATCTTGTTTTATTTCGCTCCACACTCTATTTTGAGCATCAGTCAAAGTGAAACCAAGTGAACTCAGGAACTGATCTTCCTTCTTAGAACCGGATCTCATTTGAGGCGGTTTTCTTAATTCAGTTTCCCTCTTTAGCATACCTGAACACAGTATATGAGCTACGAGTTCCTCTTTGATTAATTTCTTTTGAGCTGGATGTTGTCCAGAAGAGAGTAACTCCAAACTTGTTTCAGTAGGTGGGTTATGAATAAAACTTAGTGCACTTAGTAAATCTCTGAAACCTTCTTGATGATCAGTTTCCCAGATCTCTTCTAATAAATTATTCTTTTTACAGTAAATAATGGATTCCTGAATTAATTTACGCAATCTTCCTTGCTGGAGGTTGGAAGTAGAGGGGTAAATTGGAGTTAGGTGATCTTCTATCTTTGGCCCTTCATCTTTAGAGAATACTTGATACTGCGGGTGAATCATTTCTTTGCCTTTAGGCCCGTGTCTTATATTTCCAAAACATCTTATTTTATGACCTTTCTTAAGAGTTTTGTGTTGAGCTAAAGCAAAATGAAACATTCTCATGGTCATTCTTCCTGTTCCATCAAATATTTCAGTTATAAGCATTCTTTTTCCTCGGAATACTACTGTTGAATTAAGTATTTCACCTTCAATTAATAACGGTGTTTCATAAGGAGCGTCCCCTATGGGAGTTAGGTTTGTTCTATCTTCATACTTATAAGGAAGGTGGAATAGAGCATCCTCCACACAGAAAATTCCTAAATTTCCTAAAAGCTCAGAAATTTTTGGACCAACCCCCTTTATTTTATTTATTGGGTGGTTTTGTTTGCTGCCTTCAGGCATGAGTAACTAGCTTTTAGTTGTGAACTATTATTCCTTCTATTTCTATCAAAGAATCAAGAGGTAGTTTAGATACTTGAATTGCTGCTCTGGCAGGATAGGGTTCAGAGAAGAATTCCTTCATAATTTCATTAACCCTTTCAAATACTCCAAGATCAGATAAGTAAACATTCAGTTTCACTATTTCATTTGTTGTAGCACCGGAAGCTTGACAGACTGCTACTATGTTCTTAAAGGTCTGTCTTATTTGATCTTCTTCACCTTGAGCGAGTTTCATAGTTTGTGGATCTAAAGGAACTTGTCCAGACATAAAAGTCATATTCCCAGAAGTTATCGCTTGAGAATAAGTCCCTATAGCCCGAGGTGCATCTGTTGTTTCTATCTTTTTTTTCATAATGTTTTTAATGTATTGTCCTAACCGTTCTTGATTCTTGATCATGTATCCTGTTTATTGATGAGATATTTTTTAGGCTTCTAATTTTTTTCATTATTGAAGCTAAGTGATCTCTGTTTTTAACTTGCAAGGTCATGTTAAATTCAACATGATCAATATCAATTTCAAGAGTTTGTATTGATTCAATATTTGTTTCAGAATTAGTTATAGTCGATGCCAAAGTAGCTAATAAACCAGGTTCATCATGGGCTTGAATTCTTATATCAGCAGAGAACTCTCTATCTAATTCTTCATGCCAATATACAGGGGAGCACTGAGCAGGATCTTGTCTAAAAGGAAGAATGTTCTTACATCTTTCTTGATGAACTACCAGCCCTCCTGAAGTGAAATGACCTATAACTGAATCCCCAGGTATTGGTTTGCAACAATTTCCATAGTTCACCACAAGACCTTCGGTTCCAGTAATTTCTAGAAATAGGCCAGAGTTTTCTTGATTTGAATTCTCCTGATTAAGAAATCCTATGATTTGTCTTGCAACAACATTACCCACTCTGTTCCCCAAGCCAATCTCCTCTAGTAATTTATTTAGGCTTCTAACTCCTATAGCTTTTAATGCATCAGTTAGTTTCTCTTTTTGTAGGTGTCTTAATTTCACATTTAAAGAACTTAAAGATTGATCAAGTAATTGCTTACCCAGTTTTCTTGCTTCTGACTTTTTTAAGGTACTCAAATAATGTCTAATACTATTTCTAGCCCTAGAAGTGACTGCAAAATTTAGCCATGCAGGTGAGGTTTGAGGAAGCTTCTCTCTCAAGATCTCTATTGTTTGACCACTTTCCAAAGGAACACTTAGAGGTGCTAAATTCCTATTTATTCTGCAAGCCCTACAATGATGCCCTATGTCAGTATGAACAGCATAAGCAAAATCTATTGCAGTAGAACCTGCAGTTAATTGGATTATCTTCCCTTCAGGAGTGAAGACATAAATTTCATCAGGAAAAATATTTGTTTTTACCGACTCTATGAAATCTTTAGAAGTATCAAAGTTCTCTCTTAATTCCAATAAGTCAGAAACCCATCTCCTAGCTTTTTGTTGAGGTCCTGTTTCAGTTCCTTCTCCCATCTTGTAGACCCAGTGAGAGGCTATGCCATTTTCAGCCATCTCATTCATCTCACTAGTTTTGATTTGTATTTCTATTGGCTGCCCATCTAGCCCTACAACACCAGTATGTATTGATTGATAACCATTTGATTTAGGAATTGAGATGTAATCTTTGAACCTTCCTTCTATAGGTTTAAATATACTATGCACAACACCTAGAGTTTTATAACAATTATCTACGCTATCGACTATTACTTTAAATGCACTAACATCAGTTATTTCATCAAATGATCTTCTGTTTATTTTCATCTTTCTATAAACACTATATGTATGCTTTTCTCTTCCTTCCACGTATGCCGGAATCCCTTGATCAACTAATTTCTTTTCTAGAGTCCTTTTAATTTTGTTGAGTAATCTTTTTTGATTTCCTCTATTCTTCTTTAGGGCTACTCTCAACCTTCTATATCGAATAGGATAAAGAACTTTAAAAGACCTATCTTCTAGCTCTCTATATACATGATTCATACCAATTCTATGTGCTAAAGGAGCATAAATTTCAAGAGTCTCTTTAGCCTTTCTTTTTTGTTTATCAGTTTCAAGAAATTCAATGGTCCTCATGTTATGAAGTCTATCTGCAAGCTTTACTACTATTACTCTTATATCATTAGACATAGCTAAAATCATCTTTTGAAAGTTTTCTGCATCTGCTTCAGCTTTAGAAGCCATATCAAGTTGATCTAACTTACTAACTCCATCAACAAGATCAGCTACATTCTTATTGAACTTTTCCTCTATTACTTTTTTAGGCACTCCACAATCTTCTATAACATCATGAAGCATTGCAGCTGAAAGGCTATCTTCATCCATATGGAATGAACTCAAAATATTAGCTACAGCTATAGGGTGGCTGACATATGGATCTCCACTTGTCCTGAATTGACCCGAATGAGCTTCATGAGCAAACTCATAAGCCTTATGGACTTGCTCAATCTGATTGGGCTTTAGATAGTCCGATAACTTTTTAGATAAGGCTTCAATTGATTCCATAGGTCCTTATGTTAGCCCTAATTGAGCAACAAAAAAATAAATTAGTAATATTTATCCTTGAGGAAGGTCTTCTGCAGCAAGCTCTTCTGAGAATTCGTCTTCTAGGTCTGAAATATCAACTGTAAGTTCATTGATATTATCTGCTGTTACTGTTCCTGCTTCAATTTCCCGTAAAGCCATTACGGTTGCTTTATCATTTTCCCATTCCAAAGTTGCTTTTCTTCCACCAGTTGCCAGCTGCTTTGCCCTTTTAGCAGCTAAAATTATTAAGTCATACCTCGTAGGGACTTTATCCAGACAGTCTTCAACAGTAACTCTAGCCATAAATTTTTCTCTAGTAAAAAAGGAGGTGGCATTCTACAGTATATTTGCTTATTCTTCCAATAAAGCCTTTATAGAGTCTTTAACAAGAGATTTTCTATTTTCTTCTAGTTCTTTCTCATTAATAATTATATTTCTTAAGTCTTCAAGTGCAGATTCAAAATCATCATTTACTACTAGGTAATCAAAACTTTTACCATTTTCAATTTCTTTTCTTGCTTCACCTAACCTTTTTTGTATTTCCTCTACTTTATCTAATCCTCTAGAGTTTAATCTCAGCTCTAATTCTGTATAAGAGGGAGGTAAGATAAAGATAGTCTTAGCATCTGAATAGATTTCTTTAACTTGATTAGCTCCTTGCCAGTCAAGTTCGAGAATTACATTCATATTTTCGCTTAGTTTTTGTTTAACCCAAGACTTACTTGTACCTTTGAAATCTCCAAAAACTTCAGCAAATTCTAAAAAATCGTTATTTTCTATCATTTTCTTAAACTTCTGTTTATCTATAAAAAAATATGATTCTCCATGTTTCTCATTGTCTCTTTTGGGTCTAGTAGTAAAGGAGATACTAAGGATAAAATTTGGATTTTTTATTTTTGCTAATAAAGCCGCTATAAGAGAGGTCTTTCCTGCACCTGAAGGAGCTGATATGACTATAAGTTTTGCCATGTTTTCTAAAATGAGGTTATTCTAGGATGAAAACAATTACAATACTTGTTTAAGTAAATATTTTATTTGAGTTTTAAATACTAATGGCAGAGATAGAAAATAGATTTTTGGAATTAGCTATAGATCTTAAGGCATTATTATTTGGAGATTTCATTCTAAAATCAGGAAAAAAGAGCCTTTTCTTTTTTAATATCTCAGTATTTTTAGAAACTGGTAATTTGGCTGAATTAGCAGAAATGTACAGCGAAAAGATTACTGAATTAAACTTAGATTATGATGTAATATTTGGACCAGCTTATAAAGGCATCCCATTAGCTTCTGCAGTGGCAACAACTCTAAACCAGAAAAGTTCTAAGAAAATCCCTATTTGCTTTGATAGAAAAGAAGAAAAAAATCATGGTGAAGGTGGTAGTCTTGTAGGATCTGTAAAAGACAAGAAAGTTCTAATCATTGATGATGTTCTTACGATGGGAACAGCTTTAAAAAATTCAATTAGACTAGTTAAAGAGTCTGGAGGGACTATTTCTGGAGCAATAATTGCTTTAGATAGGCAAGAGCAAGATAAAGGAGGGGAAGTTAGTAAGACGTTAATGGATGAATTTGGTTTCCCTATCTTTTCAATTTCAAATCTCTCTAATCTTATAATCTTTTTACAAGAGTCAGGCCGTGAGGGTATTGCTGAAAAGCTAAGAGTTTCATTAAATGATTAGATATGTTTACAGGAATTGTTGAAGCCAAGGGGCTAGTATTAAAAAAAGATATTCTTTCTACAGGTCTAGTGCTTCATATTGAAGTTCCCAAGGGATTCAATAAGGATTTAAAGAAAGGAGCAAGTATTTCTGTTAATGGGGTTTGTTTGACAGCTACTGAATATACAGAAAATAGAATATCTTTTGATGTTATAAAGGAAACTTTAAGATCAACTAATCTCGAAGATTTAAATGAAACTTCAGAAGTAAACATAGAAAGATCACTAAAATTTGGTGATGAAGTAGGTGGGCATATATTATCCGGGCATGTGTGTTGTGCTTGTAAAGCAAAATTGAACAATATGGGTAATGAAATAGAGATTTTAGTTGAGAAACCTAAGGAATGGGGACAGTATATTTTCCCTAAAGGTTATGTGGCTTTAAACGGAGTAAGTTTGACTGTAGGAGAAGTTGAAGAAGAAAGTTTTTCAGTTTATTTAATACCTGAGACAATTAAGTCTACAAATTTGCTCTCAGTAGAAGATGGAGCCAAACTAAATTTAGAAGTAGATCAGAGCGCTGTAGCGCTTATAAAAGGAAAAAGGGGGAAAGAATGAAAAATTTAACAATTATAGTATTTATAGGATTGCTATTTATTTTTCCGTTATCTTCAAAAGACTCAATAGCTTTTGAGTCAACATATCAACCAAGTGAAAGTGGAAATATTTATATTAAAGATGCCAAAATTTTTACTGGTACAGGAAGTAAAATTGAGAAAGGAAGTATTTTAATTTCCTCTAATAAAATCAAAGCTATTGGGGAGGACGTAATGCAACCCGCTGATGCAAGAGTAATTGATGCAAATGGAAAGTGGGTAACTCCAGGAATTATAGATATTCATTCGCATATGGGAGTTTATCCTGCTCCTAATTTGAGATCGAGTTCCGATGGGAATGAGTCAACAAGTCCAGTAACAGCTCATGTATGGGCTGAACACTCAGTTTGGACGCAGGACCCACAAATGCCTCTTGCTCTAAAAGGAGGAATTACTACTTTTCACGTATTGCCAGGATCGGCAAATTTAATTGGAGGGAGAGGTGTTACTCTTAAAAATGTTTGGTCTAGAACAGTACAAGGTATGAAATTCCCTGGGGCTCCTTACACTTTAAAGATGGCTTGCGGAGAGAACCCTAAGAGAGTTTATGGTGGAAGGGGTACAGAGCCATCTACAAGGATGGGCAATGTTGCTGGATACCGCAAGGCTTGGATAAGGGCTCAAAATTACAGAAATAATATTACAAAATATGAGTCTAAATCAGATGAAGATAAAGAATTAGATAATGCACCTTCCAGAGACTTAGAACTTGAAACTCTTCTAGGCGTATTAGATGGGGAAATTCTAATCCAAAATCATTGTTATCGAGGTGAAGAGATGGCCATAATGTTGGATGTAGCTAAGGAGTTTAACTATAGAGTAACCACTTTTCACCACGCAATAGAGGCTTATAAGGTGGCAGATATCCTAGCTGAAAATGAAGTCTGTGCAGCTGTGTGGGCTGACTGGTGGGGATTTAAACATGAAGCATTTGATATGGTTTGGGAAAATGCTGCGATTATCGATCAGGCTAAGTCTGCAACTGGTTGCGCGATAATTCATTCAGATTCTGCTGTTGGTATACAAAGATTAAATCAAGAAGCTGCTAAAGCTATGGCTGCTGGTAATAGAGCAGGATTAAATATACCGGCTGCTAGAGCAATTCAGTGGATAACTTTGAACCCAGCGAAAGGACTTGGAATAGACAAAAAGACTGGATCTTTAGAGGTTGGGAAAATGGCCGATATAGTGATTTGGGACGGTAATCCTTTCAGTGTCTACACTAAAACTGAAAAAGTTTTCGTAGATGGTGTACTTCTCTACGATAAAGATAACCCTTCAACACCAAAGGCCACTGATTTTGAGTTAGGTATTATTAATTCGGAGGAGGACAGACTATGAATTCCAATAAAATAATAATTAGCCTTCTTTTTTTAATAATTTCTTCTTTATCTTTATCGGAAGAATTAATTTTTAAAAATGCAAAAATACATACAGCAACTGACAGAGGTACCCTTGAGAATACTGATCTCTTAATTAGAGACGGTAAGATAATTAGAATAGGAAAGAATTTGACTTCATCTAGAGCTGAAGTCAAAGACCTAAAAGGTAAAGTAATTTCTCCAGGTTTAATAGCCCCACTATCTCAGTTAGGGATAATAGAGATTGAGTTGGTACCAGAAACTAGGGATGATAGGTCTGATATTTATTCAGCAGGATTGAGTATTGATTCAGCTTTTAATCCTTCGTCTACGCTCATTCCTTATAACTTGAACGGTGGAATCACTTTAAGCCTTACTTCACCAAGTAGTTCAGGTTTATTCTCTGGACTAACCTCAGTTTTCTCACTATCAGGCTCTTTAGAAGATAGCCTTATAAGCTCAAATATAGCTTTATCAGCAAACATTAATGGGGGTGAGGACTCTCTGGCTGCTAAAATTCAATTATTGGAAGACTCTCTAGACCTTTCTAAATTAGTAGAGCCTGATTTTTCTTTTAACGGTGGAAGTGATCTATTTGTCCCAGAAGATGTTAATTATTCAATAAGGGACTTATTAGCCATTAAAAGGGTGATGAGTAAAGAAATACCTTTAGTGGTAAGAGCTAATCGTGCTTCAGACATATTAACCTTAATTAAATTTGCTCAAAGAAAAGACATCAATCTTATAATAAATGGCGCTGAAGAAGGTTGGAGGGTATCAGAACAGTTAGCTAAAGCTAAGATTCCCGTAATACTGAGACCCATAGATAATATTCCTAATTCATTTAATGAGCTTGGATCAAGATTAGATAATGCTTATTTATTACATCAATCGGGTGTAAAAATTATAATTAGTTCTCACGAAACTCATAATTCTTATCTAAGTAGACAGGGAGCAGGGATAGCAGTTTCTTATGGTCTACCTTGGGAGGAAGCCCTTAGAGGTTTGACCAGTAACATAGCGGATGTTTTTAAAATTTCGAAGAGAGGTTCTATAAAACCAGGACATATAGCTGATATTGTAATTTGGAGTGGAGACCCTCTAGAGGTAACAACTTTTGTTGAAGAAGTCTACATTGCAGGTCAGCGTATACCTACAAAGAGTAGGTCGATGAGACTAAAAGATAGATATATAGATAATTAAACTATTCTGATAAATTTTGTTTAACCATCCTGCTGACTATAGACATATCAGCTTTACCTTGTAATTGAGATTTTAAAGATCCCATTACTTTTCCTATGTCTTGAGGAGATTGGGCATTTAGGTCATTTACAGTTTTAGATACTATTTTTTCTATTTCTTCCTCCGTAAGCTGTTCTGGTAGAAATTCAGTAAGACTTTTTATTTCTCTTTCTTCTTTCTCAGCGAGTTCATCTCTACCTGCAGAAGAAAATTGACTAGATGAGTCTTTTCTCTGCTTTATCATCTTTTGAAGGATTACTATTATTTCTTGATCTGTTAAATCAGATTTTTTATCAATCTCTTCCTTTTTTATTTCTGAAATAGCCATCCTTAGAGTAGTTGTATTCTCTTTATCACCGCTCTTCATTGAAGACTTTATAGCCTCACTTATCAGAGGTTTTATTGAATTATCAGCCATTAAATGGTTTTAATTAGAAGCGTGGAGGGCGACCAAGACGATTTTTTCTTTGATTTTTTGCTTCTCTTTTAACAGCAGCTGCTGCTTTTCTTTTCCTGACTGATGTAGGTTTTTCATAAAACTCCCTTTTTCTGATTTCAGGGACAATTCCAGCTTTTTCACAAGCTCTTTTAAACTTACGTAATCCAACATCAAAGGATTCACTGCTCTTAATTTTTATAGAAGGCATAATTTATATCTGATTTAAGTCGCGCAATTCTATAGAAGGCAATAAATTTTGGAAAGTCTTTCTTTTTTTTATTTAATTGACAGAATAGTTATTTTTTAAGATAAAAGATGAGAATTTTAGGTATTGAAACCTCTTGCGATGAGACAGGTATAGCTATCTATGACAGTTCTTCAAATAAGATTTTGTCAGAGAATATCTTCTCTCAGGCATCTAGTCATGCTCAGTATGGAGGAGTGGTTCCCGAGCTTGCATCTAGGGATCATATTTCAAAATTATTGCCCCTAATTTCATTAACCTTTCATCAAGCCAAGGTTAAACCTAGACAAATTGATGCTATTGCTTATACAGCAGGTCCAGGTCTAAGAGGGCCATTATTAACAGGAGCAGCTTTAGCAAACTCATTAAGCCGTGGATGGGGAAAGCCTTGTATAGGAATTAACCATATGGAAGCACATTTACTTGTAAATCTATTAGAAAAACCTAGCCCCGATTTCCCTTTTTTAACCCTCTTGATTTCTGGAGGGCATTGTTTATTAGTTAAAACTATTGAAATAGGTAAATATGAATTACTTGGGCAATCAAGAGATGATGCAGTCGGAGAAGCTTTTGATAAGGTAGCTAAATTGTTAGGTTTAAATTATCCGGGTGGTCCAGAAATAGAAAGAATTGCAAAAAAAGGAGATCCCCGCCACTTTGATCTACCTCAACCAATGGTTAAGGAAGATAACTTAGATTTTAGTTTCAGCGGTTTAAAAACAGCAGTCTACTATTTAGTTAAGAAGAGAAAAAAATTAGATATGAATTTTAAATCAAATATCGCAGCTTCTTTTCAGTATGCTGTATCTGAGACTCTTATTAATAAATGCAATAAAGCTATTGAAGAAAATTATCTTAATAAGCTAGTTATAGGAGGAGGAGTAGCCTCTAATGCTTATTTAAAGAAGAGATTTAAAGAAAACATTCCTAATGTGGAATTATTTTATCCTAGACAGGAAAGATGCACTGATAATGGTGCAATGGTAGCTATTGCAGGATTTTACAGATTAAGTAAGGGTAAGAATATTGATAAAATAGATATAAAACCCAAGTGGAGCTTATCTGAGATTTAAAGTGGATAAAATATTCATAAGAAATTTAGAAGTGGAAGCCATCATAGGTATTTATGACTGGGAGAGGGAAGTTAGACAATTAATATCTATTAGCCTTGAACTTAGCTTTGATATCAGCAAGGCAGGAAAGTCAGATAATATTAAGGACGCTTTAAATTACAAAGAAATCTCTAAAACTATTATTAAGCTAGTTGAGGGTTCTAAGAGTAAGCTTTTAGAACATTTAGTTGAAAAAGTAGCTAAAACTATTTTAAAAAATTTTCCTGTTTCTTCTGTAGTAGTTACCGCTGAAAAACCTGGAGCCTTAAGGGGATCTCAATCTGTTGGTATAACAATAGAGCGATCTTAGTGGTTCAGGTTTACATAAGCATAGGCAGCAATATAGATGCTGAAAGAAATATTGAAGAGGCCAAAAAAAATCTTAACGAGAAATTCGACTGTATTTTTTCTAGTAAATACTATTCAAAAGCTGAAGGCTTTAAAGGAAAAAAATTTATAAATTTAGTCGCAGGATTTAAGACAGATCTTAGCCCGCAAAGTATTAATGAGGTTCTTAAAGATATAGAAAGATCTATGGGAAGAGGTGTTAGCCAAAAAGGAATGAATGACAGGGTTATTGATCTTGATTTGTTGTTATTTGGAGATCTTATTACTGAAAATAATGATTTTGTTTTGCCTAGTAGTGATATAGAGGAATATCTATTTGTATTAGAGCCTTTAGTTGAGCTAGCAGGCGAATTGTTACATCCAGTTCTAGAAGTTTCCTTTTCAAAAATACTAGAAGAAAGATTTATATAGGCTCTCCATAACTCCTTGCTATCTCAATCTTATTTTTCTCTTCTTCTGGTAGAAACTTACATGCTGTCATAAGGCAACCAAGAGTTATTACTAAAACACAAGTACACAAAGCAAGTGCAGTTCTAATTGAATCACCATCATTTACCCCCTGAGAAATTAGGATATCACTGACTTCTCCAGTAAGGTATGGTCCTAACGCCATACCCAACATACTCAACATAAGTATAAAAAAAGCACCTGCGATAGCCCTCATTCTAGGTAAAACTAAGTCAGCTATTGTGGAAACACCCAGGCCTAGCCACATTGGAGCTATGAAGCTAAAAGCAAAGTTCCAAAAATAAGAAAAATATAAATTTTCTACATATAAATAGAGAAGAGAAGAAGGGGCTATCAACAAAGTTACACACATAATTAAATATAACCGCCCATTAGGGTAATTCTCTCTCAATTTATCTCCAAGCAAGCCGCCTGTGACAATGCCCAACAAACCCCCTATTGCAGTAAATAGACCCAAAACAGTACCTACCTCAAGTATTTCAACCCCATGATTTCTCAAATAAAATATAGGTTGAAAGGCTCCATGAGCATATTGGACAAAAGGGATAAAGGGAAGTCCAATAAGGCAAAGTAGATGAGCTTTACTCCTAAAGATTACAGAAAAGATTGCAGGATCTCTCAATCTTAAGCTTTGTATCCAACAAGCGATAAAATAGCTGCCTATACCAAAAGCAACCCACTGTTCAATATCTCCTGTTCTTGAAGTAAGAAAAGAACAAAAGATAAAGATAAAGAGGGCAATGAAGAAATTTATAAGCAAATTTTTATACAATTTTTCTTGGCCTATTAAGGAAAAGGGAGTTAATCCAATCATTTCTTTAAACATTTCTCTAAAGGGGTGAGGATGTTGGCTTGTTTCTATTCCATCACTTAAACCCCTTTTAGGTTCTCTTATCTGCCAGGTGACTAATGCAAGAAGTAAACCGGGAAGACCAACGGCTATAAAAGCAGCCTGCCAGCCACGGATTCCAAATGGTGCTAAAGAAGGGTCGGGAAATAGGGTGTTCCAATAATCCACTATTGCTCCACCTAAGAATAAACCTATGCCAGAGCCAATATAAACACCACTAGAATAAATCGCTAATACGGTTGTTCTTACTTTAGGAGAAAAATAATCTGAAAGTAGAGAATAGGCAGAAGGACTCGCACTAGATTCTCCTATACCTACACCTATTCTGTAAAAAGCTAAGGCAAAGAAAGACTTAGCTGTTCCTGATAAAATTGTGAAAAAACTCCATGTAGCCAGCCCTATAGTTATAAGGTTTTTTCTTGTCCAAACATCAGCTAGCCTACCTAGAGGAATTCCAACAACAGAGTAAAAGACTGCAAAAGCTGTCCCGTATAAAAAACCTATACCGCTATCTGATATTCCAAGATCTGCCTGAATCTCTTCGGCTAAAATAGAAAGAATTTGTCGGTCTATAAAATTAAATACATAGACTACAACAAGAATAGCGAGTGCAAATTTAGCATAACGCCCTCCAATTTCTGGATGACTTGATCCTTCTCTCATATTTCAGGGGTTTATTTTTGCTGTTGCTGTTCCTGTTATTACTGCCACTCCATCTTGATTAGTAGTGACTATTTCTAAGTCTACGAGGCTTTCACCTTCCTCTTCTTTTATATCTGTTACTGTTGCAACACTTGTTAAGGTATCACCAGGCCACACTTGGCTAGTGAACCTAACCCCATATTTCTTTAGAGTGCCATCACCAACATAATTAGTTACCATCCTGCCTGTCATGCCCATAGTTAGCATTCCGTGAGCAAAAACAGTGGGGTAACCAGCAATTTTTGTGGTAAATATTTCATCAGTATGTAGGGGGTTGTAGTCCCCGGAAGCTCCTGCATACTGAACAATCTGAGTTCTTTTAAGATCTTCAACCAATACTTCAGAGTGAGTATCACCTATTTTTAATTCACTTGCTTTTAACATGCTTACTCCTTAACTATCTACAGGTCTTTCTGTTTGAACACCAACGCCTGTAGCTGTTATGACAAGGTCTCCATTTTGATTCCTATATTCTGTTACAGATTCACTAAACTTAAGTTTACCTGCTCTTTTACTTTCCTTCTCCCAGGCATTACCAGGTTTAGTTGTAGCTGTTAAAACATCCCCAGCCTTAAGCGGTAAATGGTATTCAAAATGCTGTTCAGCATGGAGTCCTCCTGCAGCACCAACTCCACTTCCACCTTTACTTTCGCCAGAGGAAGGTTTTAATCCTGTAGGTTCTTTTCCTGATCCAAACCATCCTTCACCACCAGTTTTTGGTCTAAGAAAGTAATCAGGATCGAACTGCGCGCTAGATTGGGCAAAAGTTGGGGGAGCAATTATTCCTTCACATCCAGACTCTGACTTATGTTCTTCATCAAAGTAAACAGGATTATCATCTCCTATTGATCTGGCAAACATCATTATGTGACTTGCTTCTATTAAAAATTTATTAATTGCCATTATTTCTCCTTTTTTTTAAATTTTCTACATCAAACTAAAGATTGTTAACTTTAGATAAAGTTCTCTTCTATAAGTTTCCAAGCTCCTTCAGCTAGAGGTCTAACTCGAGCAGCCATGTCTTTTGCATGTTTACTTGCTGCAGTACCGTCTCTAACTCTCCCTAAAATTCCTTGTAAAATTCCAGCAGATTTAAATAAATTGTAAGCCATGTATAGCTCCCATTCATCTTTTAAATCGTATCCGGTGACATCACTATACATAGATACATATTCTTCTTCAGTAGGTATCCCAGCTTTTTTACAGTATTCCTTGTTTGATAGATTGGGGTTTAATCTATATTGCATACAGTGATAACTGAAATCAGCACAAGGATCACCTAAAGTGGATAATTCCCAGTCTAATATAGCAATTACCTCTGGTTTTTCTTTATGTATCATTAAATTGGTAAGACTAAAGTCCCCGTGAACAATTCTCAAGGGTTTGTCAGAAGGAAGATTGTTAGGAAGCCAGTCAATTAATTTATTCATCTCTAAAATTTCTTCTGTTTCAGAATCTACATACTGTTTTGTCCAAATAGAAACTTGTCTTCCAACATAGTTACCGGGTTTACCAAAATTTTCTAAATTTATTTCAATAGGATCTACAGAATGAAGTTTCGCTAAAGTATTATTCATTGAGGTATAAACTCCTGAAGCTTCTTCCTTAGACGAATCTTCCATTGATGGATCCCATAAAACCCTTCCATCCATAAATTCCATTAGGTAAAAGGCAGTCCCGATAATTTCATTATCTTCACACAAAGCATAGGTAGTCGGAACTGGTACACCAGTATTATTAAGAGCAGTTATTACCCTGTATTCTCTATCAACGGCATGAGCTGATTTTAATAATTTACCTGGAGGTTTTCTTCTAAGAACATACGATTGATTCTTTGACTTTATAAGATAAGTTGGGTTTGACTGTCCCCCTTTAAATTCTTCAATCTTTATAGGTCCTTCAAATCCTTCAATGGTTTCTTTCATAAAGGTATTTAAAGCCTCTAAGTCAAATTGATGTTTTTCAAGGACATCCATTGTCCCTATATTTTGATTCTCTTTAAAGTCCATATCTTGTTTATTGATTATCAGTAAGAAAGATAGATAAAAGAAAGATGAAAGTAAATTAATTTTTACGAGCTTTTTATCTTCTATTAGATAGATCTACCTCCATCAACTTTTATTACTTGTCCTGTTATGTAAGTTGATTTGTATAACATGTAGGCCGCAGATGAAATATCTTTTGGTTCACCCATTCTTCTAAGGGAAGTTTTATTAATCAATTCTGCTTTAACCTCTTCATCTATTTCGTTTGCATCAGGCCATAGAATAATACCTGGAGCTAAAGCATTTACTCTTATATTTGGTGCTAGCTCTTTGGCGAGAGACTTAGTAAAAGATTCAAGTGCCGTTTTTGCTGCAGCGTATAGACTGAACTGAGAGATTCCTTTTGCTACTTCAGAATCCGAAATATTAATTACGCAGCCTTTTGATTTTTCTAATAAAGGCTTTAATGCCTTTATTAGGAAAAAAGGAATAGTTGCATTTGTATAAAGGAGATTCAGCCAATCTTGTTCTTCAGCCTTTTCAATAGGTGTTGCATAAAAACTAGAAGCATTATTTATTAGGACATCAAGCTCATCAGTTGTAGATAGCAAGGCTTCAATTGCTGATTTAATAGAAGTCTTATTAGAGAAATCTGCTTGAAAGGTGATACATGAATTTTCTCTAATAGAAAGTAATTCTTTTTTTAAGTTTTCAGCTTCTTTAGAAGATTTATTAAAATGCAGAATCACATCAAAGCCTTTTCTATGAAAGTACTTTGAAATGTCTTTACCTATTCGTTTACCAGCTCCAGTAACAAGTACAACTTTCTTTTTATCCATGCTTTTTCAGTTCACTTTCTATTATCTTTAAGCTTTGCTCTCTTATATCTTTAATAATTTCATTTTTTTCTTTAGCTTTAGATAGCGGTTTAACTTTTCTTAATTTTCTAGCTATATTATCCCAAGGTATTACCTCCTTGTTGTCAGAGAATAATTTAATTACACTTAGAATCTTTAGGGCTTTGCTAAAGCGCTCTTCTCTTCGCAGAGCATCCAATTTAAGTAATAGTTTTAAAATTTCAGAACTTTTTATATCAGTAAGGTAGTTTTGATCAAACTTCACTAACCTAGAAGATATACTTGTTAGATCTCGAATTTTCTTTGGAACCCCAAAAACATGGTTTAAATCTTCAACATTAAGTTCCGTATTTGCTACTAAAGATACCCATCTCAGATCATGTTGATCAACATGAGAGCTTATTAATTTTAATAAATCAAAATTTATCTTTGATAAATTACTAGATCCCTCGCAGAAACCAGACTCTATTAATACTTTGAAGTATTCTTCAGGGTTATTTTCTTCTAATGCTTTCCTTGTTTCCTGCCAGATTCTTTCTTTTGGTAAAGTCTCTAACTCACCTGAACTAGAAATACTTTTCATCTCCAGCATGGTTTCTTTATCAATGAAGAATTCCAAGTGTTTCAATTTAGCAGCAAATCTAGCAACTCGAAGAACTCTCAAAGGGTCTTCTTTAAATGATCCTGAGACTTTTCTTAAGATCTTTCCTTTAAGATCCTCTTGGCCTTTAAATGGGTCTATTAAATTGCCCTCAGCTGACTTTGCTATTGCATTAATTGTTAAATCCCTTCTTTTTAGATCTTCTTCTAGAGTCACATTAGATGTGCTGTTGAATTCAAATCCTTTATGGCCAGAACCAGACTTTTTTTCTGTCCTTGCTAAGGCATATTCTTCTTTAGTATCTGGGTGAAGAAAAACAGGAAAATCAGCACCAACTTGTTTATACCCTAGATTGATCATTTCTTGTTCGTTGCTACCTACCACTACCCAATCCTTTTCTTTCACTTCAAGACCTAGAAGATCATCTCTTACTGCTCCACCTACAAGAAAAACTTTCATTTTTTAATTCTTTATTTGATCATAACTGAAGATTTGATCATCTTCTAACCTATATGCAGATAATTTATAACCCCACACACAACCAGTATCAATAGCTATAATATTTGGAACATTAGTAATTCCGCCCAGTGCAGCCCAATGCCCAAATATTAAAGATAGATTTTCTTTTTTAATTTTAAGAGGATGTTGGAACCATGCTTTAAATCCTTCTGGATTTTTAGAAGAAGGCCCTTTGGCCTCAAGCTCTAATTCGCCATCAATTTTACAAAACCTCATTCTAGTGAAGTAATTAGTATTCAATCTCATTCTCTCAAGGTCTGTTAAATTAGGTCTATACTTATTGGGATAATTTCCATACATATTTTTCAAGAATTCATTCCAAAGCTTATTGTCATCCATTGTCTGTTTGATTTCTTTATTGGCAGCAAAGCAGTCTTCAAAAGACCAATGGGGTGGAACACCTGCATGGGTCATTAAGAAAGCTTTATTGTCTGTCTCGCATTCAATTTTCTCATAATAAACTAAATTTAAAGACTTCAACCACTCTCTATATATTGCCAAATGGGGGTTTAGAAGAAGTTCATCAAGGGTATCTTTTTTAAAAGGTTTTCTTATTTTTTCAGCAAGTGCAAGAAAGTGTAAATCATGATTGCCTAGGACTATATTGCAACTATTTTTAATACGAAAAAGGAAGTCTAAAGTCTTTAGCGATTCAGGGCCTCTATTAATTAAATCTCCCGTAAACCATAGTTTATCGATACTTTCATCAAAGTTTATTAGATCAAGCAACCCCCTCAATTCTAAATAACACCCCTGGACATCGCCTATAGCGTAATTAGCCATGATCTCTTTTTATTAAGAACTCAGTAATTTTTAGAAAATCTTTCAGGTCCAAGGATTCTGGTCTAAAATCAGGATTTACATTTAAATCATTAAATTCCTTTAAATTTAATATGCTTTTGCACGAGGTAGAAATCTTTTTTCTTCTCTTCATAAACATTAACCTGGTAAGTTCTTGTAATTTTATAGCTTCAGGAGAATTTATATAATTTCCAGGTCTAGGTTTAAGCTTAATAAGAATGCTTTCTACAGAGGGCCTAGGCACAAAACTACTGGGTGAAATCTTAAATAAGCCTTCACATTCGAACAAGTACTGAGTTAAGACACTAATCCTTCCATAGGCCTTGTTACCAGGAGGTGAAATGAGCCTTTCTCCGAATTCCCTTTGAAGCATATAATGAGCATCTAAAACATGTTCACTATTACTGAAAGTCCAAAGCAAAATTTTAGTAGAGATGTTATAGGGCAAATTACCAATTATTCTAAATTTTGATTTACCTTGAATTAATGCCTTGAGTTCAGTCTTTAAAATGTTTCCTTCATGAATTTTTAAGTTAGAAAACTTAGATTCAAGTTCTTTTAATTTTTCTATTAGAGATCTATCTATTTCAATACTATCCAAAAAATTAATGTGTTGCGATAGTAACTCTGTTAAAGCTCCTTTTCCAGCTCCTATCTCAAAGAAGTGGTCACCTTTTTTGGGACTAACTGCCTCTATTATTTTGTTTAGAACCATCTCATCAGTTAGAAAATTCTGACCTAAACTTTTTTTTGCTTTAATCACATTGATTCTTTTTGGCCAATTTAAAAGCCAAATATGAAGCTTCTATTAAGCTTGTTTCATCTACTTCTTTTTTTCCTGCCATATCATAAGCAGTACCATGATCAACTGAAGTTCTTATAAAAGGCAAGCCAAGAGTAATATTAACTGAATTACCAAACCCAGAAGTCTTTATTACTGGAAGACCTTGATCATGATACATGGCTAAATAGGCATCGACTTGCTCATTTTCTTTTTTCAAATAAGCTGTATCTGCAGAAATTGGCCCTACAAGGTTCAATCCTTTATCTTTGAGATGTTCAATTACAGGAGCTATTACTTCTTTATCTTCTCTGCCAAAATAACCTCCGTCACCTGCGTGAGGATTTAATCCTAGGACTTTTATTAGAGGGTCTTGGCAGCCCCACTTATCTTTGAGCTCTCTATTCAATATTGTTAAGGACTCAGACAAGTTTTCATATGTTATTTTTGAGGGCACTTCTGATAATGGTATATGAGTTGTTGCTAGTGCAATCTTTAAGTTTTGGCTAACTAGCATCATTATCACTTTAGGTGTAGATGTGAACTCAGCAAGAGTTTCTGTATGGCCAGAAAAGACAATTCCTGATTTATTAATTAGCCCCTTGTTTATTGGACCAGTTACTAAAGCCTGGAATTCATTTTTTTTTGTTAAATTTACTGCTTCTAAAAGAATTTTAATTAACAGCTTCCCATAATGAGTATCAGGCTTGCCAGGTAAAACTTTTTTATCTAATGGGTAAGGGGAGATCCAGAAGGAATTCGGATCTAAATCTTTTTGTCTTTTGTATTCTTTTATCTCTATATTAATGCCTAAAGCCTTAGCCCTTGATTCAAATAAATCTAAGTCTCCGAAAATAACTGGAATAAAATCTAAATTTTTTTTTAGACCAAAGGCTTTAATGCATATATCAGGACCAATGCCCGCAGGGTCCCCTGGCGAGATAGCCAGTTTAATCATGACTCAAGTTTTACGTCTACGTAAGACTCTGATCTAAGTTCAATTAATGTTCTCTGTAATTCTTGTTCAAATTTTCTATTAAATATAATTTGATAAGCTCTGTTTTTTCTAACTTCATCGCTTACATCTTCATTCCTTCTATCCAGCACTTCTAGAATATGCCATCCAAAAGAAGACTTAAAAGGCTTTGATAATCCACCTATTTCAAGAGATTTCATGACAGCTTCAAAAGTTGGATCAAATGTATCTAGAGTATTCCACCCTAAATCACCACCTTCCATTTTCGAGCCCGGATCCTCAGAGTATTGCCTAGCCAATTGCTTAAAGCTTTCCCCTGATTCCACCCTTACATGTATGCTTTCTATCAATTCCTCTGCCTGTTTTTCTGTTCTAATTTCTGAGGGCTTTACAAGTATGTGTCTAACTAAGGTTTGGTCTTCAAACTTAACAACATCTCCTTTTTTATCAGCCAGTCTTATAATATGAAATCCAGCTCCGCTTCTTATGGGTTCTGATATTTCTTTTATTTTCATTTTTTGGACTATTTCTGAAAAAAGACTTGGCAACTCTGATGCTCTTCTCCATCCTAAGCTACCTCCCTCTAGAGCATTTTGTCCTGAAGAAAAAGTTGCAGCCATTTTTTTAAAGCTCTCTCCATTAGAATATTTATCGATAATATCTAGGGCTTTTTTTTCAACTTGTTTTACTTCTTCTTCTGAAGCTCCACTATTTAGTGATAGAAGAATCTGCTCAACATTATATTGTTCTGCCAATCTAGATTTGCCTTCTTGTGAATTAAGAAAATTTTCGATTTCTTGTTCGGAAATTTCTATATTAGCCCCTACCTTTCCTCTTTGAACCCTTTGAATTATAAGTTCTTTCCTAACAGAATCTCTCAAATTACTATAGGATTGGTTGTCTGCTTCAATGTTTTCTTTAAACTGCTCTAAACTCATAGAGTTCTCTGAAGCTATCATGTTTAGAGCTCTATTAAGCTCTTCATCGCTAATCTTTACTCCGGCTCTTTCACCTATTTGTAGTTGTATTTCTTCAATAATAAGCCTTTCAAGTACTTGTTGCTCTAGAACTTTTTGAGGAGGGAGCTCTGTTCCTTCATTTCTTAATCTTCCTATAATATCTTTTACTCGTAAATTAAGCTCTGATTCCATGATTACACTGGATTCCACTACAGCAACCACTCTATCGAGTAATTCAATCTCAGCTTCAAGTCTCTCAGTTTGGATTGATAAAGCCAGAAGGCAAAGAAGAATTGAATTGTTTATATTTTTATTTAAAAACGATTTCATAACTATTTAAGGTTGTATTTTGAGCTTAGTTTTAAATCTATGCAATCATTCTAGTCTTGAAGAAGATAAAGCTTTAGAAATTTCTTTACCTAATCTACCAATGCTTTTAAGTTCAAAGAAAACATAAGTCTTATTTCTTTTCGTTGAAGGATTGAACCCACTACTGATTGCTTCTATTGGAGAGAGGTAATTCTCTTCCCAAGAAAAATAGTTTTCTTCTATCCACTTTCTATGCATTAGACCCCATTTTAGACAGCAGTTTGAATATTCAAAACCAAATAGAATATCTGTTGATTCTTTTCTTTCTAGGTCTTTCTGTAAACGGGAGAAAAAACTGAAAGATTTCAAAAGAGGCCAATGCATTAATAGTTCTATCTGGTTAATTGGCTCATTATTATCTTTCCAAGGTAAATAAGTTGTATTTAGACCCTCTCTTCGATAGATAGATTTAATCTCTATTCTTTTATCTTTACGTTCTTGGTAAGCCAATCCGATACTAGATGAAGTTATTTTATTTAAGTCATAATCCCATTCTAAAGAAGCTTTCGACCAAAGCTTACTACCCATTTGATTTTTGATTTCTGTTACCAGAGGAGACTTATTTTTAGTAACTTCGAATTTATTTTGATCATTTTCATCTTTTAAATAAAAGGCCTGCCCTAAAGAAAAAGAAGTGAAGTGATTAGAGGAGTTTCTTTTAGAAAAATGCTCTATTCCCAAAATGATTTTATTACTTTTTTGAAAGGAGTCTAATCCTGCTAATCTGTCCCTTTTAAAAATTGTTAAGTAATCAAAAGAAAGTATCCTGGAATCAATAAGATCGTTAATTAATTCTGAATTCTCCTTTGTATAAGCATATTTAATTATGGGCATTAAACTTTTACTTGAACTCTCATTAATTTTATCTAGAAAAAGCTTATATTCCATTTCAGTCCAGGGTGTTGAATTTTTAAGAACAGAAGAGCCATTTTTATGTTCTATAGAGGTATGCCCCATTGAAATAGAAAAGTAAGAACTGGGTAAAATCTTTTTGAATTTCAATTCCGGTGAGAAATATTCTCTTCTTATAGTTTTAGCCTGCTGGTTAAAAATACTACTTGCATCTATCTCAAATTCACTTTTATTGGCATATAAAGAAAAAGAGAGATCTTCTTTAGACAAGAGGGTTTGTATAGTTAAGCTGGGTTTCTTTTCATACTCTTCCGGGGAAAAGGGATTCAGTATCTCGAAGCTACTTGCATCAAGTTCAATTTGCGTAGTGGGAGTCTTCCATATCAAAGAGATCTTTTTTGGTAGATAATTTGTTTTAGTTTGCCCGAATTTGTTTTCTTTTATATCTCGAAAGAAGTACTCATCACTTACTGAATTAAAATTTATACTAGAAAAAAATTTAGAGCCTATAGCTAAATTATTTTTCCAAGTGAAATTCCATCTAGAGTTATTTTTGTTAGTTTGCTCTTCATACTTTTTATCTCTTTCTAATGCCGTAAAAAAAATTTCTCCTGATGTATTCTTATTAACATATCTAAATTTAGAAAATAGTCCCTGCCCTCTAGAAGTCATATATCTTGGTGCTACTTCTAAATCATAATTAGGTGCCAAGTAGAAGTAGTAGGGTATAGAGACATCTATTCCATCATTTGTTTGATTTAAGCCAGGAGAGAGGAAACCAGATATTTTTTTATCCCCTACAACAGTCTGTAAATGAGGCAGGGATAATACAGTTATATTTTTAATTTTAAGCTTTATCCCTTTTATGATTGCAGTGTTTTCATTGTTTAGATAGGTTATTTTTTTTGTCGATATAGCCCAGGTTGGATCTTCTTGCGAACAACTAGTTATAAAGCTATTTATCAGTTCTACATTACCAGAAGTTTTGACTATTAGTTCATTCGCAGAAACTGCTAAAGAATCTCTTTGTTGCATTTCTATATTTTTAGATAAAAAAGTTTTAGTTTTTAGTTCTCCTTGTAATTCAGAAGAATTAAATCTCAAGTCTCCTTTTTCTACATAAATATTTTGGGAAAGCTCTATCAAACCTTTACTCTCATTGAAAATTGCTTTATCAGCAAAAAAGGCTAACAAATTGCTTCTTATCACAACATTACCCTCTAAAATAATGTCTCCTGCTTTATTATTTGAAATATTTTCTGCAGTGACGCTTTTAATCTCTATTTCTTCTACATTTTCAGAATATAAAAGAATTGAAGAAAACATTAGAATTATAAATCCTAAAATTAATATAAATTTTCTAATAAAAAACATAGACTTACTTAGATTATAAAGTTATCTGAGAGTTCAAGTGCTTTATTTCTTTTACTTTATGACTCTTAGTTATAATCATTTAATTATATTTATATTTGATAGTTAAACGTGCATAAAATACAAAAAAGCCTTTTTGAGTGGTCAAACAAGGTGTTAAACAATTCTAACCTGGCGCCCTTAAATACAATTGTGAAGCTTAGAGAAGAAGCAAGCTCTAGAGAGTATTTTAGACTAACAAACGAAGATTCTTCTCTTATTGGTGTTTTTTCTCCTCCAGAAAAAGAATTGAATCGTCAATTTGTATTTTTATCACTTTTTTTAAAAAAAGAGGGAGTCACAGTACCCGAAGTCTTTTATTTTGATGAAGGCCTGGGATTCATGTTAATTGAGGACTTCGGAGATGAAGCCTTTCAATTTTTTATTAATCGATCTAATTTTCATCATTTATTTAGTTCAGCTATAGATGAAATGGTGAATATTAATAAATGTCCGCACAATGAAAATTTGTCTTCACTATCTCGTAAAGATTTAAGAGACCAAATGTTTTTGTTCGAAGAATGGTTTTTGAGAGGTCTGCTCCAAATCAAGTCTAAATCAGAAGAAATTAAGATGATTAATTCCATGTATGATGAGATTCTTGATAATCTAGAAAAACAGCCAAAGGCTTTATGTCATTTTGATTTTGAAACAAGGAACCTTATGGTATTAGAAAACGGAAACACGGGGGTCTTAGATTTCCAAGATGCTATTTTCGGTCCTATCTTCCTTGACCCAGCCTCTTTACTAAAGGATCTTCATTTGGAACTAAAAGATTCAGAAGTTAATCAATTTTTAGATACCTTCCTTAGTAAAAGTAAAGAATCTGGGTTAATTAAGGAATTAGAGTTTCAAGAAGCAAGAGAATATTTTGATTTTGCTAGTCTACAAAGGCAGTTAAGAATATTAGGTACTTTATCTAGATTACACATAAGAGATAAAAAGTCTTTTAGGTTACCAGATCTTGTAAAAACATTAGAATTCTTCATCGAAACAACAAGCAAATATAAAAAATTTAAAACCATATCTAATCACTCAAGAAATAAGATACTTCCAATCCTGAAATTAAAAATTAAGGAAATCCTATGAAGGTCTTTTTGCTTGCAGCAGGTCTTGGTAAGAGAATGCTTCCATTAACTGAGAATAAACCTAAATGTCTCTTAGAAGCAGGGGGTAAGTCTCTTTTAGAGTGGAATATAGGAAGGTTGAAATCATTTGGTTACGATGATCTAGTGATCAATCTTCACCATGAAGGAGATCAAATTAAAAACTTTCTTAAGGATGGGTCTCACTTAGGAGTTAAAGTAAAGTACATTCATGAAGAGAAGCTTTTGGGAACAGGGGGAGCTATTGGGAATGCTTTAAACGTTTTAGGAGAAGATCCTTTCTTGCTTTTGAGCAGTGATATTTATACAGATTTTGATTTTAGTGCTTTTACAATTTCTTCTGATAAGTTAGCCCATTTAGTTTTAATAGAGAATCCAGAGAACAATATAGATGGGGATATGTTTTTTGAGAATAAAGAGCCTAATATGGAAGGTTTAGGGAAAAGACTAACCTTTTCAGGTATATCTTTAATTAATCCAGCTTTATTTAAGGGTAAAAAGAAAAGAAAATATAATCTCTGGTCTGAAGTTTTAGAGGTTGCAGTTAAGGATTCTTTCGTTTCTGCTGAGTTATATGAAGGCTGTTTAATAAACATTAATACAAAAGAAGATTTAGAAAAATTAGACGCTTTCTTAGGTCAGGAGTAAACTCTGCCGCTTTTAACTAGAAAGAGATGTCGAAACTTAAAAATATAATAGCCCCCTCTATACTCTCAGCTGATTTTGCAAGACTAGGGGAAGAGGTAGAATCTGTATTATCTGCTGGAGCCGATTGGGTTCACTTTGATGTTATGGATAATCATTATGTGCCCAACCTTACTATGGGCCCAATGGTATGTAGGGCACTCAGAAGTTACGGCATTAAAGCTCCTATAGACGTACATCTAATGGTTAGGCCGGTTGATAGTTTAATAGAAGACTTTGTTGAAGCAGGAGCAACATATATAACTTTTCATCCTGAGGCCTCAGACCACGTAGATAGGTCTATTCAACTCATAAAGGATAGTGGTTGTAAGGCGGGATTAGTTCTTAATCCAGCAAGCCCTATAAGTTTGTTAGAAAATTCTTTGGATAAGTTAGATATGATCTTGATTATGTCTGTAAATCCAGGATTTGGAGGTCAAGAATTTATACCCTCAGTTAAAAATAAAATAGAAAAATTAAGAGAAATCTTAGACAAGAAAAACCTAAAAATAAGACTAGAAGTTGATGGGGGTATTAAGTTGGAGAATATAGCAGAAATATCTTCAGCTGGAGCTGACACCTTTGTTTCTGGATCTGGCATATTTGGTAAAAACGATTACAAAGAAATCATATCAAAGATGCGTAAGAAATTAATCTAGATTTTTAAGGAATTCTAATGTCTAAAAAAAGAAAAGCTATTTCAATAGAAATTTTAGCAGACTTAGAAACGCCCCTAAGTGTTTTTAAGAAATTAGGCAATAAACCATTTTCTTATCTTTTTGAATCAGTAGAAGGAGGAGAAAAATGGGCTCGATATTCGCTAATTGGATTACCTTCATCAACGGTGCTTAAGGTTTTCAATAATGAAATTCAGATTTGGAAAAAAGGCGAGATAGAAGAGAAGTTTATTGTTGATGATCCATTGAAGTACATAGAAGATTACCAAGATAATATAGATATAGATATCAGCGATGATTTGCCAATCTTCACAGGAGGGTTGGTGGGTTACTTAGGTTATGACTGTATAAAATATATAGAGCCAAAATTATCTAAAAATGATCTTCCTGACCCCCTGGGAACCCCAGATGCGTTGTTTATGCTTTCAGAAGAGGTGGCTGTATTTGATAATTTAAATAATAAGTTACATCTTATAGTGCTTTCTAAAAGTGACTCACAGGAAGACATTTCTAAAGCTAAAGAAAAACTTAAAAGCCTATCAGAAAAATTGCTTAAACCTTTAACACAAGAGAATTCTCAAAAAGTTGAAAAACCAGCAACTGAAAAGGATTTTATTTCTGGTTTTGGAGAGATAGAATTTAAAAAAACAGTCGAAAAAATAAAAGAATATATAAGGGCAGGTGATGTTATGCAGGTTGTTTGTTCACAAAGAATGTCTGTTCCTTTTACCTCTGATCCTGTTGAATTATATCGATCCATCAGGCATCTAAACCCTTCCCCTTATCTCTATTACTTGAATTTAGAGGATTTTCACATAGTAGGTTCTTCCCCAGAGATTCTGGCTAGATTAGAGGATGGAGAAGTAACTGTTAGACCTATAGCAGGAACCAGAAGAAGGGGTAAAGATGAGCAAGATGATTTAGATATGGAAGAGGATATGATTAATGATCCTAAAGAAATAGCTGAACACCTTATGCTAATTGACTTAGGAAGAAATGATGTAGGAAGAGTAGCAGAACCTGGGACAGTGGAAGTAACCCAAAAATTTGGAATAGAGAAATATAGCCATGTTATGCACATGGTTTCTAATATTAAAGCAAAGCTAAAAAAGGGGATGAGAGCTATGGATGTTTTCAGAGCTACCTTCCCAGCAGGTACTCTGTCAGGAGCTCCAAAAATTCGAGCTATGGAAATCATAGAAGAGTTTGAACCAGTCAAAAGAGGTATTTACGGGGGCGCTGTTGGATATTTTTCTTGGCAAGGGAATATGGACATGGCAATAGCCATAAGAACTGCAATCATTAAAGATGACGTACTCTATATACAAGCTGGAGGTGGTTTTGTTGCTGATTCTGATCCAGATCTAGAATGGAAAGAGTCTCTGAATAAAGGTAGAGCTATTTTCAAAGCCGTTGAAATGGTTCAGGAAAAGCTTAAAGGTTAGATCATGCTAATAATGATAGATAACTATGATTCCTTTACTTACAATCTAGTGCAATATTTTTGCCAGCTTGGTCAAAATGTAGAAGTTATTCGGAATGATTTAGTTTCCATCAAAGAAATCGAAAAGAAGAAGCCTAAGTTCTTGGTTATATCTCCTGGTCCTTGTACCCCTGATGAAGCAGGGGTATCTGTAGATTTAATAAAAAGATTTAAAGATGAAATACCCATATTGGGAGTTTGCTTAGGTCATCAGTGTTTGGGCTCTGCTTTTGGCGCAAATATAGTCAGAGCCGAGAATGTTATGCATGGTAAATTATCTAAAGTCTCTCACAACGAGCAAGGAGTTTTCAGAGGAATTAAAAATCCTATAAAAGCAGTAAGATACCATTCTTTAGTTGTAGAGAGAGAGAGTTTAAATAAGGATTTTATTATCAATTCATGGACTGATGACAGTACTATTATGGGATTCCAGCATAACTCTTTACCCTTGGTAGGTTTTCAATTTCATCCCGAATCAATAGAAACTGAACAAGGTATGGATCTCTTAGAGAATTATCTTAAGATATAAAGATTACTTATGGATATTGTAGAAAGCATTAAAATAGTAATGAGTGGAAGAGATCTTAATAGGAAGGAGATGTCTTCTGTAATAAATCAAATCCTTACAGGGCTGGTTTCAGATACACAAATAGGAGCATTTTTAGTCGCGTTAAATATTAAGGGCGAATCTATAGAAGAAATCATTGGTGCTGCTGAAGTAATGAGAAGTCTTTCTTCAAAAGTCCTAGTTGATAAAACCAATCTTGTTGATACTTGTGGAACAGGTGGAGTTGGTAAGAAGATTTTTAATGTTTCTACTACTGCTGCCTTTGTAGCAAGTTCATGTGGTGCGAAAGTAGCAAAACATGGAAATCGTAGTGTAACTAGAAGTAGTGGAAGTGCTGACCTGATAGAAAGTGCTGGTGTATCAATAGATCTTAAGCCTGAGCAAGTGAGAGATTGTATTGAAAAAGTAGGAATAGGTTTTATGTTTGCTCCTGCACATCATGGCGCTATGAAATATGCAGCAGGTCCCAGAAAGGACCTTGGTATTAAAACAATTTTTAATCTCCTAGGTCCTCTAACAAATCCAGCAGGAGCTACAAGACAAGTCATGGGAGTATATGATATCAAATGGGTTAGACCGTTAGCAGAGGTATTAAAAGAGTTAGGTAGTGAGCATGTTATGGTAGTTCATTCCAGGGATGGTTTAGATGAAATAAGTATCGGTTCTTTGACTAATGTAGCAGAGCTAAAAGACGGTAAAATAAAAGAGTATGTTATTTCGCCAGAAGATTTTGGTTTTAATTTTTCTTCTATTGATGATTTATTAGTTAATTCAACTAAAGAGAGTTTAAATCTCTCAAGAAAAGCGCTGAAAGGAGAAATTGAAGTAGCAAGTAATATGATCTCAATGACTTCAGGTGCAGCACTCTATGTAGCTGGTATTGCAAGTGATATCAAGGAAGGTGTGGAATTTTCCTTAGAGAATTTAAAAAATGGAAAAGCAATCCAAAAGCTTGAAGATCTTAGGCTCTTTACAAATAACTTGTAGGAAAATGAAAGATAGTTATTTAGATGAAATTTTAGAAGATACAAAAAATTCTATATCTGAAAGAAAGAGTTTAATTCCTTTATCAAAATTAAAGCAAAATACAGAGCAAAGCGAACCTTCAAGAGGATTTTTGAAACGGATCAAAGAATCTCTAAAGAAGAATAAAATAGCAATAATTGCTGAAATAAAAAAGGCCAGTCCAAGCCAAGGGGTTATAAGAGAAGAATTCAATCCATTTGAATTAGCTAGAAATTATCAAGATGCAAATGCTACCTGTTTAAGTGTATTAACTAATAAACCTTATTTTGAAGGCTCTATTGATCATTTATCAGAAGTAAAAAGATCAGTCAGTTTACCCATCCTTAGAAAGGATTTTATAGTTGATGAGTATCAAATTTATGAAAGCAAACTATATGGAGCCGATTGTATTTTATTGATAGTAGCCGCTTTATCTGATACTCAATTGAAGGATTATTTAGAATTATCTTCCCACTTAAAATTAGATGTTTTAATAGAAGTTCATTCGGAGGAGGAGATGAAAAGGGCACTGACCTTTAACCCTAAACTTATAGGAATTAATAATAGAGATTTAAAAACCTTTGAAGTTAGTTTGTCTACAACAGAGAGATTATCTAGGTTAGCAAGTAAAGATATAGTTATTGTTTCTGAAAGTGGTATTAAAACAAAAAGGGATATAGAGGTAATTAAATCTTACGGAGTTAATGCCTTCTTGATAGGTGAGACCTTTATGAGAGCTGCAAACCCAGGAGAAGAGTTGCAAGACCTTTTCTTTACTTAGATAATTAAGACAATGAAAAATATTGGTTTAGTTTTCTTACTAGGGGGCTGGATAGCTCTTACAGTATATGGAGTTTATAGAGGAATCCTAGAGACAGAATTAGTAGTTTTTAAAATATCTATTTCTGTAATTTGGATAGGCTTTCTAATTTTGTTAATTTCAACTCTTAGACAGAGATTTAAGGAGTCTAAGAAAGATCCTTATAAAGATGTGGAGGTATAAAAATGCTAGTTGTATCAAGTCCTAATGTACCAGGAAAAAAGATAATTAAAACTTTAGGTTTAGTTAAAGGTAATACTATAAGGGCAAGACATATTGGCAAAGACATTCTTGCAGTATTTAAGAATATTGTGGGAGGAGAAATCCAAGAATATACGAAACTAATGGCAGAGAGCAGAGAGCAAGCTATAGATCGTATGATAAAAGACGCAGAAAGCCATGGAGCCAATGCCATAATTAGCGTTTCTACAACTACTTCAGTAATTTCACAGGGAGCAGCTGAGCTCCTAGTAATAGGTACTGCTGTTGTAATTGAGGACGAGTAGAGGTTTAGCTAAAAAGCTACAGGTTTAGCTTCTTTCAGTAGCTGTATCAACTCTTAACTCTCTACCACCAAAATCTTTTCCATTTAGAGAGTCGATAGCAGATTGTCCATCTTCTGTAGATTCCATTTCTACAAAACCAAAACCTTTAGATCTGCCCGATCTTCCTTCGGTGATTATCCTAACAGCCTTTACAGGACCGCATTGAGCAAAGTGACTTTCCAGCTCTTCTTCCGTGGTACTCCAAGGAAGGTTTCCAACATATAGATTCATTATTTTCCTTTTTTCAAATAATAGTGATTTGCGAATCGCATGATACTTATGTAAAACTTTTTAGCAATAAATTTAACTAACTTTTCATAATTAAATGTAATAGCTTGTCGATGTCATTACTTTAGCTACTAAAGACATTCCTTTCTTTACTTCTTGAGGTAATTCAGAAGCTCCGGCTTCTTTAGCTTCTTCAGCATGGGTATCTTCATCTATTCTCATTTGCTCAATAATTCTTTTTGATCTTTTATCGTTTATAGAGATGGCATCTAAATGACTATCTAGATGCTTAACTACTTGCCTTTCTGTTTCTTCTACAAAACCTAAACTCCATTTATCTCCAGCTAGACCTGACAAAACCCCCATTGAAAAAGAAACTCCATACCAAATTGGATCTAGGACGCTAGAGGTGCTTTGTAACTCCTTAAGTCTTTTACTACACCAATATAAATGGTCTTCTTCTTCCTCAGCAGCATTAGATAAATGCTCTTTTAGTATTTTATTTTGAGTTGTAATACTTTGTCCCCTATACAAAGCTTGAGCGCATACTTCTCCTGCGTGGTTCACCCTCATTAGTCCAGCAGAATGATTTCTTTCATCTTCATTCATTTCCTTTTCTTCAATAAGTTCTCCTGGGTAAGCTCTTTTAGATTCTTCCTTATTAGAGAAAGAGGATTGTAAACCCTTATCAAATTCAATAATGATTTGGTCTATGATGTCTGTCATTTCTCCCTTCTTATTGCTCTATAGCCTATATCAGTTCTATAGAAACAATCTTTCCAAAAAATATTTTCTACACAATTATATGCATTTTTATGTGCTTCGGTCGTATTTTTACCTAAAGCGGTTACACAAAGAACTCGCCCACCACTAGTTAAAATCTTATTATCCTGAGCTTCTGTACCAGCATGAAATACTTTAAGAGATTCAGTTTCTTCTGGTAATCCATTTACAGGATGACCGATTTTATAAGAATCAGGATATCCTCCAGAAGACATTACTACTCCGAGGGCAACTTCAGATCTCCAGTCCAATTCTTGTTCTTGTAAATTCCCCTCAGCAGCTTGAAGGCATAATTCAATTAGATCTGATTTTAGTCTCATAAGTATAGGTTGGGTTTCAGGGTCTCCGAATCTACAATTAAACTCTAATACCTTTATGCTATTATCTTTATCTATCATTAAACCAGCATAAAGAAACCCTTGGTAAGATATTCCTTCTTTAGACATGCCTTGAATTGTTGGATAGATAACTTTATCCATAATTTTCTTATGTAAAAATTTTGTAATAATTGGTGCAGGTGAATAGGCTCCCATTCCTCCAGTATTTGGACCCTTGTCATTATTATCTCTAGTTTTATGATCTTGAGATGAAGCAAGAGGTATTGCTCTTTTGCCATCTGTCAGAACAATAAAGCTAGCTTCTTCTCCTGTTAAAAACTCCTCTATAACTACTTTATTTCCTGCGTCACCAAAAGTTTTATGTTCAAGACATTCCTGAATTGCAGTTACTGCTTCTTGGTGATTATTTGCTACTATTACTCCCTTACCTGCGGCTAAGCCATCTGCCTTTATGACAATAGGGAAAGATGAATTATTTAAAAAATCTAAAGCAAGTTGCATATCTTCAAAGGATTTATATTTAGCAGTGGGGATCTTATGTTTAGTAAGAAATTTTTTCATAAACTCCTTTGATCCTTCCAGCTGTGACGCTTTCTTACTGGGCCCAAAACATTTTAATCCTTTCAACTTAAAAGAGTCTGTAATACCTTCTACTAAAGGAACCTCTGGGCCTATAATGGTTAGGTCTATTTTTTTTTCAGAAGCAAATTCAACCAGCTTATTTATATCTTCAGCAGGTATATTTATATTTTGAATATTATCTTCTTT
>MDTE01032814.1_pt1 | contig 50752 bp, 44 predicted proteins | sample 811231 | NCBI WGS metagenome assembly MDTE01 (sample SAMN05326651, study PRJNA326480) | marine metagenome | isolation source: seawater | place: Indian Ocean: Red Sea | collected 2010 | reverse complement strand
GCACCTGCTAAGAAGAAAGCACCTGCTAAGAAGAAAGCACCTGCTAAGAAGAAAGCACCTGCTAAGAAGAAGGCACCTGCTAAGAAGAAGGCACCTGCTAAGAAGAAGGCTCCTGCTAAGAAGAAAGCACCTGCTAAGAAGAAGGCTCCTGCCAAGAAGAAAGCACCTGCTAAGAAGAAAGCACCTGCCAGGAAGAAAGCTCCTGCTAAGAAGAAGGCACCTGCTAAGAAGAAAGCAGCTGCTAGGAAGAAGGCACCTGCTAAGAAGAAGGCTCCTGCTAAGAAGAAAGCAGCTGCTAAGAAGAAAGCAGCTGTAAAAAGGAAGGCTCCTGCGAGGAAGCGACGGTAGTATACTGATTCAGCAGGTTTAACATTCCTAATGAGGTTTCTCTTGGTAGCCTAACGGTTATCAAGAGAGCTTTTTTATAGTAGTTGATCTAGCGTGATGACTTGGACTTTTGTATTGGCTTCTATAGTTCCTTGTTCTTTCGATATCCGAATTAAACAGTTAGCCTCCCTGAAAGTAGCTAATCGGTTCGATTCTTGCTCCCCAGTTGTGCTTACCACTAAATTGTGTCCATCAAAGGACAAATTCCCTCTCTGAAACTCCTCTCGTCCTGGGTTACGTTTTATTCGATCTTTAAGAAGTGCTTCGCTATAGATATCGTTTATCGCAGTAGAACCACATAGCTTAAAAATAGCAGGGCGGCAGATTGTTAGGAATGTAACTATAGTTGAAGCAGGGTTTCCTGGTAGGCCGAAGAATAGACAATTATTTATATTTCCAAAGGCTACGGGACGTCCCGGTTTGATGTTAATCTTCCATAGCTGCAAATTTCCCAGCGTGTCTATTACTTCTGTCATATAGTCAGCCGATCCAACGGAGGCACCACCACTTGATATTATAAGATCACTTGTTTCGCTGGCTTTTCGTACTGCATCTTGAATTGTATCTTTATTGTCAGGAAGAATGCCAAGATCAACTATCTTTACGGGTAACTTTCTTAAAAGTAGTTGTAGGGCTATTCTATTTGAGTCATATATTTTCCCAGTATTTAGTACCGTGCCAGCATTCTGTAATTCATCTCCGGTAGAGAAGATTGTAACAACAGCCTTTTTATAAACTGTTGCATGCTGCAGTCCCGATGCCGCTAGTGAGGAAATTAGATATGGATTTAGGCGAATATGTGATTCGACGATAACTTGGCCTTTAGGAATATCGGAACCAACCTCTCTAATATACATTCCATGTTTTGGTTTAATATCAGTCAGAATTTCTGTATTTTTAGATTCAGCATCGTCTATCATTTCGTAGTCTTCTTGAGGAATCACCGAATCGAATTTATTCGGTACGTGGCCGCCTGTAAAAACCTTTATACAATCAAGTGGATTTTTTGAATTTTCGTTTTTGGCTGCATGGCCCGCGTAACTTTCCCCTGTTACTAAAAGTTTGTATGGAGGCTGCCCTATGAAATCACTAGTGGCTACTGCTATTCCATCCATTGCTGAGTTGCGGAAGGGCGGGATTGCTATCTCTGAAATCAGATCTTCCGAAGATATTCGACCATCGCAATCAGTAATTGGTATAAGCTCGGTTGATTTTAGCGGCGAAATATTTTCTAGTATTGCTTTGATGGCTTCGTTTAAATCTATTGATTCGATAATATAACTCCTATGACTAATCTACTTGCTTTAGAAACTTCTCAGAAAACTTGCTCCGTTAGCATTTGGACCGAGGAAAAGCGGTTAGAGCATACACGCATAGTTGAGCGGATGCATAATCAAGTCTTGTTGGGAATATTGGATGATCTATGTAAAGAAGCTAGTATAAAAAGCAGGGACTTTCAGGTTGTTGCTTTTAGTGGTGGGCCTGGATCATTCACGGGGGTGCGTATTGGTGCTGCAGTAGCCCAGAGTATAGCTTTAGTTGCAGGTGCTAGGATAGTGCCAGTATCTTCATCTAGATGCCTGGTGCAAGCGTCTAATTTGGATGGGGATAGAATTATAACCTCCATAAGGTCTCGCAGAGACAAGTATTATTTAGCTGGTTATACATTTGACGAAACGGGTTGGGATTTATCCTTTTCTGACTCATTATTTGAGCAGTGGCCAAGCGAGTTTTTAGATGGATCATGGGTTTGTATTGGAGAAGAGCCGAATTGGGAAAAAATGGCTGGAAATCCGGTTTTTAAACAGTCTGATCCTTTTAGCTCCTCAGTCGTAGCCGAGCTCGGATTATTAGAATTTGAGAAATCTGGTGGAAGAGATGTTGCTGAAGGTTTACCGATCTATGTGTTTGGTGATCATCCGTGGACTCCAAATTCTTCCGATTCACTATGATTCTATACTACCACTCTAGTTTTCGTGATTATGTTAGGCGCTGGGAAGAAAAGTTCGACTTAGAGAAAGTAGATAGTTTGCCAAACAAAACGGATGATTTTTTCCTTTACCATGATGGTAAACGATTGAGATTGCACAAAAGCGGGGATCTACGTGGGATTTATCTGAAGACTGATAATGTCCGCAGGCGTGTATCAAAAAAAAATCACCTAGCTAGGGCTTGTGGGGTCAGGAGTAACGGAATGCCCAGCATTCTGGATGCTACTGCAGGGCTTGGAACGGATACTATGGTTTTATCTGGGTTAGGTTGTGCGGTTGAGGCTTTCGAGAAACTTCCCTCATTATGGGCAATGCTTGATGATTATATTTTTGCTAATGAACCTAGTTCAATGCGTTTACATAATCTTGATTCGTTACATTGGCTTCTTGATCAAAATACACCGGTTTGTGATGTTCTTTACATTGATCCAATGTTTCCGGAACGGTCTAAAAAAGCCCTGCCTTCCAAGACATTGCAGTACCTTCGAGCTCTCTCTAATGATTCTTCGAAAGCTCCTAGTTGGGCGGGTTTTCTCAAGACGGGTGGTATAGACAGGGTATTGCCGTTAGCTCGTGAAAGAATTGTTATCAAAAAGAGATTTAATGACCCGCCCTTTAAGGAGCCAGCATGGCAGATCAGAGGAAAAACCATTCGCTATGATATTTATCGCTATTAGGATGGCGAGGACTTTGACATCAATTTGAAAATTGATGATTCCGTATTCATTATCTGTATTAGATCGTTGTTATTTCGAATAATTTTCTTCTCTGATAAATAAGATAGAGAAATCTGGAATAGATGCGGTTCAAAATACTCTGTGCTTGGATGACCCGTGCTATGGCTAATTTGTAATGCTTCCTCTCTGCAATTGAGTTCTAAGGTGTCTATAGGTATCTCTGTATCTTTCTTTATATTTTTTGTTATGAGCCGCATCCGCTTGAGTGGGGCTTCCATTATTTTAGCAAGGCTACCCAGGCAACTGTATTCCATAGAATGGCTGGGCGGCAGAAAGAACGAGCCGTCCGGTCTAAGTTCTAGTAGCTTTAAATGAGACATATGTTGTATCCATAAGCTCACCGTATCGGTTGAGGTTTCGATATGTAATTCTTGTGCAAAATATTCTAGGAAATCAGTGAGTAAATTATGGACATCGCTTGTTGTGTGAACCTGGCCCTCAAGACTAAACCTAGCGATTAGTGAAGGAAAAGCCAGAGTATGAATTATATTATTTCTGTACCAGGTTAACTTAGCCGCCTGGGAACGTTCTACCGAAATCGTACCAGTCTCATCGTCATAGTTTGTCATCCCTAGACTTATTGATTTGTTTACTATTTCTTCCGGTTCCACCTCAGTGATTATTAGATCGTTAAGTATATTCTGTAATCTTAATAGGTTCAGATAGCACTGAATGTGGTTCTTAAGAACTTCTTTCGTTGTCCGGTTCGATTCCTGCGTCAATACTGCGGTCGCTACTAGGTTAATAGGATTTATCGCCGCTACACCGTTTATTCTTCTTAGTATGGTTTGTCCCAGGAGGCTAGGTAGCGCATTCTCTGGAGTGTTCTTTTCGTTCAACAACCATGTTTTTAGATTGATAGGTTCGCCAAAATTTACGGATACTGATCCAAAGTTTTCATTGATTAGGCGGAAACTTCGGATTAAATCTCCCAGAGATTCCTTTTGTTTTCTCGATCCAGCTAGTTCGGCAATATAGCTATTAGCTTCAATAAGTTTCTCATAGCCGAAATACACTGGAATAATTGATAAAGGCCTTGGAATTCCTCGTCGCTGATGTTCGATGGTAGTTTTTATTAAACCTAGTCGGGCGGGGAGAAGCCTCCCAGTGCGGGAACGGCCGCCCTCCGGGAAAAATTCAACACAATGGCCTCGTTGATAGATCTCGTAGAGGTATTCCGAAAATACCGCGCTATAGATCGGGTCCTCTCTGAAACTTCTGCGCATGAAGAATGCCCCTCCATGACGTAGCAAGCGTCCTACCATTGGTAAATTCATATTTTCACCGGCTGCTATATGCGGCATCATCAATCCAGATTCATGAAGCAGACAAGATAGCAGCAAGTAGTCAAGATGGCTTCGGTGTGATGGGGTATAGAGAAGTGTATGTTGCTGTGCAAGATGCTTTACATCATCAAGCCCATTTATTTCTATAGATTTGTATATCCGTTTCCAGAACCAAGATAGAAGTCGCTCAAGTATCCTAATGGTTGGATAACGCATGTTTGCCGCAGTTTTACTCAAAGCTTTTTTTGCGATCCGCCTCGTTTGAAGATAGAGACTGACAGCTCTAGCTCGCCGGATAAACCTTCCTTTTGAGGTATTTCTGACTATCCTACGTTTTGACCCATAGTTAAAATGATCTATGGTGAGGTTAACTGATTTGCTATTTATAACTCTTCGAAGTATCTCCTTTTGTGGTCTAAAGGTGGGGCCAATTGTGGCGATTTTCTGTTTATGAAATTCACGTAAAAGTACTCGTCCCAGTTTTGCCTCTGCAAGAAAATAGTCAGCATTTTTCGGGGATAATTGCACATGCGCTATCGGTTTTCCAAAATGCAGGCATACATCTTTTCTGTGTAAAAAAATTTTTGTTAACCCGAACAGTTTCTCTCGTAAGTTATTGTCATTTTTTACTTTCCTTTGAGACCTTGTTCCTCCTCTCAAAAGTGTTCTTCCCCAAAAAGTAACGACTGGAACTAACTGAATCCGACTATTTTCCTCGTTATTTTCGATGCCTGACCCTAAGGAGATAGTTTTTGTAGGAATCAAATTTGGCCAAGTTTTGCGTAGTTGCTCCAAATCGATTGTTCTTGCTAAGCGTTTTTCGGAGTTGAGATGGAGGATGTCGACTGGGGCAGACAGGTTTAATTTTTCTGCGAGGATTTCAAGCAGGATCAGATCTTTATGATGAGTGCCGTCGATAATATAAATAGCACGAGCTAGTTTGGCGGTATCGCTGCCTGCTGGTATTGGGTCTACAAGTGATTTAATTAAGAAACGATATACTTTATAGCTTAGGTGGTGCAGTCTCTGCACTTGGCTCCCCTTATAGGTTTGGACGATCTGTGTGCTCTTTTTCTTAGTCTGCGCGTCCTTTGAATGTATCTGAGATTTCTGAATTTATTTCAACTTCCCAGATATCATTATACTTTCGCTCGGTCACGTCTGTTGCATCATCGTTATTACGAATAACCGTTGGCCTTAAGAACACCAACAGGTTGCTTTTTGTTCTAGTGTTCGATGTCGTTCTAAAAAACCATCCAAGTCCAGGAATATCTCCTAGTAAAGGAACCTTTCGCACCGTATCGGTTATATCATCCTGAATAAGGCCTCCTAAAACTATTGTTTGCTCATCTTCGGCTAATATCATAGTCTCTATCGTTCTTTTAGAAGTTACGACATCTGAAAATCCAGAGTTACCAATAGCCGTATCGACAACATTTGTGATTTCTTGGGAGATCTCTAGACGAACTGAACTTCCGTCATGGACGTGAGGTGTCACCGTCAGCTGAAGGCCAACATCTTCTCGTTGGATTGTAGTAAACGGATTATTCGAGCCATCACCTGTGGTGCTAAAGGAACCGGTTCGAAAGGGAACCTCGTTACCAACCACTATCTTCGCTTCTTGATTGTCTAACGTTAAGATGCTCGGTGTTGAGAGAAGGTTCGCATTTGAATTACTTGCCAGAGCATTTACAACCGCTCCAAAGGAAATACCCCCACGATCTATTTTCGCCGCTGCTAATGTTGGCCCACTCATATTGGCAAGTCCCTGAACTACGTCCGAATCTCCCTCCTGCGAAATAATATTGCTTAAGAGACTCTGAACGGTTCCGTTGAGAGCTGTGCTAGCTAAAGGTGTAGTCTGGCCACTTTCATCTACTATAGCCGTTTCTACACCGACGTCCCTTCCTTCGGCTATCGTTACTTCAACTATAGCTGCTTCAATTAGGACTTGGGCTCTCCGTACATCCAGGTTTTTTAGTATTTCCAGTATTTGATTCATGTCTCCAGGATTAGCCCTTACGATGATTGCATTAAGAGATTCGTCCGGCTGGATGGTGGTATTATCTCCAGCGTTATTGCCAGTTTGCTTAACCAAACCATTCAGGATTTCTGCCGTTTTTATCGCATCAGCGTGCTTCAAGTAGATTACTTGCGTAGATCCAGCCGTAGTTGCTGGTCGGTCGAGCTTTTCAATCAGCTTCAAAACCTCGCCTAATGGCCTAGATTTTCCACGTAGAACAATTGAGTTGTTCCGCTCGTTCGCTATTAACTGGATTTTCTGGGGTCCTTGGGCATTATTGCCAATTTGCTGTGGAGCTACGCGTTCAAGTAATCTAACAATAGTGCCAACCCATGCGTGCTCCATTGGAACAACTACCACTTCGTCTTCGTCCGCCACGTCTATTTGCTGCACTATTCTCAGTAGTCTTTGAATGTTATCAGCATGGTCGCTAATGATTACGACATTTGGTTCTACAACGGCAGCTATGTGACCATATTGAGGGATTAATGGGCGAAGTATTTTTACCAGTTCGGTTGATGCTACATTTTGAGCCGATACGACTTGGGTAAGAAGCGTTTCAGGTGGAACTTGGTTGATATTGCCTTGAGACCCTGGAGTTTGTTTGCCTGTAACGTTTTGTTGGATTCGAACAACGTTGCCAGATTCAGTGGCTACAAAGTTATGAACCCGTAATACCGACAAAAACAGCGCATATATTGCGTCCTTGTCCATGCTAGCTTGAGATGCCACAGTTACTTTGCCCTTGAGGCGTGGGTCAATTACGAAAGTTTTTCCTGTTATGTCTGCTACTTGGGAAACGAAGTCGTTGATATCGGCATTCTTTACGTTAATTTTCCAGGTTAGGGTCTCCGGTGCTTCCGAGCTAAAAGCTTGGTGAGATAGTCCTAGTAAAACGGACATTGCAAGAATTGTTAGGAATTTTAGTCTTTTTTTCATTAGTTAGTGTGAGATTAGTTATAGGGCGGCAGTCACGAAAAATATTCTGTCCCCTCTCTGAATTTCTAGTCTTGCGGATCCTTGTGCCAGAATATTTTCTATTTCCAATTTATCCTTTTCGATATCACCAACCGGTTGACCGTTTACAGATAAGATTAGGTCTCCAGGTTGTAGGCCAGTCTGGCTTAGGTAAGCTGAATTAACAAGGCCTCCAACTCTATAGCCTTTAGATTTTCCTAGTGATACAGCGCTAACACCAAGTTCCGACAGCATACCTCGGATCTCGTTGCTATTAGAATTTCGAACGTTTAAAGAAGTTAATTTCTGTTTTTCTGCTACTTCATTCTTTTTGAACGGGTTACTAGATGAAGGCGCTTGTCTTGATGATTTCTTATGTTTACCTTTCATTCCTGTTTGGACTAATAATGCCTGATTCTTTTGATCCCCAAAAGTTAGACTCTCCAGCGCGCTCTTTCTTAACAATAGAACATGGTCAGAGTTAACTTTGGTGATTCTTATATTTCCTGGCAGTGTGTCCCCTTCGGAATAGATAACTGCTTTTTTTCCTTTTTCGGCTATTATCGCCGATGAAGTGAGGTTGTTTTCTGAGGCAAAGATGCTTAGTAATTCAAGTGGTAAGCGTGTTTCTGTGGCTGCTATCTCGTCTATATCTAGTTCATTATCCTGGATCTCACTTAGGCTTGTGCCAAATAAATTTTTTGAAATGATTAGAGTCGTATCTAGGATAGTGGGCTGCTTTCGGCTTTTTTGTATTTTATCTTCCTTTGTCTCTACAGCTGGCGGTGACAATAAAAATAAGGCGGTAGTAGCCGCACTATAAGTGATTCCTATAATCAAACTCCACTTTATTATGGGGATTAGCTTTTGGACGGGCATTTTTATTAATATATTAGCTAATATTTATCTATAACTTACTGATATTACTTAGTTTCTCTTCAACCTCGATTACGATTTGTCCAGGCTTGCTGTTTCTAGGCCAAGGCACTCCCAAGAGTCCTATTAAATGTTTTGTGAGGCCTATTTTAGCAAATCCAGTATCCAAAATTTCGGCCTTTATTAGAGGAATTCGCTGGTTAATTTCGTACACTATAGCCTCCTTGCCCGGACCTAATTCTATCTGAAGTGGTGGCAATCTATTCGTAAGGCTTAATCCTGAGAGCGCATAACTAATAGGGCCTCCAGACCATTTTATGTTACCAGCTAAAGTAAGAGGTGTATCTTTTTTAATTTTCATTTGGGTGTCCTCTATAGTTAGTCCACCCGAAATTCGTATATTGTATTTTTCTAGTACTTGATTTATTACAGTAGCCTCGATATTTCCATTCAGTGTTAGATGGTTGTTAAGTTTTAGATCGGTTGTACTGTTAATGCTTAATAATGAGCTCTGATTTTGCATAACAATTTCGTACAATAGTTTTCCGGATAGTAGGCCAGAGCTGTCCAAATTCCACTGCAGTTCACCCATATCTTGCTCAGCCCAGTTCAAGTTAGCTGTACCTCGCCATAAAGTACCTTTTTCGTTATAAACTTGAAAAGGGCCGGATTTGGTCAGTATAAAGTTCCCCAAAAGGCTAGCTGGAGCTGACGTTATCATAAATATTAGAACCATTAGTAGGGCTATGCTAATGGTTCTAATCATCAACGTGGCAAAGAATTTGAGTGACAATCGCTTCGTAGATTTCTGATAGAGGCCCCAAGTCGTTAACAGCTATTCGCTCGTTTACTTTGTGAATCGTACGATTAACGGGACCTATTTCTACGACCTCGCAGCCAGTTGGAGCAATAAATCTGCCATCTGAAGTTCCGCCTGATGTAGATTCTTCCGGAACTTGTCCTGTAATCATTTCGATTGATTGACTAACTATTTTTCTAAGCATTCCCTTCGGAGTGAGGAATGGGTTTCCGGATAAACTCCACTCTATCTCAAAGTCCTGCTGGTAATCTTGGATTAGTGCAGTAATGGTGTCCTGGATGAGTTGTGCATTTTGTTCCGTGCTAAAGCGAATATTAAATTCTGCGCTAAGATATCCCGGTATTACGTTCGAGGCTCCAGTACCTGCCTTTATATTGGATATTTGGATGCTACTAGCTGGAAAGTTTTCATTGCCTTTATCAAGATCTAAACCTACTAATGCTTCAAGAGCCGGGGCAAATTCATGGATTGGGTTTGCAGCGAGTTCTGGATAAGCAACATGGCCTTGTGTGCCATTAACCGTGATTTTAGCGTTTAGGGAGCCTCGCCGTCCTATTCGTACCGTGTCCCCAAGAATTTTACTCGAGGAAGGTTCACCGACGACACAGAAGTCTGGAATGATGTTTTCTTTGGTTAGTTCTTCAATAACATGGCGCGTTCCATTTACAGCGGGTCCTTCCTCGTCGCTAGTGAGCAGAAAGGCTAAAGTTCCTTCATGTGTCGGTTGTGCGTTTATGAAACGCTTCGCGGCGAAAATCATTGCAGCGAGACTAGCCTTCATATCAGCCGTTCCTCTTCCGTACAGGTACTTTCCTTCTATGGTTGGCTCAAACGGGGGATATTGCCATTCTTCTAGGGGGCCAGGTGGTACAACATCTGTATGCCCGGCAAAAATAAATAGCGGGTTCCCTGTTCCATGAGTTGCCCAAATATTGGTTATCCCTTCAGATGATAGATCTTTCACCGAAAAGCCCATCTGATTCATGTGTTTCGTCAGAATATTAAGACATCCGGCATCTTCTGGGGTGACGCTTTTGCAGCGAACTAATTCCATAGTGAGATCTAGAATCGCTTGATGATCGTTGTGAACCGTTTTCTTTTGCATTGGCTTTAGTTATGAGAATGTAATTGTTCGTTTAGAGCAATGGCCTTCTGATTTGTTCTGCATTCTATTTTTCCAGTTCGTCCATTCCTTATAAATAGCATGTCCGAAGCACCAGCCAGATCACGGGCCTTGGCCTCTTTGATGGGTTTGTGGTTTTCGTCGTATACGAGCACTGGCGTGCTCGCTGTGATATATAACCCAGCTTCGATGGTGCAACGATCACCTAATGGAATCCCGGTTCCTGCATTAGCACCGATAAGACAATTTTGCCCGATGCTTACTTTAATATTACCGCCGCCTGAAAGTGTCCCCATCGTGCTGGCGCTTCCTCCAAGATCTGAATTTTCTCCTAGGATTACCCCTTGTGAAATTCTTCCCTCGACCATATTGGGTCCTATCGCGCCCGAGTTAAAGTTAATTTGCCCTTCATGCATCACGGTTGTGCCATCACCTATATAAGCCCCTAGCCTTACTCTGCTGGAATCAGCAATTCTTACCCCGTTAGGTATTACGTAATTCGTCATTCGAGGGAATTTATCTACTAACAGCACTTCTAAGTTTTCTCCCTTAAATCGATTGGTAATTTGTAGTTGCGTGAATTCCCTTGGATCTACTGGGCCTCGATCTGTCCAGATTATATTTGGCAATACCGAAAAGATTCCGTCCAGGTTCAATGTATTAGGTAGAGTTAGTCGGTGCGATAGTAGATGCAATTTTAGATAGGCCTCAGCCATTGACTCTATTGGGGTATCATCGGATAAAAGAATCACATCTAATTGTTTATCGGCCTCTATTAGCGGTCTTATAGGATTTGAATCTGCCCCCATTTCATCGAGGGTTTTACACAAGGAATCGATTTCGATCGGATCTATTTTTCTATTGCCGGCTTTGAAATGGCTGCCTAGGAGTTTCTCCAATTCGGCATGTGGTCGTAAGATGGGCATTGGAAAAAAGTAATCTAGTGGTTCTCCCAAAGCATTCTCTTTCGAGTGGCCAATACCGAATGCAAATACATCTGTCATTTTTGTCGTATCCTGCAAGTTGATGTTCGTTTCAGTGCAGCGGCTAAAGCTAACATAAGAGCACTAAAAGCGTTAGAGCCTTCTCCACCAATCAGCAATACGATTTGCCGCTGCAATACATATTTTGGGCTCGTCTACCCAGGCTATACGGACATGATTTCTGCCAGGGTTAACCCTGTTGCCGCCATCGCTGCCATCTAGGTTGGCCTCTCGGCCTAGAAAAGACCCTGGCAGTACAGTTATGTTGCAGTTGGTAAATAGTTCTTTTGCAAATTTTTGATCATCAAAAGGCGTTTTCAGCCAATGATAAAATCCACCTTCGGGCATCACTACATCGGCTACCGTTTCGATTATTGGCGTTACTGCGTCAAATTTTTCGTTGTAAGATTTTCTGTTTGCCCTAACGTGTTCTTCATCAGCCCATACATCAGCGCTAACTCTTTGATGGTGTAGCGGCATGGCGCAGCCATGGTAGGTTCTGTATTTGAGATATGCTTCTATTAGTTGTTGATCGCCAGCTACAAATCCAGACCGCAGGCCGGGCAGATTAGAACGCTTGGACAAACTGTGGAATATTAGGCATCGCTTGAACGTCTCGTCGCCCATTTTTTTTGCAGCTTCTAGAAGACTTGCAGGTGGATCACCGTAGTAAATTTCCGAATAACATTCGTCCGCAGCTATCAAGAAGTCATACTCGTGGGCTTTTTCTAGAATAAAGCAAAGAGTATCGATTGAAATATTTTTTCCTGTAGGGTTGCCCGGAGAGCATAAATATAAGAGCTCGCAATGTTTCCACGTTCTCTTGTCAATTTCCTCAAAGTTCGGGATATAGTCGTTTTCAGGAGTAGATGGAATGTAGCATGGCTGCGCGTTTGCCAAAAGTGCTGCCCCTTCATAAATTTGGTAGAACGGGTTAGGTAACAGCACCTTGCCGCGAGAGGAGCCGCTCAATAATGCCTGCGCAACTGAAAAAAGTGCTTCTCTAGTTCCGAGCACGGGGAGAATTTGTGTTGATGGGTCCACTTTTATGTTGAATCTCAAGCTTATCCATGACGAGATTGCTTCTCGTAAAAAGTCCTCTCCGCGAACTTTTGGGTATGATCCAATATCCTTCTTTAGTAACTCGCGATCAAGTAGATTTCTATAGATTATTTCGGGTGGCTGATTTCTTGGCTCTCCTATCGATAACGAAATGTGGTTGTAATCGGAATTACCTGTCAGATCATTTTTTAGCTGAGCGAGTCTTTCGAAAGGGTACTGGTGTAGATGATTAAGTTTTGGATTATCCATGTTTTCTATTACGTTTTTACTAGTGCGTCGATACGTTGCCTTAAGCTATTTTCAAGCAAATCAATTGATTGATCATCATTGATTTGCTTTCCATCTTTTCCGCAAATATGAAAAACGTCCTCGACTTGGTCGCCTAATGTTGTAATTTTTGCACTCAGGACATTGATCTTTAATTCTGAAAAAAGGATCCCAATTGTAGATAGGATCCCTGGGCGATCAGAGGCTACTACAGTAAGAACGGTATAGTGAACTTTTTTTTCATTTGTAATTATCGTGTTGGTCGATTTGGCAAGTTGCCTCAGTTGTCGTGGCAGTCTCTTGCTTGGTAAAGGGCGCATCGTCTCCGCTGTTTGTAGAGCGAGAAGGAGTGATTGCGTTATTGTTTTTCGAAAATCATCGTTACGGGCTATAGGGCGTCCTTCTGAATTAAGTACAATAAAGGTATTGAGGCATTTACCGGTCTTCGACGTATGGATATTAGCTTCATAGACGGCCAAGTTGAGTCTTGCTAATTCTATGACAATGCTGGCGAAGAGGTTTGGTCTATCGGATGTGTGTAATAAAATTTCTGTTGCACCTTCTTCTGAAACTTGGCCTTGAAGGTCCTGGAAAATGACTGCGTGTTCTGACTGCTTGTCCGGTTGTGCTAGTGCTTTTGTAATGCTTGCCACTTGTCTGGGAGTATGTCGAAGAAAAAAATCATCACTCGGAATTGACCAGACGCTTAATATGGTCGTTTCATTCATGCCTTCTGAGAGCAATTTTTCTTTTGCTCTATCTTTGCAAGCTATTACGGCTGCTTTCTTATCTATCGTCGATTCAAGTCCACGGCGAAGAGCTTTTCGTGTTTCGCTAAAAAGTTGTCTTAATAAGGTTGCTCTCCAGCTATTCCATAGTGTCGGGTTAGTAGCATTTTTATCTGCAACTGTTAGCACGTAGAGGTAGTTTAGCCGCATTTCAGATTTTACTAGTTGTGCGAATGAATGGATTACCGTCGGATCATATAGATCTTTTCTTTGGGCAATACTAGACATAAGCAAATGGTGTTGCACTAGCCAGACCACTAATTCGGTGTCGCTGTCGTTCAAGCTATGTTGTTTGCAAAAGGTTCTCGCATCCTCGGCTCCTAGAGTGGAGTGGTCGCCGCCTCTTCCTTTTCCGATATCGTGGAACAAGCCGGCTATGTACAGGATTTCAATTTTTGGGAGAGATTTAACGCAGTGACAAGCAACGGGGAACTTCTCCTCACTAGATCTATAATGTAGCCGACGCATATTTCGAATTACTGTCATGGTATGAGCATCCACAGTATAAATATGAAATAAATCATGTTGCATCTGACCAACTATTTTCCCGAATGCTGGCAGGTATTTCCCAAGAACACCGTAACGGCGCATGCGAGTAAGTTGCGAAACTAGTGTGTATGGAGCTTTTAGTAGTTCAATAAACAAGCCATTGTTAATAGGAGCTTTACGAAAATTGTCGTCAATACGGTAAATGTTATCTCTAATCAGCCTTATGGTATCAGCGCGGACACCAGAAATATCAAGTCGGTTTGCCATGATTACGAAAATTTCTAAAAGTGCACTAGGATTATTTTGGAAGATCGCCGAGTTTCTGGCCTCGATGTAGTTGTCCCGTATCTGAAAATCATCATTGATAATTTCGATTTTTGGTTTTTCTTTGGATCTTAATATGGCTTCTTCAAAGTGCTGGAGCAGGATATCGTTAACTTCTCTTAATTCTAGGACATGCTGATAGTAAAGCTGCATGAAACTCTCAACGCCAAGGCGAGCCTTTGTGTCATAAAAGCCCAGTTTGTGGGCTAGCGTTCGTTGATGCTCAAATAAAAGGCGGTCTTCCTTTCGCTCTGATATTAGATGTAAGCCATATCGTAACCACCAAAGATATCGTCTGCCTTCATTGAGTCTTTCGCTTTCTTCTTGCGTTAACATCCCTTCATTTTCTAAAGCTTCAATATCGGTTGTTCCGAATTGACGGTCGAGAACCCAAAAAACTGTTTGTAGATCTCTTAGGCCACCTGGAGAACCCTTAATATTGGGTTCCAGGCCATATTCCACGTTATCGAATTGACTGTGACGCTACTGTTGTTCCGCGCATTTCGCCTTATAGAACTTGGCTGGAGGCCAAATTTGAGGGCTTTTTAATTGAATTTCCAGAGCTGATGCGAGTTCCCTAGATCCCGCTAAATATCTTTGCTCGAACATTGCGGTTGCAGCTGTAATATCGTCTTTAGCCGCTCGGACGCATTCTCGCAGTGATCGGACTGCATGACCTATTTCCAGATTCAGATCGTAAAGATTATGAAGAAATTGACTTATATGGCTTTCGTGCTTCTTGGCTTTCGTGCATATGATAAGTAGATCAATGTCGGATTTGGGAAACAGTTCTTGTCGCGCGTATCCCCCTAGTGCTAATAAAGCTAAATCATCTTTACTATCCTCTGGGACTATTTGCTGCCAAATGTTGGTAATTATTCGATCGAACGCTTGTGTACGCTCAGAAAGAATTTCCTCAACGTTAGTTCGTTTCCAGTATCGATCTGCCAGCTCCTCATCTTTGATCCTTAACTCGTCTTTCAGTTTTTGGGTTAGCGGGTTTATGTCAATCCCATAACGACGCTGTTCTCTGGCTGGTTTGTCTTTTCTCATTATCTCTGCACTCGTTAAAAGGATTCTTCCTCTCTTCTCGTAAGTACTTCGGCGCCATCTGAACAAACCATAATTGTGTGTTCCCATTGCGCACTTAACTTGTGATCTTTTGTTACTACAGTCCACCGATCCGGGAGTATTTTTACGTTTCTTGTTCCAGCATTTATCATAGGCTCTATTGTGAAAGTCATGCCTTCTTCTATTAGTAGCCCAGTATTTGGTCGGCCATAGTGCACCACCTGTGGTTCATCATGAAATATTTTGCCAATGCCATGTCCGCAGAACTCGCGAACGACTGAGAAGTTCTGCGCTTCCGCATAAGATTGGATGGCATGTCCGATATCTCCCAGTCTGGCCCCTGGTTTTACGGCTTCTATGCCTTTGTACAAACATTCTTGAGTTACCTTTATGAGTCGTTTGGCCAAAATACTAGGATTTCCCGCGCAGAACATTTTGCTGGTATCTCCGTGGAATCCGTCTTTTATAACAGTTATATCGATATTGATTATGTCACCGGATTTTAAGGTCTTCTTTGTGCTTGGGATTCCATGGCAGACCACGTGGTTTACCGAGGTGCAGATAGATTTTGGGAACGGTATCTGCCCAGGTCCGTTGCTATAGTTTAGGGGTGCTGGAATGCAATGAAGCGATTTTACAATATACTCATGGCATATTCTGTCGAGCTCTTCAGTAGTAATTCCGGGCCTTACGTGTTGTTCTATCATTTCTAGAACGCTTGCTGCTAGCTTGCCGGCAGCGCGCATTCCGTTGATTTCATCGATTGTTTGGGCTATTGCAGTCATAGTATTCTTGTTTAAGCTGGAAACCGTTTATGGTATAAAGCGCGCCGCTCTTGAGCAATGAGAACATTTAGAGCGTAATTAAAAATCTCATTCATATGGTTGGTGAGATAAGTATAGCACTCACGTCATCCGACACATGCCCCGGGTGCTCCATGGTTTTTATAACTGATGGGTTTGGGCATGGGGACGGCGGAGGTTTAACCCGGAGAAAAAATGATGAATATAAGTATGCGAGATATGCTTGCTGCCGGTGTCCATTTTGGGCATCAAACTCAATATTGGGAGCCAAAGATGGCGCCTTTTATTTTTGGGGCGCGCAATAAGATACACATAATAAATCTTGAAAAAACTGTTCCGTGTTTCGAGGCTGCTTTAAAAGAAATAGAGCGTCTCGGGAAAAAGCGAAAGAAAATATTGTTTGTAGGAACGAAAAGAGCAGCGGCTAAGGTTATTAGGGAGCAAGCTGAGAGGGTCGGCATGCCTTTTGTCGATCAACGTTGGCTCGGTGGGATGCTTACTAACTATAAGACTATAAGGCAGTCAATAAGACGTCTTCAAGATCTTGAGAAGCAGTCAGCTGACGGAACCTTTGAATTACTTACTAAGAAGGAAGCCTTACAAAGGCGGCGTTTGATGGAGAAGTTAGAGAGAAGTTTGGGTGGTATAAAAGAGATGGGTGGATTGCCCGATGCCTTGTTTGTGGTGGATGTTCAGAGAGAACATATTGCGGTTAACGAAGCTAATAAATTAGGTATACCAGTTTTTGGTGTGGTTGATACAAATAGTTCTCCTGAAGGTATTGATTGGATTATTCCGGGAAATGATGACGCGATAAGGGCTATCCGTCTTTATGTAACGGCTGTATCAGATGCTATTGCTGAAGGCCAATCGAAGGCAGATGGTGAGGTTGCAGTAGGCGAATTTGTAGAGGTGGATGAAGATAATCAAGCTGAGGAAGTTTCTGATCCGGCTGGTGACGTTGATGACCCAGTTGCTAGCGAAACAACAGAAACATCGGATGTAATAGAGACCAAAATTGCTGCTAGTTCAACTGATATACCGGAGGATGCTTCAGAAGAGAGCGCCCAGGAATCTGATGAAACCCCTAAAGAAGAAGAGAATTAAGGAACAATATATGGCTATTACTGCATCAATGGTTAAGGAGCTTAGGGAAAGAACTGGGCTTGGGATGATGGATTGTAAAGCAGCTTTGACTGAAGCAAACGGAGATATGGAGTTAGCGATAGAAGAGCTGCGAAAGAAGAGTGCGCTTAAAGCGGCCAAAAAGTCTGGCCGGACTACAGCTCAAGGATTATTGGGGATCGAGTTATCGGATGACCACTCTAAAGGGGTTTTGGTAGAGGTAAATATTGAGACAGACTTTGCGGCGAAAAATCAGAAGTTTATTGATTTTGTTCAGAAGGTTGCGAAAGTAGCCTTCGAGCTTGATATTCTTGATCCAGTAGCACTTATGGAAGGTGATTTAGGTGCTGAGAAGGATGCGCTAATACAGGAGATCGGTGAAAACATGAATGTTCGTCGGATTGCTGCTTTGGGCGCCGGAGATGGTTATGTGGCTAGTTATATGCACGGTGATAGCAAAAAGGCAGTTTTGTTGGAGCTGGCTTCCCGTCATGACGATTTGGGAAAAGATCTAGCTATGCATGTTACAGCGATAAATCCGCTGGTTGTGGAGTCTAGCGAGTTATCAACTGATCTGTTGGCTAAGGAACGTGAAATTTTTGCTGCGCAGGCAGCAGAATCTGGAAAGCCTCCAGAAATTATTGAAAAGATGGTTGAAGGTCGATTGAGGAAGTATTTGGCGGAGGTTAGTTTAGTAGAACAACCTTTTGTGAAAGATAGCAGTTTAACCGTTGGTCAACTTTTAAAACAAAAGGATACTATTTGCAGGGGCTTCGTGCGTTTTGAGGTGGGTGAAGGTATAGAGATTGTTGAAGAGGACTTTGCTGCGGAGGTTGCAGCCCAGATTAAAGGTTCTGGATAAAACTATAGCCGATACTGATATCTTACCTGTATATTCTCTTGCAAGGCCTTTAGGATTTTAACTAAATGATCGATGATATTCACAAGGATGCTAATAGTCGGATGGCCAAATCAATTGAGGCTCTTGAGGTAGCATTCGCAAAGATAAGAACCGGGAGGGCGAATCCTAGTCTTTTGGATACGGTGTCGGTTGATTATTACGGCAACGCTACTCCGCTAAATCAAGTAGCCAGTATTACAGTGGAAGACGCCCGCACGCTGATGATTTCGCCTTGGGAGAAAACTCTCATTCCGGACATTGAAAAAGCAATATTGAAAAGTGATTTGGGAATAACTCCTGCTGCATCTGGCGATATTATTAGGGTTCCATTACCAGCGTTAACCGAGGAGAATAGGAGAGATCTTGCTCGGCATGCAAAACAGGAAGCGGAAACCGCTAGAGTCGCGATTAGAAATATAAGGCGTGATGCTATAAATCATATTCGCGATTTGGTGAAGGAAAAAGAGGCGACTGAAGATGAGGCTAGACGCGCTGAGGATCAGATTCAAAAGATTACTGATCAGCGTGTTGCGGATATTGACTCTGTTTTGGCTGCCAAAGAATCAGATCTAATGGAGATCTAAGAAGCTTTGTACAAAGGACACGGTGCATGATGTCGGATCAGCCCTTTTTTTATAATGCTACCCATGACGACGAAGAACGAGTTCCCAAGCACGTTGCTATAATTATGGATGGTAATCACCGTTGGGCGAAAAAGCGGAAATTGCCTGGTGCTGCTGGCCATAGAGCTGGGGCTAGAAATGTTCGTCCTGTAGCCGAACTGTGTTCTGATCTGGGTGTAGATTCGTTGACACTATTTGCATTTAGCACTGAGAACTGGAAACGTCCCCAACCGGAAATTAATCTTCTTATGGATCTTATGCGGTCTGTTCTTCGTAATGACCTTGATGAGCTGTGTGAAAGAGGAGTTTGTCTTAGAATCATTGGTGATCGTGATCGTTTTCCAAAGGACCTGCAAGTTCGAATGGATGAGGCGGAAGATCTCACTGCTTCAAATAAGGAAATGACGCTCAACATAGCGGCAAATTTTGGAGGACGGTGGGATATCGCTCAGGCTGCTAAGACTTTAGCCCTTGATATTAGAAGTGGTGCTTTGAGTCCAGAGGATGTGGATGAAGAACGTTTCGCAGGTTATTTGTCTCTTCAAGGTAAGTTTAAGCCAGATATATGTATAAGAACTGGCGGAGAGCAAAGGTTAAGTAATTTTCTGTTATGGGATCTGGCTTATACTGAGCTATTTTTTACTGAATGCTACTGGCCAGACTTTAACGAAGAGAGATTGCAGGATGCCTTTGACTGGTTTTATGAAAGGAAGCGTCGTTTTGGCCGGCGGTGTTAGTTAATTGCTTAGGACTCGAGTTATCACAGCGCTTGCGGTGGCCTTTGTTGTATCGGGTTCTATATTTTTATTGAATCCGGCAGGTCTGGCGTTATTTTTTGGATCTGTAGCGCTGCTTGCAAGCTATGAGTGGGCTAACCTAGTAGCGTTTTCGCGCAGTAATCAAGCAGTTATTTTTACGTCTTTTGCGGGCGCCTTGTTTGCCGGTTTGTTTTTTGGTTTCATTTCAGTTTCATATGAGGCTGTTCTTTTTTTCGGTTGTTTAGCGTGGGTGGTTGCACTATTGATAGTGATCTTTTACCCCCGACGCAGAAAGTTTGTCAGTCAGCCATTCATAGCAAGTTTAATGGGAGTGATTATTATTTGGTCGGCCTGGGTTGTTTTGGTGACTGTCAGATCTGATTCTACAAATAATGGAGTGCTATGGATTTTTTGGGTTTTATTATTAGTAGCGTCTTGTGATATTGGTGCTTTTTTTGCGGGTCGATTATTTGGCAGGAAAAAACTTGCGCCACTTATAAGTCCTGGGAAGACGATGGAAGGAGCATTCGGAGGGATCTTGTGTGGAACGGTTATTTGCGGGGGGATTCTGCTGTTAGCCGGATTGTCAATTATTTGGTTGTTTTATACAGTTCTTCTTTCAGCTGTTTGTATTCTTGGTGATTTATTCGAAAGCGTTTTGAAAAGAGAACGTGGCGTTAAGGATTCTGGTTCATTGTTGCCAGGTCATGGTGGTATATTGGACCGCATTGATGCGATATTGGCGGTTTTGCCGGTATTTGGTTTGTTATTTTTAAATGGGTGATTAGTCCTGATGAATTTGATGTATCACAGCTTGTATCGTTTCGAATTTATTGGTTTTTAAATATGCACTTTATCTTATTTATTTGTTAAGAAACGATTTATGGAGTTTATTCAGTATCCGTTAGCATTGATCATCACGATTGGCGTGTTGGTAAGCGTGCATGAGTTTGGCCATTTTGTGGTTGCAAGAAAGTCGGGAGTAAAAGTACTAAAGTTTTCCGTCGGATTTGGATCCACTCTTTTTGGCTGGAAGGGTAAGACCGGGACAGAGTTTGTTATCGCGGCTATTCCATTGGGTGGTTACTTGCAGATGGGTAGTGAAGCTGATGGCGATAATGGGACAGCAGCTTTATCAGGGGTTTGTTACGAGCAGCTAAACGTTTGGTGGCGGATAGCAATTGCTTTTGGTGGCCCATTAGCAAATTTTTTGTTAGCTATATTTATTTACTGGATTATATTTATTGCCGGCTCAGCCAGCTTTGCTCCGGTAGTAGGGCCTTTGTCCCCAATTACTGTTGGGACAGGAATGCAGCCTTATGACGAGATTCTAAAAGTCGATGATAAGGAAACTCAGAATTGGCAGCAGGTCTCGATGGCTCTAGCTAACCGGATGGGTGATAGTGGCGACATAACAATAATGGTGGCAACACCAGGATATGGCGGTCAAAGGACAATAAACATTCCCATTGAAAACTGGTTGGCGGGGGAAGATGAGCCAAAGTTTCTGGAAGCCGCTGGGATTAGTCCGGTAGTGCCTCCAATAGTTGGCGGCGTTATTCCTGACGGCGCTGCAGATAGATCTGGGCTAAAACAATGGGATCGTATTCAGAGTATAAATGGGATACCAGTTTATGGTTGGACTGATTGGGTAGAGATTGTAAGAGATAATGCAGATCAACCATTAAGCGTTGTTTTGGATAGGGGTGGGTCATCGGTTGAGCTAATGCTTATTCCAGATATTAGAGTTGAAGATGGTCAGGATATTGGATTTGTGGGGGTTGAAGCCTACGTTAAACATATAAAATATGGAGTTTTTTCAGCTGTACAAGAGAGCATAGAAGAGACCTGGGATAAGACATATCTCACCTTATCTTTTTTAAAAAAGATGGTGATCGGGGAGCTTTCAGCTAAAACATTGAGTGGTCCGGTTGCTATAGCCAAGGTGGCAGCAGATTCGGCTGGCTTTGGATGGAGAGCGTTTATTTCGATGTTGGCCTTATTAAGCATATCCCTTGGGGTTCTTAATTTACTGCCTATACCGGTGCTTGATGGTGGCCATATAATATATTGTTTTGCTGAGGTGATTCGCGGCCGACCGCTGCCGCCAAAAGTGCAGGTGATTGGCAATCAGTTAGGTATTGTGTTTGTCGGAGGGCTTATGGTTTTTGTGATATATAATGATGTGGTTCGATTGTTGTAGAAAGGGAAAGCTAACAAGAGGGCTTTATGAGGCGAGTTGTTGTTGCTTTAATAATTTGGGTCATCTCTAGTCCTGCGATAGCCTTCGTTGTGGAAGACATTAGGCTGCAGGGCTTACAGAGAGTTTCGGCGGGCACGGTTTTCAATATCCTGCCTATAAGTGTAGGCGATCCTATTAATTCCCATGATACTCGCCAGCTTATTCGACTTCTCTTTGGATCTGGATTTTTTGATGATATTCGTATGGCTCGTGATGGTAATGTATTAGTTATTACTTTTGACGAGCGACCTGCTATCGATAGTATTGAGATAGATGGAAATAAGGCGATAAAGACGGATGCCCTTCTTGATGGATTGGGCCAGCAGGGGCTGCGAGAAGGAGAGATTTTCAAACAGGCCACTCTAGAACGAGTGGGGATTGAATTAGAAAGACAGTACGTTTCACAAGGCCGTTATGGTGCGTCTATTGACACTACTATTGATGAATTAGCAAGAAACCGAGTTGCAATTAAAATCGACGTAGAAGAGGGTAAAACGTCAGGAATAAGGCATATAAATATCGTCGGAGCAACCATCTTTCCGATTAGTAAGCTTCTAGACCAATTTGAATTGAGACATCCAACATTGCTTTCTTTTTATCGTAATGATGATAAATATGCTCGCGAAAAACTCACATCTGATATAGAAGCTTTAGAGGCGTACTATCGGGATAGAGGTTTTGTTGAGTTCGGTGTTCGCTCCACACAAGTCAGTATTACTCCTGACAAACGGCAGGTTTACATAGCGATTAATGTTGATGAAGGCGATAAATATACCGTCGATAAAGTAAGTCTTGTTGGCGAGCTTAATGATGTTAATCCGCAGGATCTTGAGAGATTATTTTTAATTTCCTCTGGAGAGGTATTTTCTCAGGCTAAGGTCACAGCTACAGAAGAACTTATTACAAGGGCTCTTGGAAATTCTGGATATACCTTTGCCAGTGCGTCAGGGATTCCATATGTTCATGAAGATGGATCCGTTGATGTCGAGTTTTTTGTGGAATCCGGAAAGAGAGCGTATGTTCGGAGGATCAGTTTCAGCGGTAATAAAATTACTCAAGATGACGTTCTGCGCCGAGAAATGCGCCAGATGGAAGGTGGTTGGGCCTCTACCGCGCAGATTGATCTTTCAAAACTCCGTCTGGAAAGACTCGGCTATTTTGAAACAGTGGACGTGGAGACTCCTGAAGTACCGGGGACAGATGACCAAATTGACGTTGAATTCGTCGTAAAAGAGCAGCCATCAGGGAGCATCTCGGCTAGCATAGGTTTTTCCCAGGGGTATGGGTTGATTTTGGGCGCAAATTATCAAGAAAGTAATGTTCTTGGGTCGGGTAATAGTTTGGGTTTAGGTGTCAATTATTCAGATTGGCAGCAGTCGGTTCAGTTCAATTATTTTAATCCTTACTACACGATGGATGGGATTAGCAGAGGGTATAATCTGTTCGCACGGCGATTGGATTTTGATGAAAGAAATATAGCTAGGTTTACTACTGATTCTTTTGGCGGAGGTATCACCTTTGGATTCCCTATTGGAGAGACGCAGAGAATAAATTTTGGGGGTACTATTGAGTACACCGATATTACCCAGGGGCGTTATCCGGCTAAAGAAATTCAAGAATATTTGGATGAAAATGGATCTAAATCTCTGAATTATAAGCTAAATCTTGCTTGGAAAAGTTCGACGTTAAATAGAGGGCTTTTTCCTACTGCTGGTCGTTCTCAGTCGTTAGCTCTTGAGGTTAGTATTCCAGGTAGTGACCTTGAATTTTATAAGTTAGTTTATCAAGGCCAACAGTACTTAACTTTCTTCGATAGGTTTACTTTTAAGCTTCGCGCGGAGCTGGGTTACGGTAACGGATATGGCGGGAACGATTTACCTTTCTTTGAGCACTTTTTCTCAGGTGGTTTTGGTTCGGTTCGCGGATTTGAGATTAGCAGTCTAGGGCCCAGAACCACTCCGGCAGATGATGATCCTTGGGAAGAGCCTGAAGGAGATCCGTTTGGAGGTAATATGTTGGTCGAGGGCAGCGTGGAATTAATCTTGCCCTTTGCTTGGGCAAGAGAGAGCCGTCAATTTCGGCCCGTACTCTTTTTCGATATTGGTAATGTGTACAATACGAGTTGTCCGGATGTTAGTGTAAATTGTCTTGATTTTGATCTAGGTGAACTCCGATATGCAGTTGGGCTAGGAATTACCTGGTTGACGGGTATGGGGCCCATGACATTTAGTATAGCGAAAACCTTCAATACTTCGGAATTCGATGAGAAAGAGGGATTTCAATTTGAGCTTGGTCGCACATTGTGAGTTAGAACGTGAGCGAGTAAAGTAGCACAAATGTGACGGATACGTTTCAACGTGAATTGTCTTGTCTCAAAAAAGTTTTACAGGAGTGATATGGTGATTAGGAAAATAAGCAATTGGTTGTTTTTGCTCATGCTATGCGCTGGGTCAGTTGCTGCGGAGTTAAAGGTCGCAGTGGTTGATTCGCAGAGAGCTATACTAGAGAGCGATGAAGCACAGGGCTTGCTGAATCAAGCCTCAGAAGAATTAAAAGGCGAGCAGGATGCAGTTATTGCCTTGCGTGATTCGATAACAGCTTTGCAGGATCAGCTTCAAAAAGATGGTGAAGTAATGAGTCAAACAGAGCAACAGAAGATTTTGAAGGAAATCGAATCTCAGCGGTTAGATTTTGAGTTTGGCGCTAACAAGCTACAAAAAGAGGCGCAGGATCGTCAGCAAGCTATTTTTCAACAGATTGGACCGAAGTATCAGAAGGTTATAAACGATCTAATTGAAATTGAGGGCTATGATCTCATAATTGAGCGCAGTAATTTGCTATATTCGAACAGCAAGCATGAAATTACGAGGAAGGTTACCGAAAAACTTAACGAGAATAGACAATAGACAGTGAAAAGAGCGTCTTTCACGCTCCAAGAATTATCCGATTTGGTTGGAGCTAATTTGGTTGGTGATCCAGAGATTCAAATTTCTGGTTTAGCTAGCTTGGAAGAGGCCTCTGGTGATCAGCTCGCTCATTTATCGAACTATAAATACCGAAAGCTTTTAGCAAATACTAATGCTGGGGCTATTATTCTGAAGGAATTGGACCTGTATCATTGGGCAGGTAATGCACTTATTGTTCAGGATCCATATCTTGCTTTTGCAAGGCTTTCGCAGCTCTTTGCAACCTCTTTTGAGCTCCAGCCCGGTGTTCACTCGAGTGCAGTCATTGCTGATACGGCAATTATTCACAGTACGGCGCGTATTTCTTCAGGGGTCGTTATTAGCGAAGGATCCATCGTAGAGGAGGGCGCATGTATACATGCTAATTGCTATATTGGTCCAAATAGTTTGGTTGGCGAAAATGTGACACTAATGCCTAATGTTGTTCTGTACTCTATGGTTAAACTTGGGACTAACTCGTTTATTCACAGTAATTCGGTTATTGGTTCTGATGGATTTGGGTATGCAGCGAATGAAAATGGACACCTAGAAGCTATTGCCCAGAATGGCGGTGTAATTATTGGTGAAGACGTGAATATCGGAGCAGGGACAACGATAGACAGAGGGACGCTTAGCGATACAGTAATCGGCTCCGGGGTCAAGATCGATAATCAAGTTCAAATAGGGCATAACTGTAATATTGGCGAGCACACGATAATATGTGGTTGTGTGGGAATTGCAGGGAGTGTCACTATTGGGAAGTACTGTACAGTGGCTGGGGCATGCTCGATCGGTGGATCTGGCCCACTGGTTATTACTGATAAGGTTACTATTTCTGGTGGAACAGTAGTTCTTACTTCAATCATGGAGCCTGGAATTTATTCTGGGGGGACCATCCATACATCTACACAACAGTGGAAAAGAAATGCCTTGCGCTATTTAGAGCTAGATGAAATTAGCAAGCGCTTAGCTTTGTTAGAGAGAAAACTAGGAAACATGGACTAAGAGGCGTATATATGGAAACGATTCTAGAATTAAAGGACTTTTTACCCCACAGATACCCTTTTTTATTAGTCGATAGGGTATTAGAGATTACTCTTGGAAAGGAAATTAGCGGACTAAAGAATGTCAGCTTTAACGAAGAGTTTTTTAATGGGCATTTTCCAGAAAATCCAGTTATGCCAGGTGTTCTTATTGTCGAGGCACTAGCTCAGCTCTCTGGTATTCTAGCTTTCCAAACTAAGGGCCTGAAACTTGATGATGGCTACATCTATTATCTTACGGGTATAGAAAAAGCGCGCTTCAAGAAGCCGGTGGTACCGGGTGATCAACTTAAGTTGCATAGTCGGATAATTACTGAGAGAAAAAGTCTGATGAAATTTCATGGGGAAGCATTCGTTGGAGAAGATCTCGCGTGCGTGGCCCAATTTAATGCTATGCAGGGCGAGGCATAGCTTGATAGATCCGAAAGCTATAATTCATCCAACCGCGGACCTCGGGAAAAATGTAACGGTCGGCCCGTGGACGACGATTGGACCTGAGGTGTCAATCGGTAAGGACTGCGTTATAGGCTCACATGTTGTCATAAAAGGCCCGACCGTGATTGGTTCGAAGAATAGAATATACCAATTTTCTTCTGTGGGAGAGGATACCCCTGCATTGGCCTACCAAGGTGAACCAACTTTATTACGCATAGGAAATAATAATGTGATTCGGGAAGGAGTGACCATACATAGAGGGATGGTACAGGACGAAGGTGTTACCGAAATAGGTAATGATTGTCTTTTTATGGCGTACGTCCATATTGCCCATGACTGCACAGTAGGAAATAACGTTATTATGGCGAACAATGCTTCTATATCGGGGCACGTGAAGGTTGGAGATTATGCTAATTTCGGGGGTTATTCAGCAGTACCGCAGTTTCGGATAATTGGTGCTCACACTCATATAGCAGGTTTGAGTTTGGTTCTTAAAGACGTTCCAGCTTTTGTAACTGTCGCAGGTAATCCTAGTTCTGCCGTGGGTCTTAATCTAGAGGGTATGCGCAGGCGTGGATTTAGTCCAGACACTATTAGTGCTTTGAAAGCGTCCTATAGGGTTGTATACCAACAAGATCTTTTGCTAGGCGACGCGATCCATCAGCTCGAAAGTTTGGCGAAGAAATTTAAAGAGGTATCACAATTCGTAGACTCTATAAGTTCTTCTAAATATGGCATTGTGAGACCTAGAAAATCCTCTAACAATGAAGATGAAAATGAAGAAAAGGGCTCTCCTAAAGAGTAATCTGTGGGCTCCTCCTCCTGAATCCTACATAGCGGTTATTGCCGGAGAAAAATCCGGCGATGCATTGGGTGCTGGTCTTATCAAGTCCTTAAAGAAGAAATATCCGGGAGTAGCTTTTGTAGGGCTTGGTGGCAGAGAGATGAATGCGGAAGGACTGAGATCCTTGGGGTCCATAGAAAAACTCTCTATCAATGGAATATTTGAACCTCTTTTGAGACTGGTTGAGTTTGTTCGATTGCTGTTTAGGTTTGAAAAATATCTTATGAAATACAGGCCGAAGGTATTTATTGGCATTGACTATAATGGTTTTAATTTGATCCTAGAGCGACGTTTAAAAAAGAAAGGAATCAAAGTAGTTCATTATGTTAGTCCATCTGTATATGCCTGGCGCAAAGGAAGGGTTAATACTGTTGCCAAGAGCGCAGATCTGTTGCTAAGTCTATTTCCGTTTGAACGCAGCTTGTACGATCGAGCCGACATAGAGGTTGTGCACGTCGGACACCCGGTAGCCGATGCAATCCCGTTTTCCAGTGAGCTGCTATCGAGAAGAAGGAATCAGGCCTCGAAATTTGATATTACTCATGATGGCCGTAGAGTCGTTATTATGCCGGGGAGTCGTCTGAGTGAGTTCCGGCGGTTGGCTAAGATATTCCTTCTTGCTGCGCGAAGGGTATCTGCTGTTTACGATAGCGTTTTTATTATCCCATGTGTTAATCACGAAATTCAGGACGCAGCAATCAAGTTGATTGAGGAATTCGGCGATCTTGATATAAAACTATACTTGGGAGACGCTCGTCCAGCGCTTCTGGCGGGAGATGTTGCTTTAGTTAAATCCGGGACTGGGACAATGGAGGCTATGTTGTGCCGATGTCCAATGGTCGTTGCTTATAGGTTAGATCCAATTACTTATCGGCTTGTAAAATCGATGGTTAAGATACCTTTTATTGCCCTTCCAAATATTCTTTATGGGGGCCGTTTAGTGGATGAGTATATCCAAAACGATGTTACACCAGAGGCTCTAGGCGACAAACTTATTTCTCTGCTTGACTGGCGATATGACCATTCATACTACTTAAATGTTGCTGGAAATATTCATGCTCAGTTGGCATGTGATGCTGATCGGAGGGCTGCAGAGGCCATATTTGGTCTTTTGGAGGAGAATTGATTGAGGATAGAGAGCAGAATATTGTAATTCCACTATACAGTGCAGGAGTGGATGAGGTAGGGCGTGGTGCTCTCGCGGGCCCAGTTGTTGCAGGTGCAGTCATCTTTGATCCTGAGATACATATCCAAGGACTGAAGGATTCAAAGAAATGTACTGCTGAAGAACGTGAGTCACTTGCAGATGAGATATGGAGGTCAGCTCTAGCATGCGGTATAGGAATGGCTACCGCCAGTGAGATTGATGATATGAACATACTTAATGCAAGTCATGTGGCAATGCAGAGAGCGGTTGAGTCGCTGAGTCCAGCGCCAAAGAAGGTTTATGTGGATGGACGCTTGCTGCCCGACTTTGAAGTCCCAGCTGTCGCTATTATAAGAGGGGATCAGCGTGTACGCGAAATCAGCGCGGGATCTATAATAGCGAAGGTAGAAAGAGATCGTATGATGGAAGAATTAGATCTTCTTTTCCCGGATTTTGGCTGGAAACGGAACAAAGGATATCCTACTAAGGAACATTTAAATGCCCTAAAAATCGCAGGCCCGGTTAGCTATCATAGGATGACTTTCCGGCCGGTTAGGGAAAATATGATTCATTTGGGGAATAAGAGTTGAGTGAGGTATCTAAGCTGTCTTCTCAGCTAGAAATAAACGAAAGGGGTGACAATAACGAGTCCTCGTTTGTCCATCTTCGGGTGCATAGTGAGTATTCGATAGCAGACGGTTTGATCAAATTGTCTGAGCTAGCAGAAGATGTAGGGAAGAGAGGAATGGGAGCAATTGCGTTAACTGACGCTGGAAATCTTTTTGGTCTAATGAAATTTCATTCGGTATGCATGCGCCAGGGATTGAAGCCGTTGGTAGGTTCCGATTTGCAGGTTTCGGTCGATGGTGAATCCTTTTTGGCGCCAATCTTGGCGATGAATAAAACCGGATACAAGAATTTACTTGCCGTCGTTTCAAAAGGCTATGTTGATGGTTCTAGTCGAGGCGTAGTTGCTGCAGAAGATCTTTTCGTTCGTAATACTGGTCTGATTGCGCTGTCGGGAGGAATTTTAGGGAGTATAGGGCAAGCCCTTTTTCGAGGTGATTACGCAAAGGCGAAGGACGTCGCGCAGGAATGGGCAGAGAGATTTTCTGGAAGATATTATCTGGAAATATCTCGAACCGGAAAACCGGAAGAGGAGAATTATATAAATGGAGTTCTAAAGTTATCAGAAGAGCTTGGCCTGCCTGTCGTTGCCACAAACGATGTTAGGTTTATTGATCCTGAGGATTTTGAGGCTCATGAAACTAGGGTTTGTATCCACGAGGGCCGGTCGTTAGATGATCCTAGAAGGTCAAGGAAGTACAGTCCTGATCAGTATTTGAGGCCGCCTTCTGAGATGTTGGAGCTATTTTCTGATATACCGGAAGCTATAGAAAACTCTGTAGCAATAGCCAAGAGATGCACTGTTGGTTTGGAGTTAGGTGATTATCATCTGCCTAACTACCCTCTGCCGGAAGGCGTTACACTTGAAGACTTTTTAGAAAATCAAGCGAGGGAAGGACTTGCCGTTCGTTTAAAGGAAAAATCAGCACGCACCGGGTCGGCAAATTCGGACGCTAACGAAGGCTATGACGAAAGACTATCTTATGAGTTACGAGTTATTAATCAGATGGGATTTGCCGGTTATTTTCTGATTGTAATGGAATTTATTGCCTGGGCCCGAGAAAATAGGATTCCGGTTGGTCCTGGGCGTGGATCTGGCGCTGGATCTTTGGTCGCGTATTCTCTAGGGATTACTGATCTGGATCCTCTAGATTATGACTTGCTGTTTGAGCGTTTTTTAAATCCTGAACGTGTTTCTATGCCTGATTTCGATGTGGATTTCTGTATGGAAGGTAGGGATCAGGTTATTACGCACGTGTCTGATCGATACGGAATAAATGCGGTAAGTCAGATAATCACATTTAGTACCATGGCAGCTAAGGCTGTTGTCAGGGATGTAGCTAGAGTGCAAGGAAAGCCATATGGTTTAGCCGATCGTCTTTCCAAGATGATACCGTTTGAAGTAGGAATGACTTTATCAAAAGCAGTGTCCGAAAGTAAGGAGCTGGCTAGTTTTGTCTCAGAGAATGATGAAGTTGCTGAGATAATGGATATGGCCTATAAGCTGGAGGGGATTGTCCGAGGCGTAAGCCGTCACGCTGGGGGGGTGGTGATTGCCCCATCAGATTTGACAGATTTTGTACCGTTGTATGTCGATGAGCAGAGCGGGAGTCTTATATCCCAGTTTGATAAAGATGATGTTGAAGCGGCCGGCTTGGTGAAATTTGATTTTCTGGGCCTAAAAACTCTTACGGTGATTGATTGGGCGGTTAAAGCTATCAATAACAGTAGTAAAGCTAATGAGAAACCATTGGAGATTAGTCATATTCCACTCGATGATAGGAAGACATTTGAGTTCTTGAAAACTGGCACGACCACTGGTGTTTTTCAGTTGGAAAGCAGGGGTATGAAGGATCTTATTCGTAGACTATTGCCTGATACGATTGATGATATTATAGCTTTGGTAGCCTTGTTCAGGCCTGGGCCTTTGCAGTCCGGGGCTGTTGACGATTATATCGACCGCAAGCACGGACGATCGAAGGTTCATTATCCCCATCCGGCCCTTGAACGACTTCTTAGTGGAACCTATGGGGTAATGCTGTACCAAGAACAGGTTATGCAGGTCGCTCAAGAGCTTGCGGGTTTTTCGCTGGGACAGGCGGATTTGCTCCGTCGTGCGATGGGGAAGAAAAAGCCTGAGGAGATGAGCAAGGTACGACAAGAATTCATTGAGGGATCTTCAAAAAACAAGGTTTCTGAGGAATTAGCAAATGAAATCTTTGATTTGATGGAAAAATTTTCAGGTTATGCATTTAATAAATCTCATAGCGCAACCTATGCACTAATCTCCTTTCAAACCGCTTGGTTAAAAACTCATTATCCATCGCAATTTATGGCGGCTACTCTTTCAGTTGATATGCAAAATACCGATAAGGTGGTGGTGTTGGTTGAGGAAGTACGGCGATTAGGATTAGAGCTGCTACCTCCAAATATTAACTACAGTGGATATCGGTTCATGGGGAAAGAAGGCCAGGTCGTTTATGGGCTGGGAGCCTTGCGCGGATTGGGAGAAGGGCCGGTTGAGGCCCTTATAGAGGCTAGGCAAGATGGTGGTCTATTTACCGATCTATCCGACTTTTGCGCTAGAGTTGGCGGGAAAAGGATTAACCGGAGAAACCTGGAGGTGTTGATCCGGTCGGGAGCGATGGATGATTTTGCGCTAGCAAGCGAGACCCTTAATCAAACTCGATCACGGTTGATTGAATTAATCCCTATTTCTTTAGGTGAGGCTGAGCAATCTGCGCGTGATCTTGCTATAGGAATAACCGATCTTTTTGGTCAGTCTGAATCTCAAAATAAAAATATGCACCACGTAGAGTTTAATGATTTATCAGAAGAGGAAAGACTAGAAGGCGAAAAGGAGGCCCTTGGCTTCTATCTAACGGGACATCCCATCGATAGATATCAACGAGAGTTAGAAAAAATTTGTAAAAATTCAATTGTTGACCTTCAACCGAAAAAGCATAAACAGGTTGTGGCTGGTCTGGTTGTGTCTGTTCGAACGATGAAAACACGGAGAGGAGTAATGTGTTTTTTGGTCTTGGATGATAGAACCAGCCGTATTGAGGTTTCTCTTTTTTCAGATGTCTATGAGGCAAATAAAGAGAAATTGGTAAAAGACGAAATATTGCTGGTGGATGGCATAGTTCAGCTCGATGATTTTTCAAATGCGATCAAGATTCAAGGAGATTATGTTTACTCTTTGGCAGAGGCGCGTGCTAGATTCGTTTCAGAATTAAGGTTGGAGGTGGATTCTGCCGCCATCGGAGCTCAGTTTTTAGATTCACTTAAAGGAGCTCTGGTTTCCAGCAGGGATAAGCGTGGTTGTATGATTGTGATCAGATATAAAAATGAGGAAGCTTCAGCCCGTTTGTCATTAGGACCATCGTGGCGAGTTAAGCTCAATGATGACCTTCTTGATTCGCTGCGGGATCTTGTTGGTGATGAGTCGGTTAATTTAATTTATTAGCGGTAATTGATGTGCATGATCCTGAGGCGATAGCAGCTATTGTATCCAAGTCGCTTGATGATATCGGTGAGATAAAAAAGATATACGTTGCTTTTAGTGGTGGGCTAGATTCAACTGTGCTTCTGCACGCGACGAGACAATGCTTTCAGGGGGATTTGATTGCATTGCATGTCAATCATGGAATAGAAAAGTTCGCGGATGAATGGGAGGAGCATTGTTCGAACCTAGCCAAAGATTGGGGGATAGATTTTCAAGCATCTCGCGTTAGTCTTCCTGCAGTTGGTAATTTTGAGGCATTAGCCCGAAACGCTAGATATGATTTTTTTCGACGGCAAGTTAAATCATCTGGCCTTTTACTTTTAGGTCATCATGCTGACGATCAACTAGAAACTATTTGGATGAGGATAATTTCTGGGAGAGGCACCTACGGGATGCCTCAGACACGCCGCTTAGGAGGGATGGATGGAGCGGGAAGAATTTTTCGTCCGCTTTTGGGTTTAAGGAGATCTCAGTTAGCTAAGTATGCCAGATTTTTTGGTTTGCCATGGGTGGAAGACCCAAGTAATCAAATGCTAGAACGTGACCGCAATTACGTTCGTCACAAAGTGTTACCAGTATTGCGTTTGAATTGCCCGGACCTCGATAAGTCTGTGCTCCGACTTTCGGCGGCTAGTAAAAAGCTCGACCAAGCAGTAGTGAGTCTTCTTGGAGGAAGTAATCGTAAGCTACCATTGGCTGATATTCCCCAAGATACCGAAATCGCATCTGGAATTATCAGAGCATGGCTAACGATGTTTGAAAAGCCTTTACCGACTGCGGCGTCGTTGAGGGAATTTGCTGTTCAACTTGAATCAGGTACAGATAGGCAGCCTATACTAACTTTAGGTAATGAATCATTGAGAAGGTATAAAGGCTATCTTTATTATGTTGATAACGAACCGCTCGATTATTCGAAGATAGGGCCAATTCAGCCGGGAATAATTCAATTCCCTCTTGGTAGGATTGTGCTGAAAATCGCAGATGAAGCAGCCTTCTCCACGGATCAGGATATTTTTTTAGATCGCTTAGGAAATCTGTCAGGGGCTAAAATATTATATAACGGATATCATCGGAGGGTTTCAGTATTACTTCAACAAGCATCGGTTCCACCATGGAATCGACCGAATTATCCAGTCTTGATAGATTCTGATGGGACAGTGCTTTCTGTTCCAGGAATTGCAAATAGGGATCGCAAACCAGTAAATTTTGGGGAAAATGGCTACTCCATAAACATTGATCTCATTAAAGACCTACATTGAGGTTATGTCGTCGTTTTGTTATCGTGGTTTCCCATCTCGCGTTAGTGAAGTTTTAAACGCATAGTAACGAATCAGGATGGCCTCTATGACCCGATTTGTCTTTGTTACAGGTGGTGTAGTTTCCTCTCTTGGGAAGGGAATCGTTTCTTCTTCGTTAGCAGCTTTGCTAGAGGCTAGGAAGCTTGATATAAACGTTTTGAAAATGGACCCATACATCAATGTGGATCCGGGCACTATGAGCCCGTTCCAGCACGGTGAAGTTTATGTTACTGCTGATGGAGCCGAGACCGACCTAGATCTAGGGAATTATGAACGATTTACGCGGGCACGGATGTCTAAGCAGAATAATTTTACTACGGGCAGCGTATACGCTGAGGTATTGCGCAGAGAGAGAAAGGGCGACTATCTTGGGGCGACCGTTCAGGTTATTCCGCATATAACTGACGAGATTAAGAAGCGTATAAAATTAGCTGGAGAAGGTCATGATGTTCTTATAGTGGAGTGCGGAGGGACGGTAGGAGATATAGAATCGCAGCCATTTTTAGAGGCTATACGTCAACTTCGGCTAGAGGTGGGACAAAGTGAAGCAATCATTATTCATTTAGTGCTTGTTCCATTTGTGCGTTCAGCTGGAGAGATTAAAACAAAGCCAACGCAGCACTCTGTTAAGGAGTTAAGGTCAATAGGCCTCCAGCCTGATATCTTAATATGTAGGTTGACAGATGGTCCGCTACCTGACTCGGCGGCTGGAAAGATTGCTTTATTTACTAATGTTGAGGAGCGCGCTGTTATTTCCAATATTGATCAACAGACAATTTACCAGGTGCCGCAGGCTTTGCATGATGAAGGATTGGATGCGATCGTTGTTGAGAAGTTGAAGCTGGTTTGCCCGCCCGCCGATTTGAGCGAATGGGCTAGAGTGGTAGAAGCTCGTTTGAATCCCGAAAAAACCGTGCGAATAGCTATTGTTGGAAAGTATCTTGAGCTGCTAGATGCTTATGCTTCTCTTATAGAAGCCATACATCATGCCGGTATAAAAAATAAAACTGAAATAGATATTAAGTTTATCGATGCTGAAGAAATCGAACATAATGGTGTTAAGGTGCTGGAAGATGTCCATGCAATTCTTGTTCCAGGTGGTTTCGGGGAGCGGGGTTTTGAAGGAAAAATAGCGGCTGCTGGTTATGCAAGAAGAAATGAAGTGCCATATTTTGGGATTTGTTATGGGCTTCATGCTGCAATTATTGAGTTCGCCAGGGGTGTGGCTGGTTATTCAGATGCAAATTCTACTGAGATCGATCCATCTACGGATACTCCTGTTATAGGCTTAGTAACTGAGTGGTTAGATCGTGATGGCAATATCGCGCAACGTTCCGGGGATGGTGACCTGGGAGGAACTATGCGATTAGGGGAGCAAGAGTGCGAGCTTCAGAAGGACACTAGATCGAGGAAGCTCTACGGGTGCAATACTGTTTTTGAACGACATCGCCATCGTTATGAGGTTAACAATAGTTACATCGATGATTTTGTTGGGAAAGGGTTGGTTGTTGCTGGAAGGTCTAAGGATGGACAGCTTGTAGAAATGGTTGAGTTAGCATCACATCCTTGGTTTGTTGCTTGTCAGTTCCATCCGGAATTTACCTCTACCCCGCGAGAAAGCCATCCGCTTTTCGCTGGCTTCATTGAGGCTGCGAATAAATATGTGGAGAAGTCTGAAATAGAGGCTGCAAATGCAGTTCCATAGGACGCAAGATAAAGAGCAAAACTATGTTGCTTGGTGATTTCCAGATTGGGCCGGCTGAACCTCTTTTTTTGATTGCGGGTACATGTGTCATTGAATCTGAGAGACTAACCATAACGGTAGCAGAGAATTTGAAAATGATGAGTGATGAACTCGGCATTCCTGTTATTTTTAAAAGCTCTTTCGATAAGGCGAATCGTTCATCTTTGTCTAGTTACCGAGGGCCGGGACTAGAGGAGGGGCTAAAAATTTTGGAAAAGGTTAAAAATGCCATAGGCTTACCGGTTCTCACTGATGTTCATGAAGATACTCCTCTCGATGAGGTTGCTTCAGTTGTGTCGGTTCTACAAACCCCAGCGTTTTTGTGCAGACAGACCAACTTTATTCTTCGCGTTTGCGCCCAAAAGCTTCCCGTGAATATTAAGAAAGGTCAGTTTTTATCGCCATTAGAAATGGAACTTGTTGTGGAGAAAGCCAAGTCGACCGGCAACAATTCGATAATGGTTTGTGAGAGGGGAACCACTTTCGGGTACAACAATTTGGTCTCAGATATGCGTAGTCTTGCAATCATGAGAAATACGGGTTGTCCTGTGGTCTTTGATGCGACGCATTCTGTGCAGATGCCGGGTATTACTGGTTCATCTTCTGGCGGGTATCGGGAGATGATCCCTGTGTTAGCTCGGGCTGGAGTAGCTGTTGGAATTTCAGGTCTTTTTATGGAAGTTCATCCGGATCCAGATAAAGCATTTTCTGATGGAGCGAACTCTTGGCCTTTGGGCCAACTGAAGCCTTTAGTTATTGGTCTTATGGAAATTGATGGGGTTGTAAAAAATCACGAATATCTTGAGGACAACTAACTCTTAATCTGAAATCGAGTAAGGAGGAGTTTTGAGTATTATTGCATCGATAAAGGCTAGGGAAATTCTAGATTCTAGAGGTAATCCTACAGTGCAAGCAGAAGTTTTTGATGAAAACGGTATCTGTGGTAGTGCGTGTGTACCATCCGGAGCATCAACAGGTTCAAGAGAAGCTCTTGAGTTGAGGGATGGTGATCCCAGGCGATATCTAGGTAAAGGAGTCTTGGCAGCTGTAGATGCGATAAATGGGGAAATAGCTGATGCTTTGAAGGGCCGCAATCTATTGGACCAAGAAAGCTTAGATAATCTTTTATGTTCTCTTGACGGAACCGATAATAAAGGCCGCATGGGGGCTAATGCTACCTTAGCTGTTTCATTAGCTTGCGCGAAGGCCGGGGCAGGCGCAACACAGGATCCGCTATTCTTATATATTAACAAGAATTTTGGCGGCCCGATGAGTTTGCCGGTTCCTATGATGAACATACTCAACGGCGGCGAACATGCGGATAATAATATCGATATTCAAGAATTTATGATTCGTCCAATTTCCGCAGAATCGTTCAGAGAAGCACTTAGGTGTGGCGTGGAAATCTTCCATAGTCTTGGGTCGCTGCTAAGATCTGATGGACTGGCCACTTCTGTGGGTGACGAAGGAGGTTTTGCACCAAACCTGGGGTCTAACGCAGAGGCACTTCAGATGATGGAAGAGGCAGTTGGATTGGCAGGTTATCGGATAGGCGATGATGTCGATTTCGCCTTAGATTGCGCTGCTTCAGAGTTCTATAACGCTGGAATTTACAGTTTAAAGGGTGATGCAAAGGAATATGACAGCAAAGGTTTTGTCGGGTATTTAGAGTCTCTAGTAAAGCATCATTCAATTGCTTCCATAGAAGATGGAATGGATGAAGATGATTGGGCCGGATGGAAGCATCTGACTGAGTCGATCGGCGATAAAGTCCAGCTTGTTGGTGATGATTTATTCGTCACAAATTCAAAGCTGCTTCATCAAGGGATTCGGCAAAATATTGCAAATGCGATTCTTATTAAATTCAATCAGATTGGAACTCTTACGGAGACATTGAATGCTATTAAATTAGCTCAGGCTTCAGGGTATGCCACTATCATTTCTCATAGATCGGGAGAGACTGAGGATACGACTATTTCTGATTTATCCGTTGGGACTGGAGCTGGTCAAATTAAGACTGGTTCTCTAAGTCGTTCAGATAGAGTTGCCAAATATAACCGATTATTGTGGATAGAGGAGTGGCTGGAAGAACATGATTATCAGCCCTTTTATGGAGCTGGGCACGAGAGGTAAATGTGGGCTATTCAATTCGGTTACTGCTGATTGCGCTAATCACTCTGTTTATTGGTTTGCAGTATAAACTTTGGTTTAGCGATGTCGGATACTTTGAAAGTGTTCGTCTTTCCAGAGAGGTTGACTCTCAAAGGCAGCAGTTAGAGCTGCTTTCGCGCAAAAATGACATCCTTGAAAAAGAAGTGCTCGCATATAAGCGTGGCGGTGATGCTCTGGAATCTAGAGCGCGATCGGATTTAGGAATGGTTAAGCAGAACGAGATTTTTTATATAGTAAATGAGCTATAGGTTGGTGATTCGTTAATGCAAGGAGTCGGTATTGGCTTTTGATTTAGACGGTATTGGAATGACCTCTAGGCGCACGAGAGAGCGCTTAGTGAAGAGGCTACATGAAAACGGCATAACCGACTCAGCGGTATTAGAGGCAATTTCTAGTGTTCCTAGACATATTTTTATCGATGAAGCTTTGGCTCATAGAGCCTATGAAGATTCTGCTCTTCCCATAGGGCTGGGACAAACCATATCTCAGCCCTTCGTTGTAGCTTTAATGACTTCCATGCTTCTTAATAAACCTAGAAAGCGTATCTTAGAGATTGGGACTGGGTCCGGTTACCAGACTGCGGTAATTTGTGCTATGCCGCACGTTCAAAAGGTGTTTAGCGTAGAACGTTTGGAGTCCCTGATTAGCAGAGCAAAGGAGCGATTAAAAGCAATTGGTAATTCAAATGTTCGTATAAAGCATGGTGATGGTTTTGTTGGTTGGCCAGAGGAGGCTCCTTTTGATGGAATTTTGGTTACGGCAGCACCTCGATTGATTCCTGATGAATTGCTTGAGCAGTTGTCACCGGGCGGCAGATTGATCGCTCCAGTTGGTGAAGGTGATGTGCAGGAATTGCGTATTTATGACCGTTTGGATTCAGTCGAAGAGGGGGGATTTAAAGTCACTGTCATCGATAAAGTAAAATTTGTCCCTATGGTGAAGGGCACCAAATGAGCAATCGCCGCATGACACTAGTTCTCAAGGGTATAGCGATGGGAATGGCAGAAGTGGTTCCAGGGGTTAGTGGGGGCACCATTGCGTTTGCCACGGGAATATATGATGAACTTATACAAACCATATCAAGGCTAACAAAACCAAGCTTCGAAGAGGGGCTCATTGGATTTTGGAGATTAAATAACTTGCAGTTTTTATGTCTACTTTTTTTTGGTATGGCATTAGGTGTTCTAATATTTTCCCGAGTAGTTAACTTTTTTCTTCACTACTACCCTAGTCTTATTTGGGCTTTTTTTTTGGGGATTGTGATTGCGACGCTACCTCGATTTGTGCGCCTGGTCCCTGCTAGATATCTCGCTATTTTTGGCCCGCTTGGGGTGATTGCATCCTTAAGCTTGAATTACCTAGAGCCTTTTTTTTTAGAAGTGAACGGAGGATTATGGATCTTCTTTCTGGGTGGAATTATAGCGGTCTGCGCATGGCTATTGCCTGCCGTTTCAGGTGGGTTTTTTCTTCTTACGCTTGGGCTTTACGACCAGGTCATTTCAGCCTTAGTCCAGTGGGACTTCCATATTTTAGTGACTCTCGGAAGTGGTTGTGTGATTGGGGCGTTGCTTTTTGCACGGATGCTTACATGGTTGATGGAAAAATTTCGTGATCTAATACTGGCTAGTCTCCTCGGTTTGATTTTTGGTTCTCTTCCTCGACTTTGGCCATGGCAACTTAATGGGGAACTTATTAATCCCGTATCCTATGAGGAGTTGGCCTTTGAGCCGATGATCGCATTTACTTTTTTATCGTTTATCTTAGGAGTAATGTTTCTATGGGTCCTCACTCGTTACGAATAGCATCAACTTTAATTGCGCTAGTCGTGGCAGGCTGTTCAAGCGGTCTGCCTATCGATTATAAAAGTGGATCGTCCCAACCGAATTCCCTTCCTGTGTCTGTAGATAGAGATCAGATTTATCGTGTAGTTTCGGGAGATACTTTATATTCGATTGCATGGAGCTGCAGGTGCGATGTAATAGATCTGATTACCGTAAATGGATTATCTCCTCCTTTTACGATTTACCCGGGACAGTCGCTGAAATTACCGTCAGCAGTTATACGAAAGAAAACAGGGAGATCCGCCACTCGGAAAAAGGTGAAGATCAATGATACCCGGCGGGCTAATTGGGATTGGCCTGTCAAAGAGAAGATCCTTCAACCTTTTGGGGGAGAAAATCAGGGCATAGATTACAGATTATCAAAAGATTCTTCGGTTTTTTCGGCTGGAGATGGTGAGGTAGTATATTCTGGGAGTGGTTTAGGGGGATTTGCCTACCTAATTATTATTAAGCATGGGTCAGAATATCTCAGCGCATATAGCTTTAATGCAGAGAGTTTTTTGGAAGAAGGCCAGGTTGTGAAACTTGGAGATCCTATAGCGACGATAAAGAAATCCACTCCTAATGCTGGATCGTTTCATTTTGAGATTCGGAGAAATGGCATCGCTGTAGACCCGGCAAGGCTGATGCCGAGATAGTTAATTATCTTTCGAGTAGTTCTCTCTTATCAGTTCTTTCAGACCATTCTTCATGATCCTCGGGCGGCGCTTTTTGCTCAGTTATATTAGGCCAAATCTCAGCGAGCTCTTGATTTAGTTCAAGGAATTCGTTTTGGTCATCTGGCAACTCATCTTCTGAATAAATTGCATTCACTGGGCATTCGGGTTCGCACAGTGCGCAGTCGATGCATTCATCTGGATGGATTACTAGCATATTTGGTCCTTCATAGAAGCAGTCCACCGGGCACACTTCTACACAATCGGTGAGTTTGCACTTAATGCAGTTTTGGCCAATTACAAACGTCATTCCCTACGCCTTTTCGAGTCTCTGATTGGAGGCAGTATTCTAATGAAATAAATTAGCGTGTCGAGTAGATAGGTGAATCTTGCTTCCATGCCTTATTTTTTATTTGGGAGAATTGTTTGAAGCTGATAAATTATTGAGAGTGCCTCCCTCGGAGTCAGGTCGTCGACGGAAATAGCCTCGATTTTTTGTTTTAGTAAAATTAGGAGGTCCTGATCTGAGGAGGTTGGTCTCTTTGGGGAGCTGTCCTGGGCGAGAGTTTGGATTGGGTTTTCTTGTTCTAGGTCGGAGAGCTTATTTTGGGCTTGGTTTAGTATGTCAGAGGGCATTCCGGCTAGTTTAGCTACTTCTAGTCCATAGCTCTGATTAGCTGGCCCTTCCTTGATTTTATGGAGAAAAACAATCCCTCCATTGCTTTCGATTGCATCTAGATGAATATTTTTACAACCAGAGAACTCTTTGGGCATGGTGGTCAGTTCGAAGTAATGCGTAGCGAACAGCGTGTGGGCTTTTATGTCATTTATTAGGAAGCTTGCTGTGGCCCAGGCTAGCGCCAGACCATCATAAGTGCTTGTTCCTCTGCCAATCTCATCTAGAAGAATCAGGCTATTTTCGCTAGCGTTTCGCACGATATGTGCAGTTTCCATCATTTCAACCATGAACGTCGATCGTCCGGCGGTTAAATCATCAGCTGCTCCTATTCTGGTGAAAATGCGGTCTATTGGTCCAATTTGAGCATGGGCTGCTGGCACATGACTGCCTGTATGTGCTAGTAGAGCGATAAGGGCTGCTTGTCGCATGTAGGTTGATTTTCCTCCCATATTAGGACCAGTGATTATTAGCATGGATGCATCTGTTCCAAAGTTAAGATCATTTGGAACAAACGGTTCCTTGCTGGTATCCGCTACCACAGGGTGCCAACCACCGGTAATCTTAAATTCTCGTGTTTCGGTGAGTTCGGGGGGTGTTAAATCTAGTGTAGTTGATCGTTCTGCCAGATTAGATAGCACGTCAATTTGAGCAATGGAGGATGCTGCATCTGCCAGATTGTCAATATCTTCCGAAGTTTTTTCAATAACTTGTTGAAAGAGCTCTGTTTCCAGCATTAGTGCTTCTGATGCACTAGCCAGAGCTTTCTCTTCAAATACTTTCAGTTCTGGAGTTATATATCTTTCTGCATTTTTTAGGGTTTGTCGTCGGACATATTCTGTTGGCAATTGGTTCTGGTTTGCAGCAACTTTGCTAATCTCTATATAATAACCATGTACTCGGTTGTAGCTAATTTTTAGGTTATTTATGCCAGTTCGCAATCTCTCTTGTTCCTCCATGCTTTGAAGCCAAGAGGATGAAGTGCTGTTTGCTTGTCGTAATTGATCCAATTCCTCGTTGTAGCCATCAGCAATGACCCCGCCATCTCTGATGGCAAGAGGTGGTGATTCTACTAAAGCGACACTTAGGTGCTTTAGTAACTCTTTAAAGTCGGCTAACTTGGATGCTAAGTCTTGAAGCATGGGTGTATCATTGCCACACTTTTCTCTTATTTGTGGAAATAATTTTAGAGCATCACGAAGCTTGGTCATATCTCTGGGGAGCGCGCTACCCAACCCAATTCTTGATACTATTCGTTCTATATCTCCGATTTTACTAAGTACAGCTTGAAGTTGATCAAGATTGTTAAGTTTGAGTGCTGAAACGGCATCCTGGCGTCTGATGATTTCGGCTCGAGAGCGAATTGGACTCCTTAACCAGCGCCTTAGCAGCCTCCCTCCCATGGGTGTTTGGGTTAGGTTTAAGAGCGAAAAAAGAGTGTTGGTGCTGCTTCCATCTATACGTTGGTCTATTTCTAGATTTAGGCGTGATCTGTAATCTAGGGTAAGAAGATCATTCTCCTTAGATATTGCTAATTTCTTTATGTAGGTTAAGTCATTACGTTGTAATTGCTTCGCATAATCAAGTATTGCTGCTGCGGCGCCTATTGCAGGATGATTAGCTTCCACGTCAAATATGCTCAGATCTATAGTTCCGAAATGCCCTGTAAGTTTCCTTAGTCCTAAATCATTATCAAAATGTAAGGAGTCGAGATTTCTGCATTGGAAATCAGAACCTATTGAGTCATTTAGGGTTTTTGTCGTCAATATTTCACTAGGTTGGTAACGAGCGATCTCAGCAATTACCGAATCAATACCATTAGTTGTGCTAATGGAGAGTTCGCCTGCAGCGAGATTAAGCAAGGCTATCCCATAGATGCCTCTGTGTTCGCATATACCCAGCAAGGTGCTTTCATCCGTTGCATCTTGAAGTATTTCATCTGTTAGGGTTCCTGCAGTGACTATTCTCTCAACTTTTCTTTCAACTGGTCCTTTGCTAGTCGCTGGATCGCCGACCTGCTCGCATATAGCGACCCGTATACCTTTTTTTACTAGCCGAGCAAGATATCCATTGGCGGCGTGGTGAGGAACGCCACACATAGGGATCGGTTTTCCGTTAGACTCTCCTCGTGAGGTAAGGGTAATATCGAGCAACTCTGCAGCTCGAATAGCATCATCAAAAAAGAGCTCGTAGAAATCACCCATCCGGTAGAATAGAAGGTCCTCCATGTGATCAGATTTAATCTCGAGATATTGTCTGATCATTGGTGTATGGGATGGTTTTTGCGTTCTTTTGTCCATAGCTGGTTATCTTTGAGGTTTACGTAGTGTTCCGAAATAGAAATATCGATTAGTTAAGACTTAATTTCAATAGTTGCTAAATATACTGATTAAATATACAGTACTTCCAGATAAATATTGCAATCCGAAAAAGCATAAGTTCTTTAGGAGGTACCTACTATGGCAAATTCTACTAACAAATCTCCAAAAAATGAGTCGATCTCCGGTAACCAGGATGGTGCCAGAGAGCAAGATTCACAAAAAGGTCGGGCATTAGATGCTGCATTGGCGCAGATAGAGCGACAATTCGGGAAAGGCTCAATGATGCGGCTCGGCGATAGGGACCAGGTTGCGATTCCCTCCATTCCAACTGGCTCGCTCGGGTTAGATATAGCCCTAGGTATTGGTGGATTGCCCCGAGGAAGGGTGGTAGAGGTATATGGGCCTGAATCATCTGGAAAAACTACTTTGACTTTGCAAGTAGTTGCGGAGGCTCAAAAACTGGGTGGCACTTGTGCTTTCATTGATGCGGAGCATGCCTTGGATCCAGTTTATGCAAACTCCCTTGGCGTAAATACTGATGATTTGCTCGTCTCTCAGCCGGATACTGGAGAGCAGGCGCTAGAAATTTGCGATATGGTCGTCAGATCTGGAGCAGTTGATGTTGTAGTTATTGACTCTGTTGCGGCATTAACCCCAAAAGCTGAAATTGAGGGTGAAATGGGCGATTCCCATATGGGTTTGCAGGCCAGATTGATGAGTCAGGCTCTTCGAAAGATGACGGGCAATATTAAACAGTCGAATACGCTGGTTATCTTTATAAACCAAATAAGAATGAAGATTGGCGTAATGTTTGGTTCACCCGAGACAACGACGGGCGGTAATGCGCTTAAATTCTATTCCTCGGTCCGGCTAGATATTCGGCGGATAGGCGCTGTGAAAGAGGGGGATGAAGTTGTTGGAAATGAAACCAGAGTTAAGGTGGTAAAAAACAAAGTGGCCCCACCATTCAAACAAACGGAATTCCACATTATGTATGGAACAGGGATTAATAGAACCGGTGAGGTCTTAGAGTTAGCCGTGCAAGAAAACATCATTGAAAAGTCTGGCGCGTGGTACTCATATGGTGCCGACAGAATAGGACAGGGAAGAAAAAATGCCTGTGAATGGTTAGAAGAAAATACTGACGCTGCAGATGGTATTGAGAACATGGTTCGTGATCGATTACTGCCGACTGGTGATGAAGATATCGTGATACCTGAACCTACCGATGAGTCTCTCTGATATAGCAACTCTAGCTTTATAGGCTATCACATAGGGTGAGTGACTTTCAGGGACAGCAAATGGAATCCGCATACGCAGCGGCAATGCGGCTCCTAGCAAATAGAGAGCACACGGCAGTAGAGCTGTCAAAGAAGCTAGCTTCCAGGGGCTTTGAACATGACATAGTTGAGAAAACGGTGGATAGATTAAGCGTTACCGGTATGCAATCGGATGAACGTTTTGTTGAGGTATACATTCATAGCCGAGTTACTAAAGGTTATGGTCCTGCTCACATATCAAGAGCTCTAAGAGAAAAAGGGATTTCAACGGACTTAGCGCACAAGCATCTTGAATCATCTGACAATTATTGGTTAACGATCGCTAAGGACATTCTAGCGCGTAAGTTTTCTGAAGAAATAACTTTAAGCGCGAAGGAATGGGATCGCAGGGCTCGTTTTTTATCAAGCCGAGGTTTCTCTGGCTCAATCATTTATAAGGTGCTGCCAAGTAAGAACTGGGATTAGATTAAGAGGCGGTTATACATGCTAATTGATTAACGCTTAAAGTATAATCTGCTGAATTAACTAAGGGGTTTACATGAAGACGGCTAACCTAAGGTCCGAATTCATCAGTTTTTTTTATGATCGGGGTCACCGAGAAGTGGCCTCGAGTTCTTTGGTGCCTCAAAATGACCCGACGCTGCTTTTTACCAACGCTGGAATGAATCAGTTTAAGGACCCGTTGTTAGGTCGGCAGGACTTAGGTTTTAGTCGGGCCGTATCTTCACAACGCTGCGTCCGAGCAGGAGGAAAACATAATGATCTTGAAAACGTTGGTTATACCTCGCGGCACCATACCTTTTTTGAGATGCTTGGAAACTTTAGTTTTGGGGATTACTTTAAGGAAGAAACCATTAGTTGGGCCTGGGAGTTCTGTGAATCAGTTCTCCAGTTGCCCCCGGAAAAGATTTGGATAACGGTGCATCCTGATGACAAGGAATCAAGAGAACTTTGGGAAAAACATATCGGGTTTCCGTCCGATCGAATAATTGATTTGGAAGACAATTTTTGGAGTATGGGAGAGAGCGGTCCATGCGGGCCCTGCAGCGAACTTTTTTTTGATCATGGAAGATCAGTCGCAGGTGGCCCACCCGGCTCTAAGGATGAAGATGGTGACCGATTTGTGGAGTTTTGGAATTTGGTTTTTCCACAGTTTGACCGACAGCCAGATGGGAATTTAGAGCCTTTACCTCAGGCCGGGGTTGATACTGGTATGGGTCTAGAACGCTTAGCCGCTATTATGCAGGAGGTAACGAGTAATTATGAGATTGATTTATTTCGTAGCTTATTGCTTGATGTAGGCAGGGCTGCAAAAATAAGTGAGTTGGATTCCTGTTTGCGCAATCCCTCGGTGCGTATCATTGCTGATCATATTCGTTCCAGTGCTTTTTTGGTGGCGGACGGTGTATTTCCAGGCAATGAAGATAGAAGTTATGTGCTTCGCCGCATAATCAGGAGAGCTTTAAGGCATGGCTATAAGTTGGGTATTGAAGAACCATTCTTTCATTCGCTGGTTCCCAATTTAGCTAGCGAAATGGGTGCAGCTTATCCTGTCCTTTCTGATAAACAGCAAGATATTGCAAAGATTTTGCTGAAAGAGGAAGAACAGTTTGCACAAACTCTATCTCAAGGTATGGAGTTGCTGGAAAAAGCGATAACTGGATTAGAGGATCCAATTATACCGGGAGAGATTGCCTTCCAACTGTATGATACATTCGGTTTCCCTGTTGATTTGACTGCTGATATCGCTCGGGAACGTGAACTAGCGGTTGATCTTCAACAATTTGACGTACTAATGGCAGAGCAAAAGAATCGAGGACGTGCATCTGCTCGATTTTCAGCGAATATTTCCCAGCAGATTATTGCGGAAGGTAAGACAGCGTTTGTTGGTCATGATCAGATTGAAAGTGAATTGAAGGTAGAGCAGTTGTTTTCAATGGAGCAAAAAGCGGTGAAGCAGCTGGATGCTGATAGCCAGGGTATCATCATATTCGATCAAACACCGTTTTACGCGGAATCTGGAGGTCAGGTTGGTGATTCAGGGATCATTGTTGGCAACGGAGTCAAATTTGCGGTTAGAGATACTCAAGTAAGCGGTGATCACCATATACATATTGGGTATGTGATAGAAGGTAAGGTTGAGATTGGGATGGTGGCTAAAGGTCAGGTTGATGATCGTAGGCGCGAGGAGATAGTTAAGAATCATTCGGCTACCCATCTTATGCATGCTGCGCTGCGGGAGATTTTGGGCTCACATGTGGAACAAAAGGGCTCTTTAGTTACCTACGACCGGTTGAGATTTGATTTTTCTCATGGAGATTCTCTATCTGATAGTGAGATTAAGGCCGTTGTCGATTTGGTTAATGAGCGGATTCAAAGAAATGTTCCGGTATCCGCAAAGCAGATGCCCTACCAGACAGCTATAGAATCAGGGGCTATGGCTCTATTTGGAGAGAAATATGGAGAAGAAGTTAGAGTCCTTGAGATGGGCGAGGGCGATCAGAGATATTCTGTTGAGTTATGCGGAGGGACACACGTTAACCGCACAGGAGATATTGGATGCTTCGTGATAATTTCAGAGACCGGGATAGCTTCCGGCGTAAGGCGCATAGAGGCTCTGTCAGGGCAAAGAGCACTTCAGTGGTATCAGGAGAAATATGGAATACTGCAGCAAATAACTAACATGGTTAAAGCTTCGCAGGATGAAGGTGTGCAGAAGATTCAGGGGTTGCTGGATCGTAATAAAGAGTTAGTGAGAGAACTTAATGAGGCACGAAGGTCTGCTACGCATGCAATGGGCTTGGATCTGTTAAATTCGGCAAAAGAAGTTGGCAAGGGAAGAGTGGTAGTTGGTCGCCTTGATGGCAGCGTGGATAGTCTATTAGATGCTTCTGATGATCTTAAGTCGCGTGGGGATGATTTGATCATTGCACTAGCTGGAGAACATAATGGGAGTGTTAATCTAGTGGTCTCGGTAAGCAAAAAACTGACTGATTCTATACTTGCCCCAGAGCTCCTTGGAGTAATTGCTGGCAAAGTTGGTGCAAAAGGTGGTGGTAGACCGGATCTAGCAAGAGCTGGTGGTGGTACCGAGATACGAGAAATTGATAACGCTTTGGCCTTGGTTTTGCCTTGGGTTATTGAACGTTTAGAGGATTAAGGTATTGGCACTGTGGGTTCAAAAATTTGGTGGTACTAGCGTCGGCTCGATTGAGAAGATCAATAAGATCGCTGAGAGGATCGTTCGTGACCAAGAAAAAGGCCATGATCTGGTAGTCGTGGTTTCAGCTATGAGCGGTGAGACTAATAGGCTGACTGCTCTTGGAGCTGAGCTCGCTATGAAACCAGAACCACGAGAAATGGACGTGTTGTTGGCAAGTGGTGAGCAAGTAACTTCTTCTCTATTAAGCATAGCACTTATTCAAAAAGGCAAGAAGGCGAAATCCTATCTGGGAGATCAAGTATCAATTATAACCGACAATCAGTTTGGTCGTGCTCGGATAGAAGACATTAAAACTGATAACATTAGAGAGGATGTCGAGAATGGTATTATTCCGATTATTGCCGGATTTCAGGGAGTTGATTCTCAAGGAAACCTTACTACGCTGGGGCGAGGTGGCTCTGATACCACTGCTGTCGCGGTTGCTGCAGCGTTGGAAGCGGATGAATGTCATATATGCACCGATGTCGATGGTGTCTATACGGCCGATCCACGATTAGTCGAGAATGCCAAGCGACTTTCATCAGTTACTTTTGAGGAGATGCTTGAGCTTGCGAGCTTAGGTTCGAAGGTTCTTGCTGCAAGATCAGTAGAGTTTGCAAGCAAGTACCGAATACCAATCCGAGTCCTGTCAACCTTTGAGGAAGGATCCGGCACACTAATTACAGTGGAGAATGAAAGCATGGAACAGCCTATCGTATCAGGTATAGCTCATACAGCAGATGAGGCAAAGCTGACCGTCTCGGGGGTGCCTGACGTTCCCGGTGTTGCATCGCGGATTCTTGGTCCGATCGGACGTGCTCCTATCGAAGTTGACATGATTGTTCAGAATACCGGTGCAGATGGGCTTACCGACTTTACTTTTACAGTTAAGCGTGGGGACTATGAAAATGCCCTGGAAATACTTAATCCTATTTGCGAGGAACTAGGAGCACGCGAGCTTAGCGGGGATAATAAGATAGCTAAGATTTCAGTTGTTGGTGTCGGTATGCGATCTCATGCTGGTGTCGCGACGCGTCTATTTGATGCGTTAGCAGCAGAGAATATAAATATTCAAATGATTTCTACTTCCGAAATCAAGATTTCGATCGTGGTTGCTGAGAGATATATGGAGTTGGCTTTGCGCTGTGCGCACGCTGAGTTTGACTTGGCTGAGAATGATTAGCAGACCGCAATATTCATTCTAAGCCGGTTGATAAGAATGTATTATTGAGTTTTCGTTAAGAGATTGTATTTGGAGAAGTGGCCGAGTGGCTGAAGGCGCTCCCCTGCTAAGGGAGTATGGGTTAATAGCTCATCGTGGGTTCAAATCCCACCTTCTCCGCCATAGAGTATTCGGAGTAACAAAGGTCAAGGTCTCTGGAAGGTAAATACACTATGAAACCACTACTCACAACAGCACTACTCATTAGCCTAAGCACACTGGCGATGCCAGCGTGGTCCGAATGTGTTAGAGGGAATTGTTACAATGGGTTTGGGGTCGAGAAACAGCCCTTTGATGGACCCCGGTACAATGGCAGTTTTTTGAATGGCGACTACCATGGCAAAGGTGTTATGACATATTCTGATGGTGGAAGCTATGATGGGGATTGGGTTAAAGGCATTAACCACGGAAAAGGGGTTATGACGTTTGCTAATGGTCTGCGCTATGAAGGGGAGTTTGTGAATGGACAGATCCACGGTAAAGGAGCTTTAACGGCTCCTGATGGCAGCGTTCTAGAGGCTATCTGGGAAAACAATAAGCCGGTTAGGGAAATCATTAAGGTGAAGTAACCAGTCCTTTTTTTCGTGTTGCGAGTGCTTTGGCCTTTTTTAGTTATCGTACGGGGAGGAGAGAATCATGCCAACCATTAATATTGAGGGTCAGGAAGTAGCATACGCGACATTTGGTAAGGGTCCAGCGATTGTATTCCTTCACGGTGGCACAGGTGATGCTGCCAGTTACTGGCAGTCTCAGATCCCATGTTTCTCTGAGGAATTTACAGTCATCACTATTGATCAAAGGGGGTATGGGAAGTCGGTGCTAAAGGATAGCAGGAATTATCTGGAGGCCTGCGCCGATGATGTGTCGCAGTTATTGGGTGCTCTGAGGATCTCTGATGCGCACGTCGTTGGCCTTTCTTTAGGCGGCCGTGTGGCTCAACAATTTGCTTTGAGGCACCCCCACCTCTTAGATCGTTTAGTTCTGGCCAATACCCTTAGTGGGTTGAAAACCGAAAAGTTACGTCGTTTTGTTGAGGATGTCCTAATCGGAACGGCAGAGAAGGCGGGTATGGGTCATGTATTCGACCTGAATCTCCTATGGGCGTTTTCGGAGGAGTATTTACAAGAGCGCAAGGGTTCCTTTGAGCTGGAAAGACAAAAGTGGTCTGAGCAGTCCGCGGAGGCTTTTATTAGCGTGCTAAGAGCCAGTATGTATATTGACATGACCGATGAGCTACACCGGATTACTGCACCAACGTTGGTGATTGGGGCTAGTGAAGATATTGAGGTTCCCAAAATTTACTCAGATATTCTAGTAGAGAATATTCCTAATGCTAGCTTTAGTATGATCGAGGGATCTGGCCACAAATCTTCTGTGGAGAAGCCAGACGAGTTTAATGCTATCGTTAGGTCGTTCTTAGCATGATCCTCTTGGAGAGGAGGATGGCATGGTAGCATCCACGACGTCTTAAACTTAATTCGATTGGGTGGCTAATCGGGAGAGCTTTTTTTCCAGTAAATTTATTTGGTTTCTTTGAGTCTCCACCTCCTTTTGTTGGGAAAGGAATCGCTCGTTTTGAGCCTTGAGTTGCTCTTGCTGCTGAATGGTATAGAGGGTGAGTTCCTCAATTTTCTGCAGCAATAGCATCTGAGTTTTGGTGACATTGAGACCTTCGGCTCTAATGGTAGCTTCACTTGGTACATCAGGCAGATGGCGCTCTTTCATAACGTAAGCGTGCAGGTCATCTAAAGGCATCAGCTCGTAGTCTTCTTCAAACACGTAATCTGGCACATTCAACTGGGTTCCTCCCACCTTAATATGACCGTCATGGGTGAGCTCCATGACTTCAGAGATCGAGGTTCCGCCATTCTGGGCGGTATAGAATTTCATTTTTGTGCCGGTACTGGTTGGGGTCCAGGCTTCTGCCGTTTGCACTGTGATTAGTGCCTTTGAACCGGTCCATCCGGATCCGGTATACCCTCGGAAACTAAAAATGCCTAGGTTTTGGCCTGACGGCATCGCTTCAGGGTTAGTGTATGAGCCGTAGGCTCTTCGTTGGATGTACTGAGGCGCTTCCGATCCGGTGCTGGTATAGGCCGTCAGCATAAAGCGAGCCGCTTCTTCCGTGCGCATCACGTCTACAGCCTCCGCTGGG
>MDTE01193528.1_pt1 | contig 50756 bp, 47 predicted proteins | sample 811231 | NCBI WGS metagenome assembly MDTE01 (sample SAMN05326651, study PRJNA326480) | marine metagenome | isolation source: seawater | place: Indian Ocean: Red Sea | collected 2010 | reverse complement strand
GCGATCATCGTTTTCGTGACCAGCGCCGGCGAGTTCGGCGTCCCGTTCAAGCTCTCCGCGCCCTATGGCTGGGAGACCCTGACAACGCAGATCTTCTCCAAGGCAGTGGGTGACGATGCCAACCATTACCTCGGCGCCGCCATGTCGATGGCGCTGGGTATTATCACAGTGTTTCTGATCTGGGTGCAGCAGCGCTACATCGCGCCGCGCTCCTTCACGACCGTGACGGGCAAGGGGTTCCGCCCGAACGTCCTGGACCTTGGTCCGTGGAAGTGGGTCGCCTTCGCCTATAACCTCGCTTTCATCGCGGTTGCGGTGGTCCTGCCGATCATATGCCTGCTGATTGTCAGCCTGCACCCGGTATGGACCGGCAAGGTTGTCGTCGCCGACATGACTACGATCAACTATGCGAAGACCCTGTTGTGGTGGCGGCCCGACGCGATCTCGGCTGCGACCAACGGTATCATCAATTCGCTGATCCTGTCCTTCGGCGGTGCGTCCATTGCCATGGTCATGGCGTTGGTCATCTCCTACATGATCCACCGCACCAAGGGCTTTGGTGTGCGGATGCTCGACTTCCTGTCGGTCGTGCCCATCGGCTTCCCGGGCATCGTGCTCGCGATGGGAGTTCTGGTGACCTACATCCAGACGCCAATCTACGCGACGCTTTGGATCCTGATGCTTGCCTACATAACGCGCTTCTTCCCCTACGGGCAGCGCAACATTTCGTCGATCATGCTGGCGATCTCCGAGGAGCTTGATCAGTCCTCGCGGATGGCGGGCGCCTCCTGGTTCACGACGCTGCGCCGGATCACGATCCCGCTGCTCAAGCCGGGACTGTTCGCGGGCTGGATTCTCCTTTTCATCATCTTCCTGCGCGAGCTGTCGATCTCCATCATCTTATTCACGACGGGAACGGAGACATTGTCGGTCGGCGTCTACTACCTGACCAACTTCGAGAACGAGCCGCTGACGGCGGCATTGTCGATGGCACAGACAGTGCTGCTGCTGATCGCCATTTACGCGTTCCGTCGTTTCGCCGGACGCGAAGCGCTGACGGCATAGGAGCGAGACATGGCTAGCGCAAATTCAGACGCCTATCTTGAGGTTGACAACCTCGTCAAATATTTTGGTGACGACAAGGCGGTCGACGGCATCTCGTTCGGTATCCCGGAGGGTTCGTTTCTGACCCTGCTAGGGCCCTCGGGCTGTGGCAAGACGACAACGCTGATGAGCATCGCCGGATTGCACACAATCGACGGCGGGCGGATCAAGGTGGGTGAGACGGTGTTCACCTCGCCGAAAGAGGGGCTGTTCCTACCGCCGGAGAAACGTGATATCGGCATGGTGTTCCAGAGCTACGCGATCTGGCCGCACATGACGGTGGCCGAAAACGTTGCCTATCCGCTCGAAATCCGAAAATGGAACCAGTCGGACATCGACGATCGGGTGGCCGAGGTTCTCAAGCTTGTCGGATTGACCGACTGGGCCAATAGCCTTGCGACAAACCTGTCGGGCGGTCAGCAACAACGGGCGTCCCTGGCGCGCGCCATCGTGTCGAGCCCGAGCCTGCTTCTGTTCGACGAGCCGCTTTCGAACCTCGACCTCAAGCTGCGCGAGACGATGCGTGTCGAGCTCAAACGGATTCAGGCCGAGGTGGGAATCACTTCGATCTACGTCACCCATGATCAGTCAGAAGCGTTGGTGATGAGCGATGAGATCATCGTCATGTCGAAAGGCAAGATTGAGCAGCGTGGCGGACCGGTGGAGATCTATTCGAAGCCCGTCAACGAGTATGTCTCTAACTTCATCGGTGTCGCCAATCTCATGAAAGGCAAAGTCATTGAGGCCAGCGAGCCCGGAAAGGGAACGGTTGAGGTGGTCCAAGAAGGTCAGAAGGTCCTGTTGCCGTGTCGGCTGGGTCCCGGGATAGGGGCTGGCGAGGATGCGGTGCTGTCCGTCCGTCCCGAGAATGTCCACGCCGTCCTCGACGGTGGAGAGGGCCCCGTCACCGGTGAATGCACCCACGCGATTTTCCTGGGCAGCTATGTCGATTGCCGGGTGAAGTGGGGCGACTTCGAATGGAAGGTGATTTCCCATCCCCGCAACCACCCGCGTGCGGGCGACAAGGTGAACCTGCGCTTCGATTCCGAACACACTCTGGCGGTGCAGCCATGACCACAAATCCCGAAATCAAAGTCTCAATCGAACATCTCTACAAGAGCTTCGGTGCCGAGACGGCAGTCAAGGACTTCAACCTGGACATCGCCCAGGGCGAATTCGTCACGCTGCTCGGCCCGTCGGGTTGCGGCAAGACCACGACCTTACGTTGCGTAGCGGGTCTGGAGCGGCCCGAAGAGGGTGAGATCCGGATCGGCAACGAGACTGTCGTTGCGCCCGCCAAGGACATCTACCTGTACCCCGAACATCGCAATATTGGGATGGTATTCCAGAGCTATGCGGTCTGGCCGCACATGACCGTGTTCGACAATGTTGCCTACGGGTTGCGGGTGCGCCGCGCGTCGGGGTCGGAGATCAAGTCGAAGACAATGCAGGCGCTGGAGTTGGTCGGTCTCGACCATCTTGCCGACCGTTTCGCGACCAAATTGTCAGGCGGCCAGCGGCAGCGCGTTGCTCTGGCCCGCGCGATCGTCTACGAACCGGAAGTCATCCTGTTCGACGAGCCTCTCTCGAACCTCGACGCAAAGCTGCGCGAGCAGATGCGCGATGAGATCGTCCGTCTTCAGAAGGAAGTCGGCATCACCTCGATCTTCGTCACCCATGATCAGTCCGAAGCCCTGGTGATGAGCGACCGGGTTGTGGTGATGGACAAGGCCGTCATCCAGCAGATCGGTGACCCCGAGGACATCTACGCCAATCCGGTGAATTCCTTCGTGGCAAACTTCATCGGCGTCACCAGCCTGCTCGAGGGCAAGCTTTCGGGGCGCGATGGAAACACCTGTGAGGTCGAGGTGCCGGCGGCCAATGGCGGGGAACCCCTGCGCTTGCGCGGTGCCGGCGCGACCGGGGCCCAGACGGGTGATGCGATCTTCCTTAACCTGCGGCCCGAGGATGTGCAGCTCCACCTCGAGGCGCCCGATACGTCGGATGGGAAGAACGTCATCGAGGGGCAGGTGATCGACACGATCTATCTGGGAAGTTTCCTCGAAGGTCGGGTGCAAGCAGGTGGCCACGAGATCGGAATCCAGATCGATCACTACGAAAATCTAAGTCCCGAACAGACGGTCTGGCTGACCTTCCAGCCCGAACACGGTCTCTGCCTGACCGAGTAGGACCACATGGCACCACGCATCCTCGTTCTCGGCGCGGGTGGCGTCGGCGGCTATTTCGGTGCCCGTCTGACGGAAGGCGGCGCGGACACGACGTTCCTGCTGCGTAGCAAGCGACGCGAACAGGTCGATGCGAACGGCCTTACGATCCACAGCGATTTTTTCGACGACGCCCATGCCGATGTCAAAACCATCGTGACGGACGAGATCGACGCACCGTTCGATCTGATCATCCTTACCTGCAAGGCTTACCAGCTCGATGGCGCTATGGACGCGATTGCGCCTGCCGTGGGCGCGGAGACGGGCATCATCCCCCTGCTCAACGGTATGAAGCAGATCGATATGCTGCAGGCGCGGTTTGGACGGGAGAAGGTGCTGGGCGGCACCACCTATATCGGTGCGCGCGTGGATGCGGAGACCGGCAATATCGTGCATTTCGGCGATTTTCACCGGATCGCCTATGGCGAAATGGATGGGTCGATGTCGCCGCGCGTCGATGCCTTTGCCGCGCTCAATGACGCCGTGAAGTTCGATATCGATCCGCGTGACGATATCGAGCAGACCATGTGGGACAAGTTCGCCATGCTGTGCGCCATGTCGTCCGTGAACACGCTGTCGCGCGCCACCGTGGGCGAAATTCTGGATACGCCGAGCGGGCATGAGTTTCTGACGGCGGCTCTGGCGGAATGCCGGGACACCGCCGATGCGCTAGGGCATCCGGTCAGCCAGAAGACCATCGAAACTTACGAGCGCATGTTCTCGACCCAGGGTTCGAAGTTCGCTTCCTCCATGTTGCGCGATGTCCAGGCCGACCGCCCGACCGAGGGTGCGCATATCATCGGCGACATGGTTGAACGTGCTGAGGCCGCGGGCTTGCGCACCCCGATCCTGTTGGCGGCGCGCGCGGGTCTCGCGGTGCATGACAGCCGGGTTGCGCAAAAAACGTAGAAACGGAGACGACCACATGGATATCAACAATCTTTCCGAAGTCGAGATGGAGGCCTTCGTCGCCCGTTTCGAGAACCTGCAGGGTTCGCATGAGGCGTTCGTCGACAGCCGTCTGCCGGGGCACAAGCGATTCAAGATCAATCTGGTGGGAATGGGGGTCGTCGAGGCGACGGACAAGCCGGAACTACAGCCGAATATTCCGCTGCCGGCCAAGGGCTTCAACCTGGGCATGATCCAGGCCGAGAATGGCAACGGCGCCGCGCTGCATGCCCATGAGACCGAGGAGGTCTTCATGCCTTTGATCGGCCCCTGGGCGGTCTACTGGATGACCGATGAGGGCACGAAGGAAATCGTGCTGGAACCGTTCGATTCGATCAGCATTCCCATGGGTGTCCATCGCGGTTTCCGGTACGAAGGCGAGGGAACCGGGACGCTCCTGACCATCATTGGCGGACCTGACGCCGGCCGCGTCGACTGGCATTCCTCGGTCACCGAGGCCGCGGCCGAGAGCGGACTTTCCCGCGACGAGGTCGGCGATCTGAAGGTGACGGCCTGAGATGCCGAACGGCGCCGGCAAGGCCCTGGTCACGGGGGCGTCCACGGGCCTGGGCCGCGAGATCGCCCTGACGTTGGCGCGCGCGGGCTACGATGTGGCGCTCGCAGACCAGGACGTGGCCCTGCTCGACCCCGTGCTGGGTCATGACGATCTCGCCGATGTAACGGCCGTGCCGGTCGCATTGCAACTCCTGTCGGAGGCAGGCATCCGCGACGGCTTCGCTTCAGCGGTCGAAGGTCTCGGCGGGCTCGACCTGGTGGTCAACAATGCCGGCGTGCCCTTGCTGCAACAGGCGGTCGATGTCACGTGGGACGAATGGGACGCGTTGATGAACGTGAACCTGAAGGGGGCGTATTTCCTCGCCGCGCGGCTTGCCGAGCACTGCATGTCCAAAGGCAAACCCGGTTCGGTCGTGAACATCGCCTCGACCCACGGCATGACGGGTTTTGCCGGCCGGACGGTCTATGGAATCTCGAAGGGTGGCCTGATTCAGATGACGCGGATGCTGGCGATCGAATGGGTCAAGGAGCACATTCGGGTCAATGCTGTGGCGCCGGGCACCGTGCTCACCGAGAGCCGTGCGGAGATGCTCAAGGATCCCGATCGGCGCGCGCGCATGCAGGCCCGAATTCCCACCGGTGCGTTCCCCGGCGCGCAGGAGATTGCCGATGCGGTGCTTTACCTCGCGGGTGCCGCACCCTCGGTGACTGGCCAGGTGCTCGCCGTGGATGGCGGCCTGACCGCCGAATAGCGCCTATTCGTCGAGGACGGCCACCGCGCGGATCGGGCTTCCCGTCCCGCCGCGGATTTTCAGCGGAAAGCCGATAAACCGGAACCGGCCCTTGCCGACGACCTTGTGGAGGTTCGTCAGCCCCTCCATATGGGTGAACCCCATATCGCGGCAGACCAGGTGAACCTCGAAATTGTCCTTGCCCGGACGGCCCGGGCTGACGGCCTCGACCCCGAACATGACGATGCCCTTGGCACCCAGCCATTCGGCCGATTGCCTGGTCAGGCCCGGGAAGTCGGTCAGGAACTCCGGCGTGTCGAAGGTCCGGTCATGGTGCGCCATATAGAGGAAGACCGTGTCGCGTGGTTGAATCTCGATCTCCGCTTCCTTTTCCGCGGCCTCGAGATCCGCGACGGAAATCCGGCTCTTGAGTTCCTTGTGGGACAGATCGAGGCAGACGGCCTCGGTGTAGAAATCCTCCAGCGGCATCTGGTCGACCGACAGGGCATTGGGGTCTGCATCGAAATGCACCGGCGCGTCCACATGGCTTCCGGTGTGTTCACCGAAGGACATAAATTTCGACGCGATCGAGAACTTTACCCCCTCGGCTTCGCGGAATGTGTCGTGCGTGTTCCAGTCGGTGATCACCGCGGGTGGATGGTTAGGCAGGGTCGGGCATTTGTGGAATATCTCGCCGCTCAGGTCGACCAGTTGCATTGCTTTTTCCTTTTAGTTTGTCGGGCCGGGAAACGGCGTTCAGTTTTCGTTTGAGTAATCCGCGACACCGCCGAGGTCGGACAGGTCTTCCTCACGGCCACGCAGCTCGATTACGTTGCGATCGGGGTCGCGCAGGAAGACGGAGACATGCCCGTTGCGACCGAATTTGACCGGTCCCTGGGTAATTTCGATGCCGTTTTCGTTCAGCATGCGTATGCTTGCGGCAATCGATTCCACTCGGAACGCCACATGGGTGTAGCCGGGATACTTTATATCGATATCCATCAGGATATTGTCGCCGCCATTGTCGTCGATGGCGTTAAAAACCAGGTTGAGCTCTATATTCGCGTCGTTCTTGATGACCGCCACGGGATCGTCTCCGGCCTCGTGTGTTTGCTTGAAGCCAAACAACTCGTAGAAGGCCATGGCGCGGTCTAGGTCCGCGACACGGATGCCAACATGGTCGACAGTCTCGATCTTCATCATTGATTGTGTCTCCCAGGCCGCGGGTTCAATCTGGGAGTTTAATCGTACGCCGCCGGAAGGCCAATCACAGGCTTGAAAACAAAACCGGGCCGGGAACGCAGTTTGGGTAGCGGTCCCGACCCGGTAATGTCCGGCAGAGCTCTGTGGTTTGGGGTTTGATGCCGGAACTAGTTCGGTAGTATCACCGTGTCAATGACATGGATCACGCCGTTGTCCGTAACAATGTCAGCAGAGACCACATTCGCGTTGTCGACCATGACGCCGTTAGTCGCGTCGATTTCGACCGCACTACCCTGGACGGTGGTTGCAGTGATCTGCTTGCCGGCGAGTTCGCTCGACATCACCTTGCCCGGTATCACGTGGTAGGTCAGGACCGCGACCAGCTGGTCACGATTCTCCGCCTTCAGGAGGTGGTCCACGGTGCCGGCCGGCAGTTTTGCGAAGGCTTCGTTGGTCGGAGCGAACACGGTGAAGGGACCATCGCCCTTCAGCGTGTCGACGAGGCCTGCTGCCTTGACCGCGGCCACCAAGGTCGAGAATCGGTCGTTGGCGACTGCGGTGTCGACGATGTCCTTAGCGAAGGCAGTGCTGGAGGATACCGACACGGTCCCGGCGACGGCGATCGTCGAAAGGATTCGAGTGAGAGGGGTCATGAGAGTGTTCCCTGATTTGTTGCTTTATCGAAAGGTTCTTACGCAACCGGTGGCTAACCGGATCATCGTCGCTCAGATTCTACGGTGAACCGGCACGGCGGTGGCGCCGTATTAAATTCGAAACACTTACGGAGCATTCGAATGGTGAAAAGTATTGCGACGGCTTCGGTCGCCGCGTTTTTCATTTTTGTCGTCATCGATTTTATCTGGCTCAGCAATGCTGCCCGACTGCTTTACCGTCCGCAGCTCGGCTCCCTTCTCCTAGACCGACCCGGGATTCCGCCGGCGATCATGTTCTACATCCTGTATGGGATCGGTTTGACGCTTCTCGTTGTTCGGCCGGCGGTCGAATCGGGTTCGCTCGCCGGTGCCTTGTGGATGGGTGCGCTCTTCGGATTGGTTGCCTATGGCACATACGACCTGACAAACGCGGCCACCTTGCGTGGATGGTCATGGACCGTGACCGTGGTCGATATGGCTTGGGGGGCGTTCCTCACGGGTGTTTCCACGTTCGCAGGCGTCTGGCTGGCCCGTTTGCTCGGATGAGCAAGGAGCGATCGCGCCCGCGACGTGTGGCTTGGGTGACTGGTGCCGGAAAAGGGATCGGTCGCGCGGTGGCGCGTCAGATGGCCGAAGACGGCTGGACCGTTGCCGCCAGCGCGCGCTCCGAAACGGACTTGCAAGAGTTCGCGGCGGAGGCAGCGCCGCTGTCGGGTCGAATTGTCCCCTACGTCCTCGATATCTCGGACGGTGATCGGGTCCGGCAGGTCTTCTTGGACATCGAATCCGGGCTGGGGTTGCCCGATTGGGTCGTGCTCAACGCCGGGACCCACAGGCCCGTCGATGGAGCCAAGTTCGATGCGGATCTTGCGCTCGGGCTGATACAGACAAACCTCGCTGGTTCCATCCACTGCCTGGCCCCGGTGATCGAGGGGTTCGTGGCGCGCGGATCGGGCCGTATTGGCGTCGTGGCCTCGCTCGCGGGCTATCGCGGGCTGCCGGGTGCGAGTGCCTATGGCGCGTCCAAGGCCGGCCTCATCAACCTTTGTGAGGCGCTGCGACCGGAACTGCTGCCCCATGGCGTGACGCTGTCGGTGATCAACCCCGGCTTCGTGCGAACACCGTTGACCGACCGCAATACCTTCAAGATGCCGTTCCTGATGGATGTGGACGTCGCGGCACGCCGAATCGTCGAGGGGATGGACTCGCGGCGGTTTGAGATTGCGTTCCCGCGCCGTTTTGCCTGGCTGATGAAACTGGTTCGCCTGATGCCCTACGCCATCTTCTTCATGCTGACGAAGATAATCGTGGCACGCACACAAGATTGAGGCCTACCGGCGGACCATCGCGTGCTGGCTGACAGATATGTGGCCGCCGCGAAACCCGGCTTCGCAGTAACTCAGATAGTAAGTCCAGAGCCTGCGGAACCGCTCGTCGAAGCCCCACCCCTGGATGTCCGGCCAGGCCCGGGTGAATGCCTGTCGCCAGCGCTGCAGTGTCCGTGCGTAGTCACCGCCGAAGTCGATACTTCGGGTGGTCTCCAGGCCAGCCGCGGCGGCGTGATGGCGGAACAGGCTGGGTCCGGGAAGCATCCCGCCGGGAAACACGCGCATCTGGATGAAGTCCGGGTTACGGCGGTAGTTCTCGAACCGATCATCGTCGATCGTTATGATCTGCATGGCCGCCTTGCCGCCGGGACGCAAGCGATCGTGCACGGTGCCGAAGAAGACCGGCCAGTATTTCTCGCCCACCGCTTCGAACATCTCGATCGATGCAATCTTGTCGAACTCGCCCTCGGTTTTCCGGTAGTCCTGCAGTCGGATCTCGACCTGTCCCTCGAGTCCCGCGGCCGCAACGCGTTCGCGCGCCCGTTCGGCTTGGGCCGGTGAAATCGTCAGTGCGGTGACGCTTGCACCATAGTTGCGTGCGGCGTGGATCGCGAAGCCGCCCCATCCACATCCGATTTCCAGCAAACGGTCGCGGGGCTGCAAGTCGAGATAGCGGGCCAGATGGTCGAACTTTCGCAGTTGGGCGCGTGTGAGCGGCTCGTCGGGGCTCTTGAATATTGCCGCCGAATAAACCATCTCCGGGTCGAGCCATGTGGCATAGAATTCGTTGCCGAGGTCGTAGTGTGCCATGATATTGCGCCGGCTGCCGGTGAGCGAGTTGGCCTGGGCCTTTTGGCGCATCCGGGCGAGCCAGCGTATCGACGCCCGGGCCCGCGTCATGCCCGACAAGGCATCGATGTTGCGGATGCCGAGCTCCAGCGTGCCCGTGAGATCGTCGCTGTCCCAGTCCCCGTCGATATAGGAATCCGCGAGTCCGAGGCTGCCGCCCTTCGATACCCGGCGCAATGCGCGCGCACGGTTGATGCGAATATGGCCGGCCGGACCGGGATTGGCCGCGGACACCTGGATCGGTGCGGTCCAGGGCGATTCGATGGTCAGCCTGCCGCTGGTGAGCCAGCTGTCGGCGTGCCGGGAAAATTGGCGTAGCAGGAACGAGCGCAGGCCGAACCGTGGCCGCGTCGTCATGGTCCCTGGCGATACGGGGTTGGCCTCAGACATCGCGTGTCGATCGCGTGTTCTCGATGCAAGTCGTGCCCGGGCCGACGGCAGCGGTATGGCGAAAGACCGGGGTGCCCTTTACCCACAGGCGTACCGCCTCCCAGTGGATGCCGGCCATCACCTTCAGGGTGAGCAACGGATATCGCAGGAGGGTCCCGGCCAGGAACCGGTCGCTGAGCGGGTTGTGCTGGCCACAAAACGCCGCCGTCAGGAGGACGCCGTCGGGATCGGATTCGCGGATCGAGATGCCGATATCCTGTCCGGGCTCGATCAGCTGGATATCGTATCGGCACTGCATCGGCACGAACGGCGATACGTAGAAGCGTTTGTCGAAACTGTGACGAAGCGTGCCGCCCGTATCGTCTGTGACGGGTGCGACGTAGGTGTGGGATTCACCGAACGTGTTCGACACCTCGTAGAGGATGGCGATCGTGCGGCCCGCCAGATCCCGACAGAAGTACACAGTCAGTGGATTGAACACGTAGCCGAGAATCCGGGGCATGCAAAGGATGGAGATCTGCAGGTCGCCATGATCAATGGATGCCGCGGCGAGTTGGGCTTCGACCCAGTGCCGCACACTGCGCTCGTCGCGTTGGCCGTGGTCGCGATCGTGGAAGGAGAAAACGGCGGGTCGGTTGTATCCGAAAAGCCGCAACCGGCGGTCCAGCGCCGGCAGTTCGTCCAGATCGAGCAGCAGATAGAACACCCGGTAGCGCAGCCGATGCACCCGTGGCCGACGACGTGCGTGGACGACCGCCCCGGTGAATGCTGCGGACTGCGTGGTCATTCCGCCGCCATCAGCTGGTCCGGCACGTAGACGGATTCGGGTGGTTCGGCAGTCCGATGAATTCGCCCCGATGGTTCCCTGACGGTCCACGGACGGTTCAAGCCGCCGAGCTCCTCGGCGACGGCCAGTCCCGATTGCAGGGCATCCTCGTGAAAGCCGAAGCCGAAGTAACTGCCGCAGAACCAGGTGTTTCGATGTCCCTGGAGCGACCAGAGGCGGCGTTGCGCCTCGAGGGCGCGGGCATCAAAGAACGGATGGTCATACTCGAAGGTCCTGAGAATGTGCTCGGAGGCGACCGGTCGGCTGGGATTGAGGGTCACAAAGACATCTTCCGGCGTGTCCAGATTCTGCAAGCGGTTCATCCAGTAGCTCAGATGTGGCGGGCCGCCACCTTCGTCCCTGTGTCCGAGATAATTCCAGCTGGCCCACGCAGAGCGCCGGCGGGGCATTTGCGCCGGATCAGTATGCATGATGGCACGGTTGCGCGTATAGGAAATCGCGCCGAGCAGCGCGGCCTCGGCCGGAGTTGCGTCGCCCAGCATGCCCAGTGCCTGGTCGGCGTGTGAAGCGATGACGACGTGATCGTAGCGACGCAACACGCCGTGTTGGTCCAGTGCCTCGATGCCGTTTCCGGTGCGGGTCAGGGTCCGGATCTGGTTGTGGCGGCGAACCCGGCCGTTGAAGGCCGTCCGCAGGCGATCGACATACTGTCGGCTGCCGCCGGTCACAGTCCGCCAGGCCGGCCGTCCCCGTAATTCGAGAAGGCCATGGCTTTCAAAGAATCTCACGAACGCGTCTGCCGGGAAGGCCCGCATCTTCGAACGATTGGATGACCAGATGGCCGCTCCCATGGGAAGGAGGTGGTCGCGCTCGAATGCCGTGCCGTAGCCTTGCCGGTCGAGATAGGCCCCGATGGACATGCCCGCCAATCGTCCGTCGCGTAGATCGTCGCGCGCGGACCTGTAAAACCGGCGCACGTCGAGCAGCATTGCAAGGAACCGCGGCGATATCATGTTTGTCTTCTGTGCAAACAGGCCACGGGGCACATCGCTCGCATATTCGAGCCGGCCGTCATCGAGGGATACCGAGAACGACATGTCGCTCAGTTCGGTCTCGACTCCGAGATGGCGGAACAACGCCATCAGGTTCGGGTAGTTGGGCTCGTTGTACACGATGAAAGCGGCATCCACGCCCGCGCGCGCGCCGCCGACATTGATATCGACCGTATGCGCGTGCCCACCCAAACGGTCGGAGCGCTCAAAGATCTCTACATTGTGCCGTTGTGACAGCAACCAGGAGGCTGATAGGCCGGCAATGCCGGCGCCGATAACGGCTATGTGGAGGGGTTTTCTGGACATGAAACTGTTTTAATTGCACTGTCTCATACGATCCATTCCGGCGACCGGATCACCGCCAAATAAAAGATTGGAAATATGCGGTGATCCAAGACACGCCAGCCAGCGTAGGAAATTCTGTGAAAACTCCTACGGGTGGATTATGCAGGTACTTGCTCAATACGCTGAAGAAATCCGGCCACAAGTCGTTCAAAAGGTGCGACCCCGCAGCAAGGCCGAGGTTGCAGCGGAAGGTTTAGACATGAGCACAATCGGCTCTTCGAACACCGGCGCCGACTGGAATGCCGTTCTTTGCTCCGTGGCCGATCAGGACCGCGAAGCATTCGCGGCCCTCTTCAATCACTTCGCGCCGCGCGTGAAGTCGTACATGTTGCGCCTCGGTTCGGACAATGCGATGGCCGAGGAACTTGTGCAGGAGTCATTCTCCAAGGTCTGGCGCAAGGCAGGGCAATTCGATCCGGGCCGGGCTTCGGCCTCGACCTGGATCTTCAGCATCGCCAGGAACATGAGAATCGACGTGTTCCGTAGGGAGAACCGGCCGGAACTCGACCCGAACGATCCGGCTCTCGTGCCCGACGCGCCGCAGGCAGCCGACGCAATGGTCGAGCAGAAGCAAACGGCGGAGCGAATCGGGTCTGCGATCGCCGAGTTGCCAGAAGAACAGCGTCAGGTCGTTCACCTGTCGTTTTTCGAAGACAAGACACATGCGGAAATATCGGACTATCTGGAGATACCGCTCGGGACCGTGAAGTCCCGCATTCGCCTTGCCTTCGCCCGCATCAAGGCCTCGCTCGGTGAGGATTACGGAGAGATACAGAAATGAGAATCGATCACCATCCGTCGGAAGATATTCTCCTCGCATACGCGGCCGGCGATTTGCCTGAATCCTGGTCGCTGCTCGTGGCGACCCATATCGCCCTTTGTCCGGTGTGCCGGGCCGATGTCTCGACCGCCGAGGCGATCGGGGGCAGTCTGCTTGCCGATGAGACTCCGGCCGTGCTGTCGTCGGACGCCTTGGCGGCGACACTAATGCGCGTGCAGGCGGACGATACGGCCGTCGAGGCCGAGTCGGCGGCGCATGACCACGCCACGCCGCCGATCCTGCCGCAGCCCCTGCGCGGGTATTGCGGTGGCGACCTTGACGATCTCAAGTGGAAGGCCCTGGGACGGAACGCACAGCATATCCCGCTGGTTCGAGGCGCGGACGGTGCCACGGCCCGCCTTCTTAAGATTCCGGCTGGCCAGCCCGTGCCGACGCACGGCCACAACGGTCTGGAGCTGACGCTTGTCCTGCAGGGAAGCTTCGTCGATGGGGAGTCCCGGTTCGGGCGCGGGGATGTGGAAACGGCGGACGATGCGGTCGAGCATCAGCCGGTTGCCGAACCCGGGCTCGATTGCATCTGTCTGGCTGTGACCGACGCACCCCTCAGGTTCCGCAGCCCGTTTGCGCGCTTGGTGCAGCCCCTGATCGGTATCTAGAGCTCCAGTCCGAACAGCGCCAGCATCAGCGGAATCGTGACGATCGCGACCAGCGTGTGTGTGGTCAGGATCGCCGCCATAAGTTCGTGATCGCCCCCCATTTGGCGTGCCAGCACGTAGGACGATGTCGAGGTAGGCTGGCTGTGGAACATTACCAGCATGGCGAGCACAGCGGCGTCTAGCCCGAGAAGCGAACCCAGTCCGAACGCGATGGCCGGTGTTGCGACCAGCCGGGCGAAGCTAGCGATGAAGAGGCCGGGCAGGTGCGTGCCGAGGGATGCGAGACGCAGCCCCGATCCGGCCGTCAGGAGGGCTAGCGGAACACCCGCGCCGGCCATCAGCACCAGCGTCGTATCGATCACGACCGGAACCGGCAGACGTGACAGGTTGAGCGCGATGCCGAGCGCGGTCGCAGCGATGAACGGGTTGGTCAGGAGACGTTTGACCAAGGACACGAGGTTGGCCTCGCCACTGCCACCCCAGCGCGCGAGCACCAGCACGCTCAGGAGGTTGACGGTAACGGTGAAGAACGCCACCGCGACGATCACCAGGGCGGCGCCGTAGGCGGGAAGCAGGGTCGGTGCCGCGGCCAGGATGATGAAGAAGTTGGCGCGGACGGAGCCCTGGAAGACCGATGTAAAGCCGGCGTTGCCTTCGACCAGAATCCGCGATAGTGCCGGGCGCAGGATGACGAGCACTCCGGCGACGATCAGGATGGCCCCGAGCAACGCGACCACCATGCGCCAGAAGGGCAGGGAGCCGAGATCGGCCACCGAAAGGTCGTGGATGACCAGGGCCGGAATCAGCAGGTAGTAAGCGAGCCTTTCGATTGGCCGCCACATGGCGTCGTCGCGAATTAGGATCGCACGCATGGCCCAGCCGGCAGCGATTAGCAGGAAGATGGGGACGAGCGCGAGGAAGGTCTGGAGCATGTCGCTCTGTTGGCGCGGCCGAGGCCAGCCGTCGCGGAATTAGTGGCTGAGAATCTGGCTTAGGAACAGCTTGGTGCGGTCCGACTGGGGGTTGTTGAAAAACTCGTCGGGCGTGTTCTGCTCCACGATCTGCCCCTCGTCCATAAAAATCACCCGATCGGCAACCTGGGACGCGAACCCCATCTCGTGGGTGACCACGAGCATCGTCATTCCGGTCTCCGCAAGGTCGACCATCACGTCGAGCACTTCCTTGATCATCTCGGGATCGAGCGCTGAGGTCGGCTCGTCGAAAAGCATGATGTTCGGCCGCATGCACAAGGAGCGTGCGATCGCGACGCGCTGCTGCTGTCCGCCCGACAACTGCCCCGGATACTTTTCCGCCTGCTCCGGAATCTTCACCCGGGTCAGGTACTCCATGGCGATTTCCTCGGCCTCGGCCTTGGACGTCTTGCGCACCCAGATGGGCGCCAGGGTGCAGTTCTCCAGCACGGTCAGATGGGGAAAGAGGTTAAAGGACTGGAACACCATGCCGACTTCGCGGCGAATCGCGTCGATGTTCTTAAGGTCGCGGGTCAGTTCCGTCCCGTCGACGATGATCTGGCCTTCTTGGTGCTCCTCCAGCCGGTTGGTGCAGCGGATCAGTGTGGACTTGCCGCTGCCCGAGGGGCCGCAGATCACGATGCGTTCGCGCGGTGCCACCGACAGGTTGATGTCACGGAGCACGTGGAACGGGCCGAACCACTTGTTGAGCCCGACGATCTGGATGACCGGCTCGCCCGGATTTTTGTGGTCTGTTTCGGCTGCAGTCATGGCGCTCGCTCCCTAGCGTCGCGTTGTGTCAAGGCGCTTTTCGAGCTTGAGCGAATAGCGCGACATGGAAAAACAGATAACGAAGAAGAACAGGGCGGCCAGCAGGAAGGTTTCGTGATCCACCTTGCCGATCCAGTCCTGGTTGGTTTGCAGCAGGCGTGCCTGACCGAGGATGTCGAACAGGCCGATGATGATTAGCAGCGTCGTGTCCTTGAACAGGCCGATGAAGGTGTTGACGATGCCCGGGATCGAGATCTTCAGCGCCTGCGGCAGGATGATGAGGCGCATTGACTGCCAGTAGCGCAGCCCCATCGCTTCTGCCGCCTCGTACTGACCCTTGGGGATCGCCTGGAGGCCGCCACGGATGACCTCGGCCATGTAGCCTGATGCGAACAGCGTGATCATGAGCATGACCCGCAAGAGCTGGTCGAGAGAGACCTCGGAGGGCAGGAAAAGCTGCAGGATGATGACCGCCACGAACAGCAAGGTGATCAACGGGACGCCGCGGATGAACTCGATGAAGCCGACCGACAGCCAGCGGATGAGCGGTAGCTTCGAGCGGCGCCCCAGCGCCAGCAGAATTCCGATCGGTAGAGACAGCGCGATTCCCGCGACGCCGGCCACCAGATTGAGCATGAAACCGCCGAACTTGTCGGTGGTCACGCCCTCGAGGCCGAAACCGCCGACCAGCAGGATCGCGGCGATAAACGGATATGCCAAAGAGTACCAGCGCCCGTATTTGGCCCCCGGCAGGCGGTCGAACAGGACGAAGGCGAGTGCGGGAACCAGGAGGATCACCGACAGGTTGACCCGCCAGTAGGACTCCGGTGGATAGAAACCGTAGAGGAACTGATCGATGCGCTGGTCGAGCCAGGCCCAGCAGGCGCCGTGTCCCACACAGTCGGCGCCGACGCTGCCCGAGTAGCTCGCATCGAAAAAAACCCAGTTGAACAGGGGTGGGACGATCCACCAGAGGAGGACCAGCGACAGTATCGTCACCAGCGTGTTGGTGGCGCTGCTGAAAAGGTTTCGCCGCATCCAACCGATCACCCCGACGCTGTTCGCAGGCGGCGGCCGCTCGCCGAGCATCTCCGACTGGGATCTATGAAATGCCTGGTCGGTCATCGTTCCACCAGCGCTATGCGTTTGTTGTACCAGTTCATAAAGAGCGACGTGACGATGCTGAGGGTCAGATAGAAGCCCATGAAGATCGAGATCACCTCGAGCGCCTGGCCCGACTGATTAAGGACCGTGTCGCCGATGGAAACGATATCCTGGTAGCCGATCGCGACCGCCAGCGAGGAGTTCTTGGTCAGGTTGAGATACTGGCTGGTCAGGGGCGGGATGATCACCCGCAGGGCCTGGGGCAGGACGATCTTGCGCATCGTTAGGCCGCGCGGCAGACCGAGCGCGGACGCGGCCTCGGTCTGCCCCTTCGAGACCGATTGGATTCCCGCGCGCACGATTTCTGCGATAAACGCACCCGTATAGACGGACAGCGCCAGCCACAGCGCGATCAGCTCGGGTGTGATGCTGACGCCGCCGCGCAGGCGACCGAACCGATTCGCGACAGGCACGTTCCAGTCGAGCGGTTGCCCGGCTGCGAAGAAGGTAACCAGTGGTAGGCCGACGATCAGCGTCAGGCTGGTCCATCCGACAGAGAAGGTCTGACCGGTTGCCGCTTGGCGTGAACGCGACCATCGGGCGATGACAAAGGTGCCCAGGAGGCCGACGGCAAGCGCAATCAGGACGAAGGAAAATCCTTCAAGAAAGACCGGTGCCGGGGTCGAGATTCCGCTGTTGTTGAGGAAGATCGTGTCACCAATTTTCAGGCTTTCGCGCACCTTGGGGAGCGCCAGCAGGATGACCCACCAGAAAATGATCTGCAGCAGCACCGGCACATTTCGGGTGACTTCGATGTAGATGCCGACTATGCGGTTGATCAGAAAGTTCGGGGACAGGCGAAGGACGCCGGCGACGAAGCCGAGCAGTGTCGCCATCGCGATGCCAAGCGCGGCAACGAGGATGGTGTTGAGGCCACCGACCACGAGTGCCCGCCGGTAAGTCGAGGTCGACGAGTACTCGATCAACCGCTGATTGATATCGAACGAGGCGGTGTCTTTGAGGAATTTGTAGCCCGATGCGAGGTTGGCGCTCTGAAGGTTGGCGATTGTGTTCGAGACGATGAACGCGATGAACAGCGCCAGCCCCAGCACGAGCATGAGCTGGAAAATAACGCCACGCGAACGCTCATCGCGCCACAGGCGACTGATGTCGCCCATGCTTCCGGCGGTCATCGTGGCCTGGGTCACAGCCGAGCCGTGGGATCAAATTATGCGGAGACGACCCCGCCCGTCGTCGGAACGACAGGCGGGATCAGTGTCCGTGCGGCCTAGCGGATCGGCGGTGCGTAGAGGATACCACCGTCCTTGTAGAGGGCGTTCAGACCACGGGCGAGGCCCAGCGGCGTGTCCGGCCCGACATACTTGTCGAAAATCTCGGCATAGTTACCTTCCGCCGAAATTGCGTTCACGGCCCAATCCTTGCTGAGACCGAGCATTTCGCCCATCGAGCCTTCAGATCCGAGGATCCGGTTGATCGCCGGATTGTCCGTGCCCTTGGCGAGTTCGGCGGCATTGGCCCTGGTGATGCCGAGCTCTTCGGCATTGATCAGTACATTGAGAGTCCAGCGGGCGATGTCGGCCCACTGATCGTCACCCTGTCGGACGAGCGGCCCAAGCGGTTCCTTCGAAACAATCTCCGGGAACACCATGTGATTCTCCGGGTCGTCGAACGTCGCCTTCGTCGCAGCCAGGCCGGATGCGTCCGTGGTGTAGACGTCGCAACGCTCCGCCTCGTATGCGGCACGCGCCTCGGCATTGGTCTCGATCGGAACCGGCTCGTACTCGATCTTGTTGTCCCGGGCGAAGTCGGCGAGGTTCAGCTCGGTTGTCGTGCCGGTCTGGATGCAGATCGAGGCGCCGTCGAGCTCCTTGGCGCTCTTCACACCCAGCTTCGTGCGGCCGATGAATCCCTGACCGTCGTAATAGTTGACGCCCACGAACGTAAAGCCGAGGTCGACATCGCGAGAGAAGGTCCACGTGGTGTTCCGTGACAGCACGTCGATCTCGCCGGAGGTCAATGCCGGGAAACGGTTCTTGCCGGTCAGGCTGACATACTTGATCTTGCTGGTATCTCCGAGGACTGCCGCCGCAAGAGCCTTGCAAAAGGCGACATCGAAGCCCTGCCAATTGCCGCTGTCATCGGTAAACGCGAAGCCCGGCAGGCCGGTGTTGATTCCGCATTTGAGTTCGCCTGCCGCGCGGACATCGTCCAGCGTGCCGGCATGCGCGGTGTTGGCCGTGGCACTTATCGCCATGAGACCTGCGGCCGCGACGGCGCCTGTGATAAGTTTCATTTTCATCCCTGTTTACTCCTTGGTTTGCATCCGCAGTTGGTTTCCCCAAATTACGCGGTTCTTATTGTTTGTTGGCCATGATCTTGCCTTTTCCGGGTCGGGGCAGACAACAGGCTAATCAAAAAAAATGATCGGACGCATCCGGGCCGTGCAAAGTCCCATTTGGACAAATTCCGAAGTCTGGAGGACGGTGACGGCATGGTGTGGAGGTTTTCGGCGTTGGAACGAGCGTGACACGCAGCGCTGGCATTGGCTGCGGAGCTTGCGGCCTGTGCGTCGGCCGATCCCCAGCGAACCGTCTTGGACACCGCGCCCACCACCATTGTCGCCTTCGGCGACATGCCCTATCGGGTGCGCGATATTCCGGCCTTTGAAGCGTTGCTGGGGAGAATCAGCGCCAGAAAGCCCGATGTCACCATTCATGTGGGTGATATCAAGCCCAGCAACTGGCCCTGCAGCGAGGAGTTGTTCCGCATCCAGCGCGACTACATGAACAGCGTTGATGGCCCGCTGGTCTTCACGCCCGGCGACAATGAGTGGACCGATTGCCATGTCACCAAGGCCGGGGGTCACGATCCGCGCGAACATCTGTCGGTTCTCCGCACCAGGTTCTTCCCCGATGCCCGAAGCCTCGGACGCGCGCCGCTGCTGCTTGAGCGGCAATCCGACCTCTCCAAAGCCCATTCCCAGATGGTCGAGAACGCACGTTGGCGCATGAACGGAATACGCTTCGTCACCGCGCATGTGGTGGGATCGAACAATGGACTCAACCGGGATGTGCCCGGCGCCGTGGAGGAATTCGAAGGGCGCGATGCCGCCAATGTTGCCTGGATCGAGGAGGGGTTCGCCTTTGCCCGCAGTGAAGGTGCGGCTGCCGTGGTCCTGGCGTTCCAGGCGGATCCGTATCAGCTATTGGGGGTCGGCGGCGGGTTTCGCGGCACCCTCGCGGCGATCGCCAAGGGTGCCAAGACGTTCGGCGGGCCGATCCTTGTGGTGCACGGCGACAGCCACGTCTTCACCTTCGACATGCCGTTTCAAGACGGTTTCGGGAACATTCTTGAAAACGTACAGCCGGTTCAGGTTCCCGGTGCCCTCGACATACGTGCACTGCAGATACGGATCGATCCCGAGGCGCGACGGATGTTCGATGTCAGTCTGTTCTAGCCGTCGCTAGTTCATTTGCGGTTTCTTGAGAAACTCCGCGCGGGTCGCGCTCTCAACCGTCACCGAAACCGCCTGATTGTCACGGTGCAGGGTCAGGGGGACGGCCACGCCGGCATCGCCGAGCGACCAGATTTTCTGGAACAGTGTGGCGAGACCCGAGACGCGTTCGTCATTGACCCCGATCACCATATCGCCGGGCTCGACCCCGGCGCGCATGGCGGGGCCACCCTCTGCGACGCCTGCGACCACGAGATGGTTCTCCGCCTCGGCCGTCGTCATGCCAAGCCAGGGGCGCGGCGGGGTGCGCCGGCCGCCATGTTCGACCATGTCCTGCAGCACCGGCTTCAGGAGATCGATCGGAATGATCATGTTGCCGTCGATTTCGTCATCATCGCCGGCCGCCTGCTGGATGTAGAGGGAGCCGATGCCTGCCAGGCGGCCCGACCAGTCGATGACGGCGGCACCGCTCCAGCGCGGATGGGCGGGCACCGTGAAGATGGCCCGGTCCAGCACATACTCCCAGGAACCCGCGAACTCGCGCACCGAAATCACCTGGGCGTTGATGGCGGAATCGCGCCCGCCCTGACCGGCGACGATCAGGGAATCGCCGGCCGATACCGGGTCCGACTGGCCCAGATCCATGGCGGGCAGGTCGAGCGGCCCCAGGGCCTGTACGAGCCCGAAACCTGTTTCCTGGTCATGCCCCACCACATGGGCCGGGTGTGCGCCGCCATTGTTGTCGATCAGCCAGACATCCTCGGCCTCGGTGATCAGGTAACCGACGGTCAGGACCAGCCCGTTCTCATTGATGACGACGCCCTGGCCCTCGCGCTCGGTGCCGAGGATGGGCGCCGTGAACGCGTTGTCGGCAACGCGCGACTGCAGGGCGACGACCGACGAGAGCGTTTGTTCCAGATCGAAGGTCACTTCATCGGGGCTCGGATGGCGTCCGAGATTGAGGTTCCAAGGGTGCGGGTCTGTCACGCCTCGTGCTCCAATCAATAGGGTCTCAGCGGCCCGGGGCCGCTCGGTCACATTCGCTTCTTCTACGCCGCAATGCGCGCCGTCATCCTGTTGCAGGTCACGGGATTGCGCAAGGACCGCCAAATATTGAACCAGCAATCCCGATTCGGATTGTGGCGGAATGTTCGGGCCGACGTACCGACAGGGTCACTTCCGCAAGTCCGCACCTGGTGCATAGTCTTCCTGGCGGCCGCTCGCATCCTTGGAATAGTTGCGGTCTACATACCATGAAAGATAGTCGAAGATCGTCACCGGCTCGAACTGTGCCGGATTGTCTTCGCTGACGCAGGTCTCGAGCGGTTCGGCGACGGTGTCCCAGGTCGGATTGAAGAACAGGGCGATCGAGTAGCGGTCGTGGCGCGGCGGGACAACACGGTGCGGCGTGGCGATGAACCGTCCGTTGGTCCAGCGGTTCATGAACTCACCCGTGTTCACGATGATCGCATCCTCGACCTGTTCGGCGGGCAGCCAGCGGCCGTCCTCGGTACGTATCTCGAGGCCCCGCTCGTCGGACAGCGGCAGGAACGTGATGAAGCTGTGGTCGCGATGCGGCGACAGGCCGAACTGGTTTTTTACGACATCGGGATTGCCCGGGTAGAAGGCGTTTCGCGTCGTCCACATCGGGTCTTTGAAGAAGGGCGCGAAATAGTCGGCCGGCAGGTCCAGCGCGCGTGCATAAAGCGGCAGCATCTTGTGGCCCAACGCCTCGACCGCCGCGTAGTAGGCTAGCATGTTTTCACGGAATCCCGGCACCGCGTCTTCGGGCGGCCATTGGTTGGGGCCGTGGAAGCGGCGAGCCGATTCGATCGCCGGGTGGTCGGGTGCGCGCTCGCGCACGATCAGGTAGCATTCGTTCAGATCCGGCTGGGTGTTCTCGTTGACGGTCGAGGTGACATAGACCGTCGACTTCGCCGCGATATAGCCGACCGAATTCGCGTTGATTCGCAACGCATCTTTGGTTTCCTGCTGCAGGGCATAGAAGCGGCGGAGTTCCTGGTGAGCCCGGTCGATGAGCGCCCGTGATACCCCGTGGTTGACGATGAAATAGAACCCGACATTCTCCTGGGCGTGGCGCAGTTGTGCCGCCAGGTCTTCGAGCGCCCCGGGCTCGTCGGCCAAATAGGGTGCCATATCGAGGACCGGAATCTCGGTCACGAGATCCTCGTCGCCGGATACGTCGTTCAATGCGTTCATGACAACCTGCCTTCGGCTGTGGTCGGCGGTTTGAAACGGCACCCTTGTCGGGATCACCGCCGGATACGCCCATTCTCGCACAAATGGACTGCCGGGCGCTGCCGGATTTCACACTGAAATCGGCATAATTATTGCGCTTTTAATAGGTGCGGAAAAGCGCACGAGTGACAGTTTGAGAAATCAGAAACATTCTTGAACTGTGACTAAATCAACAGCTTGGTGTTTTCCGGGCAATTGGAGGAACGGCAAGACCATTTTCGACAATGCCAACTTCACCAAGGGTAATTTCTTCGATGGCGGGGCCGGTGCGAACCATCGTGTCGAGGGCTCCGAGGGCACCGACTTCATCTTCGACGGCAACGGTGAGGACGGGTCGGGCTATTCGAACGGGCTGGTGATCTTCGAAGGGTTCGACTCCAACGGCGACCAGAGGACCGAGGGTGTCGAGGCCGACGATGTGAAGTTCACCAACAAAGGCGACGGCACCTGGCGCATCGACTTCGTCAACCCGGCGACCCAGAACCCCAACGGCGACGGTTCGATCACCTTCGCAGCCGGCGAGACCAGCGACATCAACCTGCGCGATGGATCGAACACCGTGCAGTACACCTACAACGACGCCACCGACAGTTACGGCATCGTTTAGTCCTCCATTCTCCTCCCATGATCCACTGCGCGGCCGGGAATACCGGTCGCGCTTTTTCTTTGTGCGGACCTATAATCCGGGCTCTTCTAATCGACCGGACCGGACTCCGCCATGAGCGCCCAACCCGACCATATTCATGCCCTCGATATCCCGATCCCCGAGACCGGGGAACTGGACGAGGACCTGCAGAAATATTTCGCCATCTGTCAGGAGAAACTCGGCATTGTGCCGAACGTCCTGCGCAGCTACGCGGTCGTCCCCGAGCGTCTGCGCGCATTCATCGCCATGTACAACGACCTGATGCTGTCCGAGACCGGGCTCAGCAAGCTCGAGCGCGAGATGATCGCGACGGTCGTATCCAGCGAGAACAAGTGCTTCTACTGCGTCGTGGCCCATGGTGCGGGTGTGCGTGAACTGTCGGGCGATCCGGCGCTGGGTGAGTTGATGGCCATCAACTATCGCGCGGCGGATCTAAGCGCCCGCCAGCGTGCGATGCTGGATTTCGCGGTGAAAATGACCCAGGCCCCCGACACGGTCGAGGAAGCCGACCGGCAGGCACTGCGTGATGCCGGTTTCGAGGAACGCGATATCATGGATATCGCCAGTGTTTCCGCCTTCTTCAACATGACCAACAGGGTCTCGACGGCGCTCGACCGGATGCCCAACCCGGAATACCATGCCAAGGCGCGGTGAAGGCCGCGGGAGACCGTTGACACCGGGGGCCCGCACGGGTAGTTTCCCGTGCGTTTCCGCCCCTCGGGGGCGGCTTTTTGATACCGGAAGCGTTCCCATGAAGGTCGCAAGCTCGTTGAAGACACTGAAAAAGCGCGGTCGCGGCTGCCAGGTCGTGCGTCGGCGCGGGCGTGTCTACGTCATCAACAAGCGTAACCCCCGCTTCAAGGCGCGCCAGGGCTGATCTCCGGCGTTCCGACGATGTGTTGACGAAACCGCGCGATTTGCGCGGTTTTTTGTTGCCCGCTGCCCGCTATACTCGGGCGCGAAACTGGAGTGCTCTGCATGCAAATGCCCGAACCCGATGCCGGAGTTCTCGCGCGGCGCGAAGAGATCATCGCGGCGATGCGCGCGATCGTGCCCGGTGAAGGTGTGATCGCCGACGATACAGGCATGCGGGTCTACGAATCCGATGGGCTCACCGCCTACAAGAACATGCCGCTCATCGTCGTCCTGCCCGAGACGGTCGCGCAGGTGAGTGCGGTGATGCGTTACTGCAACGAGAATGCGGTGAAGATCGTGCCGCGCGGGGCGGGCACCTCGCTGTCGGGCGGTGCGCTGCCGGCGGCCGATGCGATCACCCTGGGTCTCGGCAAGTTCAACCGGGTGCTCGAGATCGACTACGACAACCGCTGTGCGCGGGTTCAGCCGGGCGTGACCAATTTGGGCATCACCCAGGCGGTCGAGGCCGACGGCTACTATTACGCGCCCGATCCGTCGAGCCAGATCGCCTGCACCATCGGCGGCAACGTGGCCGAGAATTCCGGTGGCGTGCATTGCTTGAAATACGGCCTGACCACCAACAATATCCTCGGGATCGAGATGGTCCTGCCCGACGGCGAAGTGCTGCGCCTCGGTGGTAAGCACATGGATGCCGAAGGTTACGACCTGCTCGGCCTGATGACAGGCTCCGAGGGGCTGCTGGGCGTGATCACCGAGGTGACCGTGCGCATCCTGCCGAAACCAACCGCGGCGCGGGCGCTGATGATCGGCTTTGAATCGAGCGCGGCCGGCGGCCAGTGCGTCGCCGACATCATTGGCGCTGGCATAATTCCCGGCGGGATGGAGATGATGGACCGGCCCGCGATCAAGGCCGCCGAAGCCTTTGTTCAGGTGGGATATCCGCTCGACGTCGAAGCACTGCTGCTGGTCGAGCTCGACGGTCCGCCGGTCGAGGTCGACTATCTGATCACCCGGGTGCGCGATATCGCTGAGGGTTTGGGTGCGGTGTCGATCCGGATCAGCGAGAGCGAGGACGAGCGCAACCAGTTCTGGGCGGGCCGCAAGGCGGCGTTCCCGGCCATTGGTCGCCTCACGCCTGATTACTACTGCATGGATGGCACGATCCCGCGGAACCGGTTGCCGGAGGTCCTCGATCGTATGTCGACCCTGTCCGAGAAGTACGGGCTGGGTGTCGCCAACGTGTTCCACGCCGGGGATGGCAATCTGCATCCGTTGATCATGTATGACGCGAACAATCCCGGAGAGCTTGAGCGGGCCGAGAATTTCGGCTCCGACATTTTGCGGCTGTGCGTCGAGGTGGGCGGTGTGCTGACCGGCGAGCATGGCGTTGGGGTGGAGAAGCGCGACCTGATGGACGAGGTGTTCACCGAGAACGATCTCAAGCAGCAGCAGCGGGTCAAATGCGCTTTCGATCCGAGCCAGCTGCTCAACCCGGGTAAGGTTTTCCCGACCCTGCATCGCTGCGCCGAGCTTGGCCGTATGCACATTCATCGCGGCCAGATGCCGTTTCCGGATATTCCCCGGTTCTGAGCGCCCGCGAATGGTTGAAACACTGAAACCCGCGACCACCGAACAGGTTATCGAGGCGGTGACCTGGGCGACGGGGGAGGAAACCCCGGTCGAGATTCTGGGCACCGGGACCAAGCGTGGCTTCGGGCATCCGATGGGCGACGGCAACCGCACGATCTCTCATGCGGTCGACCTGTCCGGGTTGCGCGGGATCACGCTTTACGAGCCCGAAGAGCTGGTGCTTTCGGCCTGGGCCGGAACGCCGCTGGCCGAAATCGAGGCAGCGGTGGCGGAGAAGGGGCAGATGCTGGCGTTCGAGCCGCCGCACCTGGCGCGCCTCTACGGCAATGATGGCGGAACGGTCGGTGGCATGATCGCCTGTAACCTGGCGGGTCCGCGCCGGGCCAAGGCGGGGGCGGCGCGCGATCATATACTGGGCATCGAGGCCGTTACGGGCCGCGGTGAGGTGGTGAAGAGCGGAGGCCGGGTCGTCAAGAACGTGACCGGTTATGACCTGTCGAAGCTGCTGACGGGTTCGTTCGGAACGCTGGCCGCGCTGACGCAGATCACCATCAAGGTTCTGCCGGCTGCGGAGACCGAGGAAACGATCCTGGTGTCAGGCTTGAGCGATGCCGATGCCGTCATACTGATGACGGCGGCGCTCAACTCCAGCAACGAGGTCGCCGGTGCGGCGCACCTGCCCGCTGGCGCCGCCGACGCGTCGGGCCCGGTGACGGCGCTGCGGATCGAGGGCTTCGCCCCGTCCGTCGAAGCGCGGGCCCGGTCGGTCCGCGACATGGCGGATGGCACCGGCACCGTTTCCAGCCTCGACAGAGATACCTCGAAGGCATTCTGGTTGACTGTGCGCGACGCCGAACCGTTCGTCGGATCTACAGCCCCGCTCTGGCGTCTGTCGGTGACACCGACAAGCGCACCGGTGATTGTTGCCGCCATAACCGGCGAGGTCCCGGGTACCGTGATCTACGATTGGGCCGGTGGATTGATCTGGTATCAGTCAGATGCGGACGATGCCGGAGGTGCGGCCGTCCGCGCAGCGGTCGCGGCCCATGGTGGGGGCCACGCAACCCTGGTGCGGGCGCCGGATGCCCTGCGTCGTACGGTCGATGTTTTCCAGCCGCAACCCGCGCCCCTTGCGGCCTTGTCCCAGCGGGTGAAGGAAAGCTTCGATCCGCGCCATATTCTAAACCCCGGCCGCATGTACGGCGGGAGCTAGCGATGCAGACGAATTTCACGCTGGCCCAGCTCGCCGACCCGGATATCGCCGTCGCTAACGACATCCTGCGCGCGTGTGTGCATTGCGGCTTCTGCACCGCGACCTGTCCCACCTACGTGTTGCTCGGGGACGAACTCGACAGCCCGCGCGGGCGCATCTACTTGATGAAACAGATGCTCGAGGCAGATGCGCCGGCCGACGAGGAGGTCGTCCGCCATGTGGACCGGTGCCTGTCCTGCCTGTCGTGTATGACCACCTGTCCTTCGGGCGTGCATTACCAGCATCTGGTCGACCATGGCCGTAAGCATATCGAGGAGACCTACACGAGGCCGGCTTTCGAGCGGATGATCCGCTGGGCATTGGCCTGGTCGATCCCCTATCCCCGGCGCTTCCGCATGGTGCTCGCCGCAGCCCTTCTGGCGCGGCCGCTGCGGGGACTGTTGCGCGGCCGGCTGCGCGCAATGCTGGATCTGGCGCCGACCGATCTCGGGCCGCCATCGCCGGTCGACGTGCCCCAGGTGTTTCCCGCCGAGGGTACGCGCAAGGGGCGCATAGCCCTGCTTAATGGCTGCGCCCAGACCGTGATCGCGCCGCAGATCAACGAGGCGACGATCCGGCTGCTGACCCGGCTCGGCGTCGAGGTTGTGGTGGCGCAGGGGGCCGGATGCTGCGGCTCGCTGGTGCATCACATGGGCATGGCCGACGAATCCCACGCCCAGGCGGCGGCGAACATCGATGCCTGGATTGCGGAAGCTGATGGCGGCGGGCTGGACGCGATCATCATCAATACCAGCGGCTGTGGTACACAGGTGAAGGATTACGGCTTCATGTTCCGCGAGGACGTTGCCTATGCCGACAAGGCCGCGCGGGTATCGGCACTGGCAAAAGACATCAGCGAGTATCTGACGGCGCTCGATCCCGATCTGACGCCCGCCGGGGACCTGCCCGAGATGCGGGTGACATACCATTCGGCCTGTTCCATGCAGCACGGCCAGCAGATCCGCACGCCGCCGAAGGCCCTGCTGACGGCGGCGGGATACACGGTGAGCGAGCCGGGCGAGGGGCATCTGTGCTGCGGCTCGGCAGGGACCTACAACATCCTGCAGCCCGAGCTAGCCACACAGCTGCGCGACCGCAAGGCCGCTAACATCGCCCGCACCGCGCCCGACGTGGTGGCCACGGGGAATGTCGGTTGCATCACACAGCTCGCTGCCGGGGTCGATGTGCCGGTCGTGCACATGGTGGAGCTGCTCGATTGGGCGACGGGCGGCCCGCGGCCGCGGAAACTCGGTTAGGCGTCAGCTCCCGTCCGAGGGTGCGCATTCCCAAACGATGGTCGCCATCGAGACACCGTCGCCGGCCAGACCCTTCAGCACCATGCGGTCCCCCTGATGGTCGATGGTTCTTTTCCTGTCGGTGCCGACCCAGTTCTCGTCCAGCGCGTGTTCGGTGTGGTGGGTGACCGTATCGCCGTCCAGGGACCAGCGGCCGGCATAGCTCAGGTATGTATCGAACATCCGGGCCCTGTCGGCGTCGTTTGCCTCTGGCGTGGACGGAAAGTCACGCACGGCAGACCGGGTGATCGCGGCCATCGAACCGTCGGCGGTGTAGATGAGGATGCCCTTGGGCGACGGCCCCTGGTTCGGGGTGCGGCTGCCGTCGGCGTTCTCGGTGTAGGTGTCGACGAGGTGCCAGGTGCCGATAATGTCGTCGGGCGTGATGGCCATGGAGCGTGTATCCTGATGAGAAATGGTGCGGCACCATTCTAGGACATTTCGGCGACCCACGAAGCTGCGACTGGCTCGTGGAGGGGAGGTCGGGAACACTCCGTCCATGCTTCGTTTTGTCTAGATCCTGATCGTCGCGTTCATAGCGTCTTAAGCTCTTGCCGGGGACTGGCCGGCATTTCGGCTCGGCCCTGCCCATGGGGCCTGGGACGGTGACGGCGAGATATCCGAGGAGCCCCGGCTGATCTGGCAGTTCGCGACCGGCGATATCGTCGAATCCTCGCCGTCGGTGGTCGCCGGGGTCGTCTATGCCGGCAGCTTCTCGCGGGCTTGGCCAGATCCAGATGATCCGCGGGAACGGCGATGCGGCCATCGCCGCTTTCGAGGGCGAATTGCAGGTTCATCGCAAGTTGAGCGGTATCCCCGAGCTCATCCGGGCGCTGAAATAGCAGGTACGCGGGCAGGAACTCTAGTCCGAAGGGTTTGCGATGGGGCACCAGGGCCTCGACTTTCCGTGTGTCGCGACCGATGTTTCCTGATACACAGCACAATGTGATGCGCCGATCTTCCGAAATCGGCGCATAATAGTTGATCCAAACACCCCGAAGGTAGTCATGACCCAGGCACTCAGCCGCAAGCAGATCATCGTGATGGGCGCCGGCGCCGGCCTGCTCGCCATCGCGCTCGGCGTTCGGCAGGCAATGGGGTTCTTCCTCGTTCCCATGACCATAGACCTGGAATGGAGCCGGGAACTGTTCGGTCTCGCCATGGCGATCCAGAACCTGATCTGGGGCGCGTTCCAGCCCATCGCCGGCGGGCTTGCCGACCGGTACGGCTCGGGCAAGGTGATCATGGGCGGTGCGGCGCTGTATGCGCTGGGCGTTGTCGGCATGGCCGGTGCGGTCACGCCGACAGAATTGCTGATATCCGGTGGCGTGTTGATCGGGCTGGGCATGAGCGGCGCGGGCATATCGGTGGTCTATGGCGCGGTGGCGCGGCTGGTCGTACCCGAACGCCGCACCTATGCGCTTGCGATCGTATCCACGATCGGCGCGCTCGGCCCGTTCGTGCTGCCGAAGGTGACCCAGGTCGTTATCGGCGGCCTTGGCTGGCACTGGTCGCTGCTGGCGACCGCAGTGATCGTGGCGCTGATGATCCCGTTTGGCGGCATGATGCGCGGCCGCGCCGAGGAAACCGGCGAAGCCGCACAGAGTTGGACCGAGGCGCTGGGAGAGGCCCGCAAGAACCGAGGTTACCTGCTGCTCGTCGCGGGGTTCTTCGTCTGTGGTTTCCACGTGACCTTCATCGGTACCCATCTGCCGGGCTTCGTGGCCTGGTGCGGGCTTGCCGCCGGCGTCGGCGGCACGGCCCTGACGGTGATCGGCGGCGGTAATATCCTAGGCACCTATATCGCGGGTGTGCTCAGCAACCGGTTCCGGCAAAAAAACCTGCTCAGCCTGATCTATCTCGCCCGCGCGCTTCTGATTGCGTGGCTGATGCTGATGCCGAAGACCGAATGGACCATCTACATCTTCTCCGGCGTCTTCGGTCTGCTCTGGCTTTCGACCGTGCCGCTCACCAGCGGGGTTGTCGCCAAGATCTTCGGCGCGCGCCATCTCGGCATGTTGTTCGGCCTGGTGTTCTTCAGTCACCAGATCGGTGCGTTCCTGGGCGCTTGGCTCGGCGGGCTGAACTTCGATGTGACCGGCAACTACAACGCCGTCTGGTACGTCTCGATCCTTCTCGGGCTGCTGGCCGCGGCACTGCACTGGCCGATCCGCGACGAGCCCGTGGAGCGCCTTCTGGCACCCCAGAATGCGTGAATTGCGCCTGATTTCAGGGGTGTAACACCGAACCCGGCGAAATTATTCCGTCGCAATAAATTTATCCGGCCGTGATTTGTCTTCGCGCGCGCGCGCGCCCATCGTATGGCCACGCAGGCACGAATGGAGGTTTCGCATGCTGATAAAGGTCAAACGCGGCTGGGAACTCCCCGAGAGCGCGGCCACGCCCGAGGATATCTATCTCAACCGCCGCCAGATCGTGAAGGCGCTTGGAATCGCCCCGGCGATCGCGGCATCCGCCAGCGTCCTGCCGGCCGGTATGGCCATGGCCGTGACGACGGACAAGGACCCGTCGGTCAGGCTCTACCCGGTTCCGCGCAACGAGAAGTTCACGCTCGACCGTCCGATCACGGCCGAGAGCGACGCAACTTCCTACAACAATTTCTCCGAGTTCGGGTCTCACAAGCAGATTTCCCACGCGGCCCAGCAGCTTCAGATCCGCCCCTGGAACATCATCATCGATGGCATGGTCGAGAAGGAGTTCGAGATCGGGGTCGACGACCTTCTGAAACAGGTCAAGCTGGAAGAGCGGCTGTACCGCCACCGCTGCGTCGAGGCCTGGGCGATGGCCGTCCCGTGGTCCGGGTTCCAGATGTCGGAGCTGGTGAAACTGGCCAAGCCTTTGTCGGGTGCCAAGTACATCGCGATGCAGACCATTTTGGCAAGCAAGCGCGAGATGCCGGGTCTGCGCCAGTTCTGGTACCCGTGGCCGTATCAGGAAGGCCTGACCATGGAGGAAGCGAACAACGAACTCGCCTTCCTGGTGACCGGCATGTACGGCAAACCGGTGCGCCCGCAAAACGGTGCGCCGATCCGCCTGGCAGTGCCGTGGAAGTACGGCTTCAAGTCGATCAAGTCGGTTATTCGCTTCACCTTCACCGACGAGAAGCCAAAGACGTTCTGGGAAGCGTTGCAGCCGGCCGAATACGGTTTCTGGGCGAACGTGAACCCGGAGGTCGATCATCCGCGCTGGAGCCAGGCGAGCGAGTGGCTGCTCGGCGGGCCGCAAAGCGAACGCGTTCCGACCCAGCTGTACAACGGCTACACGGAATTCGTCGCGCACATATACCCGCCCGACGCGAGCGACATTTACTTCCGCTAGGTCTGTCTCGCCGGCAAAAGGCCGGGATCATTCCATGAAACTTGTTTGACAGCCTGACCTTTCCGCCATTCCGAGCGCAGGCCGGGTCGGATTTTTTGCCTTCGGAAAAATAAAAGCCGGGCCCCGAAGGGCCCGGCAGGTGAACAGGGAGGCTTCACGTCTTGTCAGACGTCGAGACCGTGTTCCGCGGTCTCGATTGCAACCGGTTCAATGGGAGGGATAAACCGGCAGCTGCGGTGCGTGTCACACCGTGTATGACAGATAGATAGTGCGCCGGAGGCCATTCTTGCAGGCCGATAAACCGTTAACCAGATATGCGCAAAACGCATATCAAAAATCAAGCGATATCAGTGACTTCCCATACGTGCGAAAACTAGAAGCGGGTTTCGGCAACCTTGCGGAGTAGAAAGTCGCGGAAAACGGCGATTCTCTGGGAATTGCGCATTTCCTCCGGATATACGAAATACGCATCGTTTCCCGGGCCCTCGAGCTCCGGCAGGATTCGCACAAGATTGCGTGCCTCGCGGGCCAGGAAGTCGGGCAGACCCGCGACGCCGACGCCGGCTTCGACGGCACGGAAGGTGCCGTAGAGGTTGTTCAGGGTGAGAACCTTGCGGGGTTCCTGGTTGGTGACCTCGCGCACCGCGTTGAGCAGCCAATTCAGGTTCGGCGCGGGCATGGCCACATCTTCACCGTAGGCGATCAGGTCATGATTGGCGAGATCGCGCACCTTTTCCGGCATGCCGCGGTTCTGGAGGTACTCCGGCGACGCAAAGACATGCACGTGGACCCGGGTCAGGCGCCGCTGGATCAGGTCCGCCTGGGTGGGCGGGGTTAGCCGGATGGCGCAATCGGCCTCGAGCATTGAGATGTCGAGTTCTTCGTCTGTCGTGATCAGGGTCACCTCGATGTCGGGGTACATCTCAATGAATTCCTTGATTCGCGGCGTCAGCCAGAGCGAGCCCAGCCCGACAGTCGTCGATATTTTCAGCGGGCCTTCCGGCTGTTCCTGCGAATCCGACAGCCGCGCTTCGACCATCGTCAGCTTGGCGAACACATCGTGCACGGTGCGGTACAGCAGCTCGCCCTGTTCGGTGAGGATCAGGCCGCGCGCATGCCGGTGAAAGAGGCGGATGCTGAGGCTGTCCTCGAGCGAGCTGATCTGGCGGCTGACCGCCGACTGGCTCAGATGCAACGCTTCACCGGCATGGGTGAAGCTGCCGGCATCCGCGACGGCGTGAAAAATGCGCAGTTTGTCCCAGTCCATGGCCATCCGGCCTTCTCCCCCTATGGACGCGTGGCGCTGCGGTGCGCTTGGCTACTCCGCTGCGTCGCGTGCGGCCTCGTCTTCCTGCGTCGCGATGTACTTCTCGGCTTCCAGGGCCGCCATGCAGCCCATGCCCGCCGCCGTCACCGCCTGCCGGAAGACCTTGTCCTTCACATCCCCGGCCGCGAAGACGCCCGGAATGTTCGTCGCCGTGCTGTCCGGTGCCGTGATCAGGTAGCCCTCATCATCCATGTCGAGCTTGCCCTGGAACACCTTCGTGTTCGGGTCGTGACCGATGGCGATGAACACACCGTCGACTTCCAGATCGCTCAAATCACCGCTCTTCACGTTCTTGAGCTTTGCCCCGGTGACGCCCGGCGGGTCCTGGGTGCCGACCACTTCCTCGAGCACATTGTCCCATTTCACGTCGATCTTCTCGTGGCGCAGCAGGCGATCCTGCATGATCTTTTCCGCGCGCAATTCGTCACGCCGGTGAATGAGCGTCACCTGGGACGCGAAGTTGGTCAGGTAGAGCGCTTCCTCGACCGCGGTGTTGCCGCCGCCGACAACAGCCACCGGCTTGTCGCGGTAGAAGAACCCATCGCAGGTCGCGCATGCCGAGACGCCGAAGCCCGAGAATTTCTGTTCGCTTTCCAGGCCAAGCCACCTGGCCGAAGCGCCGGTCGCCACGATCACCGTGTCGCCGGTGTAGACGTCGCCGGAATCACCGGTACAAGTGAATGGCTGGCTGGTGAAATCGACGTCGACGATCAGGTCGTCCATGATCCGGGTGCCGACTTTCTCGGCCTGCTCGACCATCTGCTCCATCAGCCAGGGCCCCTGGATGACGTCGGCGAAGCCCGGATAGTTTTCCACCTCGGTCGTGATGGTCAGCTGGCCGCCCGGCTGCAGGCCGTGGACCATGATCGGCTGCAGGTTGGCGCGTGCGGCATAGATCGCAGCGGTGCAACCGGCGGCGCCGGATCCGAGGATCAGAACCTGGGAATGGCGGGTTTCGGACATTTCAGGGGATTCCTCGACCTTTTGATGACGGCAGCGGGCCGCATCAGCGGCCTCGGCTGGACCAATTAGATAGTTGTGACCGCCCGACGAGGCAAGCCGCCCACGGGCAACTCACCCGTGAACGCAGGTTCAGAATGTGATCACACTGCGGATCGATTCGCCCTTGTGCATCAGATCGAAGGCATCGTTGATCTGATCGAGCGGCATGACATGGGTGATCAGGTCGTCGATGTTGATCCTGCCGTCCATGTACCAGTCGACAATGCGCGGCACATCGGTGCGACCCTTGGCGCCGCCGAAGGCGGTGCCCTGCCAGATGCGCCCGGTGACCAGTTGGAAGGGCCGCGTGGCGATCTCGGCACCGGCGGGTGCGACACCGATGATCGTCGACTTGCCCCAGCCCTTGTGACAGCACTCGAGCGCCTGGCGCATCACCTCGACATTGCCGATGCACTCGAAGGAATGATCCGCGCCGCCGTCGGTCAGATCGACCAGATAGGGCACGAGATCGCCCTCGACTTCCGTCGGGTTCACGAAATGGGTCATGCCGAAGGCTTCGGCGATCGCCCGGCGGTCCGGGTTGAGGTCCACGCCGACGATCTTGTTTGCGCCTACCAGACGCGCGCCCTGGATCACGTTCAGGCCGATGCCGCCGAGCCCGAACACCACGACATTGTCGCCGGGTTCCACCTTGGCGGTGTTGATGACCGCGCCGATACCGGTGGTCACGCCGCAGCCGATGTAGCAAATCTTCTCGAACGGCGCGTCCTCGCGCACCTTCGCGACCGCGATTTCGGGCAGCACGGTGTAGTTGGAGAAGGTCGAGGTGCCCATATAGTGAAACAGCTTGTCGCCGCCGATGGAGAACCGCGAGGAACCGTCGGGCATGACGCCCTGGCCCTGGGTTTCGCGAATGGCCTGGCACAGATTGGTGCGCCCGGACGTGCAGTAGTCGCACTCCCGGCATTCCGGCGTGTAGAGCGGGATCACGTGGTCGCCCTTGGCGACAGATGTCACGCCCCTGCCCACATCGACCACCACTCCCGCGCCCTCATGGCCCAAGATCGCCGGGAACAGGCCTTCCGGGTCGGCTCCGGACAGGGTGAATTCATCGGTGTGGCAGACGCCGGTCGCCTTGATCTCGACCAGCACCTCGCCCTCGCGGGGGCCGTCCAGATTGACGGTTTCGATACTGAGGGGCTTGCCCGCCTGAAGGGCGACGGCTGCGCGGGTTTCCATGACCCTTCCTTCCCGGAGACACAAGATTGTTCGGGCAAGTGTCCCAAGCCGCGGCGGCGGGTGCAAGCCTTGCGGTGCCTCTGTCGCGTGGCCGGTCTAGCCCAGAACGCGGGCGTAGAGCTCGAACATCTTGCCCCAGACGATCTCGGCCGACGGTTCGTGATAGACCGGCCGCTGCGGGAACGCGAAGCCGTGCTCGGTGCCCGGGAAGGTCTCGATCTCGTTGGGCACGCCGTTGGCATCGAGCGTCGCCTTGAGGTCGGGGATCACGTTGTCGGGCACCCAGTCGTCATGTTCAGCGAAGGCGTAATACATCTCGCCCGCGATCTGCGGCGCCAGCAGGTGCGGGGAATCGTCGTTCTCGGTGACGATCCAGACACCGTAGAGCGAGACGTTGGCTGCGAAACGGTCCGGGAAGGTGCCCGCCACCGTTGTGATGAAAGCCCCGCTCATGCAATAGCCGACATTGCCCATGGGGCCGTCTGACGCATTCGGGTCCTCGCCCAGCGCCTCAAGCAGCGCGCCGGTATCCCGCGCGACTCCGGCATTGGTCAGGCTGTGCCAGGCGGCGAAGATCATTTCGCCCATCTTCTCGGTCCGCTTGGCCAGATTGAAGCGCAGCAGGCCGAGCCGGTAGTAGAGATCGGGCAGGACGGCGCAGTAGCCCTGGCCGGCGATCCGGCGGGCGAAGTCGCGCAGTTCCTCGCGGATGCCCGGCGCGTCCATGTACATAACGATCACCGGATAGGGGCCGGGACCGTGTTCATCGGGCTCCGGCCAGGCCGCGAAGGTGGGCATCACCCCGTTGGGGGTGGTGACATCGAACTCCCGCTCGGCCATGTCTACTTGGGTGTAAGGGTGCGCAGATAGGCGACGATTGCCTGCAGATCCTTTTCCTTGATCTTGGCGTAGTAGGGATAGGCCATGGGTGGCAGCATCTTGGAGCCGTCAGGCCGGGTGCCCGTCGTGATCATCTGCCGAATCTCCTGGTAGCTGCGATCGGCCAACCCTGTGGGTGTGATGTTTGAAGACACGCTTGTGCCCCACGGCCCGTGGAATTCGAACCCGCCGGCGCCCAGCTGGTTGACGATGTCGGGCCCCTTCGGACCCATCGGCGAATGGCACTCTATGCAGTGGCCAGCGGGGCCGGCCAGGTAGGCGCCGTAGGCGACGCGATCATCCTGCGGCACGCTGGGAACCGAGCCGACGGGCGGTCCATAGGCGGGTGGCAGGGGAATCCGGTAAACCGATTTCGTGATGGCGTTCTTGATCGACTTGACCTGCCGCAGGTAGGCGACGATCGCCTGTACATCCCAGTCGGATAGACCGCGGTACAGGCCGATCGGCATCGGCGGGCCGATGATCGAACCGTCCGGCCGTTTACCTTCGCGGATCGAGGCGATGATCTGCGCGTCGGTCCAGTTGCCGATGCCGGTTTCCTTGTCGGGGGTGATGTTCGGGGCGTTGGCATCGAATGCCGGGTTCTTCTCGAACGGTGCCATGCCGGCCAGTTCCATCCCCGGGATGTCACCATTCGGACCCTTAGGCGTGTGGCAGTTACCACAGGCAACGATCGATTCCATCAGATAGGTGCCGCGCTCGAGCAGCGTTTCGGCCGAAGCGGCGGAAGCGCCGAGCCAAACGGGCGCAATGAACGACAGCGCGATGGCGCGCGCGAAAAGGTTCTTTGTCATGTCGCCCCCCCCCGAACATTGCTTGAGAGGATTGTAGCACCGGCGTCGATTTCGCTCCACTCAATGCGCGCGATCGGGATCGGGTCCTAGAAGCCGAACATGTGATCCAGCGAAAAGGCGCTACCGTCGCGCGCGATCAGCCCGTGATAGCCGAACAGGCGGCACGACGTGTCGCGGATCAGGACATAGCCGCCGCCTGAAGGGCCCGTTTGGGCCGCGGCGGTGCGCGCCTTGGCGTCGAATGTCTCGCTGAGGCGAAAATGGACCGATCCGCCGCACGGAATTCGCAGGGTTTCCTCGGCCACCGTCCGTCCCACTCCGTCATGCAGGATCAGTTGCGTGTCCGAGGTCTCGTGCCCGGGCGTGGATGCGGGGTAGATCAGCTGGCAGAAGGTATCCAGATCCTGGATGTCCACGGCCATTGCCGGATCCGTGCGCAGGTAGAGGCGGGTCGAAAGGCCCGGCGGGTCGCCGGAATAGGACTGGGGCTCGTTCTGCCAGGTCAGGACGGTGTTGAAGATATGGGCGCCGAAACTGGTCTCTGCGGCGTGACCGGAATCTCGTGCCTCGTAGCGGAACAGGCCGTGCAACCAGCCGTCGACGCCGCGCGTCGCGACACCGAAATCGTAGATCAGTTCCATGTGCCCGGCGACATCGCGCAACCGGTCTCCGTCGAGGATGTCGTCAGCGTCCAGCATGACACTATCGCTGCGCGCCAGTTCGCCGAAATCGTGGCGGCCGATCTCTACGCCGCCGGCGTCGTAGAACAATGCACTCAGGGGCAGGGTCATCTGGGTTGTGGACATGGGGGTCGGCAGGGCGATTGAGCGGAACGAGTCGCGCGGCAAAATCGGGGCCGGCAGAATGAAACCCTTGCCCATGAGGTTGCCGATTTCGGCGATCCGGGGATCGGGCTCCAGGTCTGTCCGCTCCACATTCACGTGGGCCGTCCGGCGCCGGTCGACCTGACCGTTGCCGTTGACCTCGATTTCGTAGCGCGGCCGCACGAAATGCTTGCCCGCCACCACCTCGATCTGCTGCGGCCAGCGCGCGTCGGGCAGCAGGTCTGCCGCATCGAGGGCATATGTGGCAAAGGGCGCGATTTCCCGATCGAGCATGGCGACCGCCGGATCGCCCATCAGGTTCAGGCCGACCGCGCCCGCCGGGATCGGGCAGGGATGGCTGTTCTGTATCCACAGGAGCACCCGTTCGTCCGGTTTGGGGGCCGGAAGTCCGGCAAAGAAATCGGCCGGCCAGGCGTTTGCATCGTGGGTGCAGGACAGATCGCGGTAATCGTCGCCATAGGTATCTAGCGCATATTTGACGATGTCATGACCCTTCGCACCGATCGCGTGGATGAACAGCTGTCCGGTAATTTGTTCGATCCCGAAGCGGTCGCAGACCTCCGCACTGTCGATCGTCACGCCCCCCGGGCTGTCGGGCAGCTCCAGGTCCCATTCGGCAACCACCTCGCCCTGTTCGTCGATCAGGCTCAGCCACAGCGTTACATTGGCGCCGCCATATCTGTGCCAGTAATTGGCGGTGGCGACGCGCGTATGCAGGCGTCCGCCGCGGCCGTCGGGCGCATCCCGGAAGAAGGCGAAGTTGGTCGCGAAGTTGAGCGGGTCGAGATAGCGGCGGTGGTTCGTCAGACGATTTTCGGGCAGCCGCAAGGCGTCCAGGGTGATCACCTCCGCACCTTCTGGGATCAGGTGGGCGATGTCGCGGACGACCTTGTCGGAATCGAAGGCGACGACCAGCAGATGCGATGCCGGTGCAGCGCCGAGGTAGGTGACCGGCTGTGTGTTGTGACCCAGCACCTGGTTTCCGAGGGCAGACAGGTCCTGCACGAACATGCCGGTGATCGGCAGCGCGTCGAAGGGATAGAGCTCGGACAGTGCGGCGGCGAACCCGAACGGGTCGTACACGGCGAGTGAGTCTGCGTTCGACAGCCGGTCGAGCAATGCCCGGACGTTCGGAGCGACCGCGGGATGGCCCGCCGCCTTGAAGAACGGAAAGCCACCCTTGACGTTCGAGAAGGTGTTGATGTCGAGCGCCATGAGCCGCCCGCTAGCCGGAGAAGTTCTTGAAGAACGCCGAAATCTTGTGCCGTACCTGCTCGCGCAACTTGTAGCGCTGGCTGGTGACCCAGTTCAGCTGGATGGTCCGTCGCTCACCATCGAAGGGATGGTGGCCGTGCCAGGCGTTGGGGATGCAGGGAAAGGCGAGCAGGGTGCCCTCGTCGGGCGGGACCTCGACGGCGTAATCGTCCAGATTGTCCGGGCTACGCAGCAGGCGGAGCTGGCCACCGGGTTCTTCCCATGACGGGTTCATGTAGAGCAGGACCGTTACGAGTTTACCCGAGGAATCGATGTGAATCTGTCCGTCGGTCGGCCGCGCCCGGCCGCGCACCGTCACCATGGTGGGTTTGCTGGTCAGTTGCATGCCCAGCTTTTCGCCCATCGCCGCAGCGAATTCGGGGCCTTCGAGGGCGGCCAGAAGCGCTGTGAACCCGGGCCCACAGCGAAGGTGTGACGTCGGAAAGCTGCCGGCTCGCTTGATTGTCGGGAAATCCTCGTTCGCCGCCTGCAAAGCGTCGGAGTTGATCAGACCGGGGACCAGGACATGGTCGAAAGGATCGTGCGCGAGCGGCGCTTCTTCGAGTGCCTTGAAGTCGATGACTGACATACTCGTCTCTTAAATCGCGTACAGCCCAAATGCAATCGAAGCTAACCGGCGCGTGCTGCGGTCATGCGTCGCAGGATTTCAGCGCCGATGCCCGACATATCGTCGGGTGGATCATACTCCCAGCTGTGAAGTGTCCCGGCGAACGGCCGCGTCACGCCCTGCCGTGTCATGGCATCATGGAAGCGCTCGAATTTTTCCGAGCCGCCCTCAAGGTTGACCACATGGATCGGTTTACCCGTCGCGGCAGCCTCGCTGACCATGTTGACGGAATCACCGGTCACGATGATTGCGTCCGCATGCGCCAGGAAACCCAGATAGGGGTTGGGGTCCTGTTCGTCCCAGATATCGACATTGAGCCCCTGAAGTTTGGGCCGGATCGCATCGAGCACACTGGACGGCGTGCGTCGTGACGGGGTGATGGCCAGGCTCCAGCCCTTGTCTTGCGCCAGACCGCGAAGCTGATCGGCCAGCACATCGCCGATCCGCTCGGTCATACGGTAGACCGTGTTGTCCCCGCCCAGAAGGACCGCCGCGATCGGGTGCGGCAAGGAAGACATGCGCTGGGCAAAGGCTTGTCGGGCCGCATCGAGCGCTGCCGCATCGACGCCGTGCAGCGAGCCGAGGGTGGAGATAACATTGTCGCCGCGCAGGCGATCGTGTGCTGGAGCGACCACCAGATCGAAGGCGGTCGAGGAGATTCCCGGGTCCTGAATCTGAATGCAGAAGGTGCGCCCCTCCGAAGCCTTGCGGACCGCGCGGGCGGGTGCAATTGAGCGGCGCCCGCTGGCGATCAGTAGGTCTGGCCAGGGTGGCACCAGCGCCGATGATTGAGGCGTTATCGTGGACAGACGGGCTGGATTCAGCGCCGGCGGGAGCCATCGCCACGGCGCGCGAAGATCGACCGTCTTGAGATCGGGCGCCACACCCAGCGCGCGTGCCAGGCCGAGGCATTGATTGACCATTCCGATCTTGCCGTCGGTCAGAATCCAGCAGGACGGTGTGTTTGTCTCAACGGTCATACACAGGGGCTTGCGGCCAAGAAGTGCGTCAATCCGGGGAAACCTTGCGTTTGAAATATAATTTCAATCTGCTAGCATTCCGGCACAAAGACGGTGATCACTATAGGCGGGCCCATGGGTGATTCCCATGCCGGGTTCAGCAAAAAGTAATGCCGCAGCCGCCTGGAGAGTGGACAGAATGCCGGACAGTGATCTGGGGCGAGAATCAGCCCAGAAACGCAAGGTGAAACTCGACGCCATTGATCGGCGGATCCTCCGCAATCTTCGCGACGAGGGCAGAATCACCAATGTCGAGCTGGCGCGCCGGGCCGGAATTTCCGCACCACCTTGCCTGCGCCGCGTCCGCGCCCTGGAATCGGCCGGCTATATCAAGGGTTATCACGCCGAACTCGAGGCCGAGCAGCTGGGCTACGAGGTGGCGTTTCACGCACTGGTCGGTCTGGATAGCCAGTCAGAGCTGGTGTTGTCGGAATTCGAGCAGACCGTGGCGGATTGGCCGGAAGTGCGCCGCTGCGACATGATCCGCGGTGGCGGCGACTTCATGCTGCGGTTCGTCGCCCGCAACACGGCGCACGAGAACGAACTCACCACGCGCCTGACGGGCGTGCCGCATGTGTCTACGGTGCAGACGTTTCAGGTGATTCGGAGTTCGAAATACGTCTCGGGCGTGCCGGTGGACGATCCCGGCGAATAGCCCGCGGCCTAGCGGAACCGAACGGTGACAACCTCGAAGTAGCGCACGCCGTTCGGCGTCGTGACTTCGACGCTGTCGCCGACTTCCCGACCGATCAGCGCCTTGCCCAGCGGTGACATGATCGAGATCTTGCGCTTCTCGATATCCGCCTCGAACTCACCGACGAGCTGGTAGGTGATCTCCTCGTCGGTCTCTTCATCGGCCAGCTTTACCTTGGCGCCAAACCGCACGGTTTTGCCCTTGAGCTTGGACGTGTCGATGATTTCGGCGCGCTTGGTGTAATCCTCGAGTTCGCCGATCCGGCCCTCGATGAAGCTTTGGCGTTCACGCGCGGCGTGGTATTCGGCGTTCTCCGACAGATCGCCATGCTCGCGCGCGGCCGCAATCGCTTTCACGATCGCCGGGCGCTCGACGGTCTTCAGGTTTCGCAGTTCTTCCTGAAGGGCTTCATGGCCCTCCTGGGTCATCGGGATCTTGTCCATTTTCCGACCGCTTTTCGATCGTGGGTGTGAACGACAGACTAAAACACCCGCCTGTGGCCGCTCCAAGCCCTTTGGCCTGATGCGGACCCCCGGCGGGCCTAAGCCGTTCAAAAGTGGGAACTAAAATACGACTGAAGCGGCGCAACTTCAAGTCCGCCGCTGCGCAATGCATCAATTGACGCCACGGCCGCCCGGGCGCCCGCGACGGTGGTGTAGTAGGGAATTTTCTGGGTCAGCGCGGTGCGGCGCAGGCTGTAGCTGTCCGCGATCGAGCTCGCGCCTTCCGTCGTGTTGAAGACCAGCTGGATTTCGCCGTCCTGCATCGCGTCGACGATATGAGGCCGGCCTTCCAGTACCTTGTTGACGGTCTCGACCGTGACACCCTCGGCGGCCAGGTGCCGGGCCGTCCCGCTGGTGGCGACGATCTCGAAGCCCATGGCCGAAAGCCGCTGGGCAAGGTCGACCATGGCGGCCTTGTCGCGCTCGCGAACCGAGATGAAGACCCGGCCCCCGACGGGAACGGTCGTGCCGCTGCCGATCTGAGATTTCGCGAAGGCCTGTCCGAAATCACGGTCGAGGCCCATCACCTCACCGGTGGATTTCATTTCCGGCCCCAGGATCGTGTCGACACCGGGGAACCGGGCGAACGGGAACACCGCTTCCTTGACGGCAATGTGCCCATTGTTCGTGGCGGCTTCGCTCAGTCCGAAATCCGCCAGCATTTCGTCCGCCATCAACCGCGCCGCGACCTTGGCGATCGGTACACCCGTGGCCTTCGCCACGAAGGGCACCGTGCGGCTGGCGCGCGGGTTGACCTCGATCAGGTAGACCTCATCATCCTTCACTGCGTACTGCACGTTCATTAGGCCGAGGACATTGAGCGCTTGCGCCAGCACGGATGTCTGCCGGCGGATTTCGGCGAGAACCTTCTCGCTCAGCGAATAGGGCGGAAGCGAACAGGCGCTGTCACCGGAGTGAATACCGGCTTCCTCGATATGCTCCATGATTCCGGCGACATAGACATTGCCGCCGGAATCGCAGAGCGCATCCACATCCACCTCGACGGCGTCCTGCAGGTAGCGGTCGAGCAACACCGGGCTTGTCCCGGAGACGCGCACGGCTTCGTTGATGTAGCGGGTCAGCGCGTCCATGTCGTGGACCAGTTCCATCGCCCGCCCGCCGAGCACGTAGGACGGACGAATCAGGATCGGAAATCCGAGCTGCTCGGCCGCGTCCAGGGCCTCCTCGGCGCTGGTCGCGATCGCATTGTCGGGCTGGCGAAGCTTCAGCTCGTTGAGTAAAGCCTGGAAGCGCTTGCGGTCTTCGGCCAGGTCGATGGCATCCGGAGAAGTGCCGAGGATCGGGATTCCGGCTGCCTCAAGTGCGTGGGCGAGTTTCAGGGGCGTCTGGCCGCCGAACTGGACGATAACGCCCTTGAGCGTGCCATTGGACTGTTCGAGGCGGCAAATCTCGATGACGTCTTCGGCGGTCAGCGGTTCGAAGTACAGCCGGTCCGACGTGTCGTAGTCGGTCGAGACGGTCTCGGGGTTGCAGTTGACCATGATGGTCTCGTAGCCCGCCTCTTCGAGCGAAAAGACGGCGTGGACGCAGCAATAGTCGAACTCGATCCCCTGGCCGATACGGTTCGGACCGCCGCCCAGGATGATGACCTTCTCGCGCTCGCTCGGCTCCGCCTCGCACTCGCCCGGCTGGGTCGAATCTCCCTCATAGGCCGAGTACATATACGGCGTCTGGCTGGGGAATTCGGCAGCGCAGGTGTCGATCCGCTTGTATACCGGCTGCAGCTTCAACCTGGCCCGCAAGGCGGACACCTCGGCCTCGTCCATTTCCGCCAGTTCGGCCAGTCGGGCATCGGAGAATCCCATGCGCTTGAGCCGCATCATGCTGTCGAAATTGTCCGGCAAGCCGTGCTCGCGCACCCGCGCTTCGGCCTGGACGATTGCCGAAATCTGCTCCAGGAACCAGGGGTCGAACTGGGTCACCCGCTGGATATCGGCTTCCGAGATGCCAAGGCGGAAGGCCTGGGCGATGTTCAGCAGGCGCTCGGGTGTCGGTCGGCCGAGCGTGGCGAAGATCGCATCTTCGTCCACGCTCTGCCCGTTCATGGCTCCAGGGATCGTCACCTCGTTGAGGCCGGTCAGGCCGATCTCCATCGAACGGAAGGCCTTCTGCAGGCTCTCGGCAAAGGTGCGCCCGATGGACATCGCCTCGCCGACCGACTTCATCGAGGTGGTGAGCGTCGGTTCGGTGCCCGGGAATTTCTCGAAGGTGAAGCGTGGCATCTTCGTGACGACATAGTCGATCGTCGGCTCGAAGCTTGCCGGCGTGACGCCCGTGATCTCGTTGTCCAGCTCGTCCAGCGTGTAGCCGACCGCAAGCTTGGCCGCGACCTTGGCGATCGGGAAGCCCGTCGCCTTCGAGGCCAGCGCCGAAGACCGGCTGACCCGCGGGTTCATCTCGATGACCACCATGCGCCCGTTCTTGGGGTTGATGGCGAACTGCACGTTCGAGCCGCCGGTCTCGACCCCGATCTCGCGCAGGCACGCGATCGAGGCGTCGCGCATGATCTGGTATTCCTTGTCGGTCAGCGTCAGCGACGGGGCGACTGTGATGGAATCCCCGGTGTGCACGCCCATCGGGTCGATATTCTCGATCGCGCAGATGATGATGCAGTTGTCCGCCTTGTCGCGGACGACCTCCATCTCATACTCCTTCCAGCCGAGCACGGATTCCTCGACCAACACCTCGTTGACCGGCGAGGCATCGATACCGCCCATGACGATGTCGAAGAACTCGTCGCGATTGTACGCGATGCCGCCGCCCTGGCCGCCGAGCGTAAAGGACGGCCGGATGATCGCGGGCAGGCGCACCATGTCGAGGGCTGTCTCGGCGTCCTCGCGGTTGTTCACCTGCATCGAGCGCGGCGATTCCAGGCCGATCTTGTCCATCGCCTCGCGGAACTGAAGTCGGTCCTCGGCCTTGTCGATGACATCGGCGCGCGCGCCGATCATCTCAATACCCAGGCGCGCCAGCGTGCCGTCGCGCTCCAGCGTCAGGCAGGTGTTCAGCGCCGTCTGGCCGCCCATGGTCGGCAGGATCGCATCGGGCCGCTCGGCCTCGAGGATCTTGGTCACCATCTCCGGCGTGATCGGCTCCACATAGGTGGCATCGGCGAAGGCCGGATCGGTCATGATGGTCGCCGGGTTCGAGTTCACCAGCACGACCCGGTAGCCCTCGTCTTTGAGCGCCTTGACCGCCTGGGTGCCGGAATAGTCGAACTCGCAGGCCTGGCCGATAACGATCGGCCCGGCGCCGACGATCATGATGGTTTCGAGGTCTGTACGTTTCGGCATGGTCAGTCTTGTCCGTCGATCATCGCGACGAACCGCTCGAACAGGTAGTGGCTGTCATGCGGACCGGGCGAGGCCTCGGGGTGATACTGCACCGAGAAGACTGGCGCGTCCTTCACGCGGATACCCTCGAGCGAGCCGTCGAACAGCGACTGGTGGCTCATCTCCACGTTGGCGGGCAGCGAATCCTCGATCACCACGAAGCCGTGATTCTGGCTGGTGATCTCCACCTTGCCGGTCTCGAGGTCCTTGACCGGGTGGTTCGCACCGCGATGGCCGTGGTGCATCTTCTCGGTCTTCGCGCCGAGCGCGAGCGATAGCATCTGGTGGCCAAGGCAGATGCCGAAGGTGGGTACCCCGGCCTCCAGGACCACCTTGATCATCGGGACGGCATATTCGCCGGTCGCGGCCGGGTCGCCCGGGCCGTTCGACAGGAAAACGCCGTCGGGCTTGTGGCGCAGCACGTCGTCGGCCGTCGAACTGGCCGGCACCACCGTCACCTTGCAGCCGAGACCAGCGAGCGAGCGCAGGATGTTGCGCTTGGCGCCGAAATCGACCGCGACCACATGGCGCGCGGGTTTCTTCAGCATCCCGTAACCATGGCCTAGTGCCCACGGCGTCTCGTCCCACTCATAGGTCTGGGTGCACGACACGTCCTTGGCGAGGTCGGCGCCCTCAAGGCCCGGCCAGTCGCTGGCCGCCGCGCCGAGGGCTGCGGGGTTGATCGGTGCGTCGGGCTGATGCGCGATGGCGCCGTTGGGCGCGCCGGCATCACGGATGTGCCGGGTCAGGCGTCGCGTGTCCACGCCGGCTAGGCCGACCATGCCGACAGATTTAAGCCAGGCATCGAGATGCTGGACGGCGCGCCAGTTCGACGGGTCGGTTATGTTGGCGCGCAACACGCAGCCACGCGCGGCCGGTGTCGTCGTCTCCACATCCTCGTCGTTGGTGCCGACATTGCCGATATGGGGGAAGGTGAAGGTGATGATCTGGCCGGCATAGGAGGGGTCGGTCAGGATCTCCTGGTAGCCGGTCAGCGAAGTGTTGAAGCAAACCTCGGCGACGGCCACGCCGGTGGCGCCGATGCCGCGACCCCAGAATACCGAACCGTCGGGCAGGACCAATGCGCCCGTCGCCCATTCTGGTTGGCTCGGGTCGTATGGCGCGGCAGCGGCCATGTCCGTCGGGTCCTCGGGGCGGCGGGCGCAGGTGTTGGGAACCAGGCCGCCGGGGCAATCGTTACTGGGGCCGACCGTAGCTGGCCGGTTGCGCCCGGTCCGGGACGCAAATTGCCGCGTTGTTTACGGCACCTGACGGGAGTCGTCAAGCAGTGCCGGAAAAGAAATAAACTTTATAAAACAAATGGTTATATAGGCCTCGCCATCGTTGCTATCGGGCTGTGAATCCTTTACGGTCTTCGCCTTCTGAAAAAGGCCTGACAACCATGTTTCGTGAACAGCTTCCCGAGGCGCTGAAGGCGGCGTTGAAAGAGAAGGATGAGATCGCGGTCTCGACCCTGCGCCTCATCATGGCGGCCCTCAAGGACCGCGACATCGCGGCCAGGAGCAAGGGCAACGATGGCGGCATCGGGGAGGACGAGATTCTTCAGATGCTGCAGACCATGGTGAAACAGCGGCGCGAATCCATCTCCATGTACGAGAAGGGCGGACGCCAGGAGCTGGCCGACCAGGAAGGCGAAGAGATCAAGATCATCGAGCAGTTCCTGCCCGACCAGCTCAGCGATGCTGAAATCGAGGCCGCCGTGGACAAGGTCATCGCCGAGACCGGTGCGGCGGGCCTCAAGGACATGGGCGGCGTGATGGGTGCTCTGCGCGAGGGCTATGCCGGCCAGATGGATTTCGGCAAGGCCAGCGCCATCGTGAAGGCCCGCCTCGCGGGCTAGTTCTTGAAACAATCCCCGTCTCTCATTTTTATCCTCAGCGCTCGAATCCTATTCCGGGACTAGTCTATAGACAGTCACGATCCTGGAACTGACGAGCAATGGCCTTTCCGCCGCAATTTCTCGAAGAGTTGCGCGCGCGCCTTCCGGTGTCGGAAGTCGTGGGGCGAAAGGTGCGCCTGACCCGCAACGGGCGCGAGTTCAAGGGGCTGTGCCCGTTCCACAACGAGAAGACGCCGTCCTTCACCGTCAACGACGACAAGGCGTTCTATCACTGCTTCGGCTGCGGCCAGCATGGCGACGTCATCTCGTTCGCGATGGAGACCGAGGGGCTGAGCTTTCCCGAAGCGATCGAGAAGCTGGCCGCCCAGGCCGGGCTTCAGGTGCCGCAGTCGTCACCCGAGGAACGCGAGCGCGCCAAGGTGCGCTCGACGCTCTATGACGTCGTCGAGCAGGTCTGCGCCTGGTATGGCGAACAGCTGCGCCAACCCGGCGGGCGGGCCGCCTATGACTATCTGCGCGGACGCGGGTTTACCGACGAGACGATTGCCCAGTTCCGCATCGGCTACGCGCCGGACGGGCGCGGACGCCTGCTGCAGGCAATGGAAGGGCAGGGCGTGCGCCGGGACCAGCTGGTCGAGGCGGGGCTGTTGAAAATGCCCGAGGGCGGCGGCGATGCACGCGACTATTTCTTCAACCGGGTGATCTTCCCAATCAACGACGGGCGCGGTCGGCCCATCGCGTTCGGGGGCCGTATCCTGGGTGACGGCCAGCCCAAATACCTCAACTCGCCCGAGACCCCGCTCTTTCAAAAGGGTCGAAGTCTCTACAATTTCGCGATGGCGCGCGAGGCCTCGCGCGCGGCGGGCACCGTCATCGTTGCCGAGGGGTACACGGATGTCATTGCGCTTGCCCAGGCCGGATTGTCCAACGCGGTCGCACCGCTGGGAACGGCGCTGACCGAAGACCAGATCCGCCTGCTCTGGCGGGTCGCCGACGAACCGGTCCTGTCTTTCGACGGCGACACGGCTGGCGAGCGGGCCGCCCTGCGCGCGGCCGAACGCGCATTGCCCCTGTTGCAGCCGGGCAAAACCCTGCGGTTCATGGCCCTGCCGGCGGGCGAGGATCCCGATACGCTGATTAAGTCGCGCGGGGCTGACGGCTTCCGGACCGTCCTGTCGGGAGCCCGGCAACTGGTCGATGTGCTGTGGCAGGCTGAAGTCTCGGCCGCGCGGCACGACACCCCGGAGCGCCGGGCCGACTTGGAACGCCGGGTCAACGGGCGTTTGGCCCAGATCGAGGATCCAGGGGTCAAATATCACTATCAACAGACCATGCGCGATCGCCTGCGCGAGCTGTTTTCGGTCGCCCGGCGCGCCCGGCAGGGCGGCTTTGGCAACCAGACAGGTCGCGGAAACCGGCCGGATTTCGCGCCTGGGCTGCGCTCGCGCGGCGATATCGGGGCCATGAAACAACTGCAGGAGCGGATTTTGCTGGCCACTTTGGTCAATCATTCTGACCTTTTGCACGACTCTCACGAGGCGCTGAACGAAATTTCCCTGCAAAACAGGGAACTTGACAGTCTGCTTCAGGTGATCTTAAACCTCGCGGCCACGACGCCAGCGCTTGACACAAGGGAATTGCAACGCCATTTGAACCAGAGCGGTTATGAAAGATCGCTGGGGACGGTTTTGCATTCTCAAGTCTATCGTCAGGCGTCGTTTGCGGCGCCCGATGGGACCATCGCGGATGCACGTACCGCGTTGGACGAAATTCTAGCGCGGTATCAACGTGAGAATATGGTCGCCGATCGTGTGGCTGCGAAAGAGGAACTTGCGGGCGACAATAACGAATCGAACAGTGAGAAATTGCTCGAGTTGGTCCGCGAAGAATCCGGTGCGGGCGGCCTGTAAGTCACAGTTTATGAGTGTGCGGTAGCGCGGCCCCCGGGATCCGACGCGGCGAGGAAAAATATGGCACGGAACGAAGCCCAGGAAGAGACCACCGAAGACCGCGAGGAAACCCCCGACGGTCCGCTGATGGACGGCTCCATTCAGGGCGTCAAGAAGATGATCGCGCGCGGCAAGGAGCGCGGGTTCATCACCTATGACGAACTGAACGAGACCCTGCCCCAGGACCAGGTGTCCTCGGAGCAGATCGAGGACGTCCTCGCGCAGCTCTCCGAGATGGGCATCAACGTCGTCGAGGAAGAGGAAAAGGACGACGCCAACGCCAAGCCCGCGGCCAACGGCGAGGACACCGCCGCCGAGGCCAAGGAAGAGGCCAAGGAAGAGGCCACCGCGACGCCGGCGACGACCAAGACCCGGGCCGCGTCGGAGGATCTGGGGCGCACGGATGACCCGGTCCGCATGTATCTGCGCGAGATGGGCTCGGTCGAGCTGTTGTCGCGCGAGGGCGAGATTGCGATCGCCAAGCGTATCGAGGCCGGCCGGGAGAAGATGATCGGCGCGATCTGTGAATCGCCCCTGACCATCCGGGCCATCATCGCCTGGCGCGACGCGCTCGAGAAGGAACAGATCCTGCTGCGCGACGTCATTGATCTGGACGCGACCCACAGCGGCGGTCCCGGTGTGGACAATTCGGCCAATGGCGGCGCCGGACCGAACGGTGCCAATGGCGCCAACGGGGCCAATGGTGCCGCGGCCAACGGCGCGGATGCCAAGGCCAAGGAGGGGAAGGCCGACAACGATAACGACAGTGACGACGACGATGAGGGTGCAAACCTCTCGCTGGCGGCGATGGAGGCCAAGCTCAAGCCCGAGGTTCTCGGTCTCTTCGACACGATCGACAAGACTTACAAGAAGCTGCGCAAGCTGCAGGAGCAGCGGCTCGCCGGCATGAAGAACAAGTCGAACCAGCTCTCCACGGCGCAGGAAAAGCGCTACGGCAAGCTGCAGCATGAGTTGGTCGAGTATATGGAGCAGGTGCGGCTGAACAACGGCCGGATCGAAGCCCTGGTCGATGAGCTCTATGGCCTCAACCGGCGCCTGACCTCCTTCGAGGGCAAGCTGCTGCGCATAGCGCTCGATTCCGGTGTCACCCGCGAGGACTTCCTCGAAGAGTATATGGGCAATGAGCTGGATCCGCGCTGGACCAGCCGTGTCGCCCGGCTCAAGCGCAAGGGCTGGAAGAAGTACGTCGACAAGAACACCGACGAGATCAAGGCCATCCGCAAGGAGGTCATCGAGATTTCCGCGCGTGTCGGCCTGCCGATTTTCGAATTGCGGCGCATCGTCCAGACCGTCCAGCAGGGCGAGAAGGAAGCCGGCCGGGCGAAGAAGGAGATGGTCGAGGCGAACCTGCGTCTCGTGATCTCGATCGCCAAGAAATACACCAACCGCGGCCTGCAGTTCCTCGACCTGATCCAGGAAGGCAACATCGGGCTGATGAAGGCGGTCGACAAGTTCGAGTATCGCCGCGGCTACAAGTTCTCGACCTATGCGACCTGGTGGATTCGCCAGGCGATCACCCGTTCGATCGCCGACCAGGCGCGCACCATCCGTATCCCGGTGCACATGATCGAGACCATCAACAAGCTGGTCCGCACCTCACGCCAGATGCTTCACGAGATCGGCCGCGAGCCGACCCCCGAGGAGCTGGCCGCGCGGCTGCATATGCCGCTGGAGAAGGTACGCAAGGTCCTCAAGATCGCCAAAGAGCCGATCTCGCTCGAGACGCCCATCGGCGACGAGGAAGACAGCCACCTCGGCGACTTCATCGAGGACAAGAATGCCGTCCTGCCGGTGGATGCGGCGATCCAGTCGAACCTGCGCGAGACCACGACCCGGGTGCTGGCGTCACTGACGCCGCGCGAGGAGCGCGTGCTGCGGATGCGCTTCGGCATCGGCATGAACACCGACCACACCCTGGAAGAGGTCGGCCAGCAGTTCTCGGTCACCCGCGAGCGTATCCGGCAGATCGAGGCGAAGGCGCTCAGGAAGCTCAAGCACCCGTCGCGCTCGCGCAAGCTGCGCAGCTTCCTCGACCACTAAGACGAACGAGTTCAGCAAAAAGGCCGGCGCGAAGCCGGCCTTTTTCATGGGAGCAGCGCCTCTGTTCGGCGCCCGCGCTATGTTATAGAAGATCTGTGCCCTATGCGCACGGGCCCGTAGTTCAGCTGGTTAGAACGGACCGCTCATAACGGTCATGTCGCAGGTTCGAGTCCTGCCGGGCCCACTATTTACGCCTGTCCCTTTCGTTGCGTTGGAGCTT
>MDTE01114502.1_pt1 | contig 50771 bp, 29 predicted proteins | sample 811231 | NCBI WGS metagenome assembly MDTE01 (sample SAMN05326651, study PRJNA326480) | marine metagenome | isolation source: seawater | place: Indian Ocean: Red Sea | collected 2010 | reverse complement strand
TACGCTGCGAGGTAGCGAAAAAAAATCGGCCACCTGGTTGTAGTTGTGGTAAATCGGTCGCCGGCGCCAGAAGGATTCGACGTCCTCGACGAGGTGACGTTCGCTCTCAGGAACGGCCAGTTTTGTTGCGCTGCGATCCAGTTGGTAAAGACCCGAGCATTGGTCGCGATGCGTGTGGGTAAGAAGGACCCACTCGACCTTGCTCACACCCAATCCGGAAAGTGCATCCCACCAGTGGCCGTCGCCGGGATCGATCACCAGTGCTGCGTCGCCATCGACGATTACGTAGGACGTGCAGGTTCCTCGAACCTGGAAGACATTGTCGGTAACGGGGTGAAGTTGATCCGGCATGGGCATTACTCGGTGCGCACAATTTCACCATCCGGACCACGATGTCCCGCAACAAAAGAGGCGTTCGACTCAGTCCACGGCGGTTCTGCCGGGTCCGGGCTACGTCAACTCGTGGATCGGCCGTCCACCGCCGACGATGCTCACCGGCCGACCGCTGGCATCCTCGTTGTGGGTTCCCAGCGAGATCCCCATCGCGTGGTAGATCGTGGCCAGCACATCCAGTGGCGTGCTTGGCCGTTCCTGGACACCGCCACCGTGTCGCTCGCTGGCCCCAACGACTCGTCCCCCGACGATCCCGCCACCGGCCAGCATCACCGTGAAACAGTTCGACCAGTGGTCACGGCCAGCGTGACCATTGATCAACGGCGTCCGGCCAAACTCCCCGGCGCAGTAGACCAGGGTGTTTTCGAGCATCCCCCGCTGCTCAAGATCCTCCAGCAGCGTGGCCATGGCAGCATCCAGCGGAGGCAGGTGCTGTTCGAGATTCTGGTGGACTTCGTTGTGATGGTCCCAGTACCCGGTGTTGACCGTGACCACCCTCGCACCGGCCTCGACCAACCGTCGGGCCAACAGCGCGCTCTGCCCATACTGGTGTCGACCGTATCGGTCTCGCAGAGCAGCCGGTTCGGAGTCGATTTCGAACGCCTTGCGGACCTCCTCACCGGTGACCATCTCGAGTGCCTTGGACTTGAAAGCGTCCAGGCCGTCCATCACGCCTGTGCGGTCGATGTCGCGGCGCAGGGAATCGAAGCGGACCAGCAGATCGCGACGTTTGCGCACATTGCTAAGGTCCAACCCGCCCGGCAAGGCCAGGTTGGGGACCTTGAAGTTCTTGCTGTTCGGATCGGCTCCGACCTCGAACGGATCGTAGGACGCCCCCAGGTAAACCGACTTCTGGTACCCGAACGCCTCGGCCTTGGGGACCGCGATGTAGGCGGGCATGTGGGGTGAGCGTGAACCGAGGGCCTTGTTGATGACCGAACCAAATGAGGGGTGCTGCGCGGCGATCCGGGCCAGCGTCGGTCCGAAATAGCCGGTCTGCATCCAGTGCGCCGACGGAGCGTGGATTCCGTTCTCGTGGAACACGCTGCGAACCTGGGCGATCTTGTCCATCACCTTCGCTTGCCGGGCAAATCGTTCGCCGACAATCGTTCCGGGGACGTTGGTCTTGATCGGTCGGTACGGACCACGGTACTCGGCCGGAGAATCCGGCTTCATGTCGTAGGTGTCCTGCTGGCTCATGCCGCCATGAGTCCAGAAGACGATCAACGACCGGCCCTTATCGCGGGTCGCGTCGGCGGCAATCGATTCCCGCTCCAGAAGACTCGAAAGCCCCAGCCCCAGCAGTGGGGCGCCGACTTGCAGGAAGTTGCGGCGGGAAATGCCGTCGCAGTTTCGGTAGGTGCGTCCGGGCACGGTCAACATCGTTTGACTCCTGGAACCCCCGTCCTCGGCGACGGGTGGCGGTGGTCTGCTTCTATTTCTTAGTGTTCGAAACGAACAGGGCTAGTGGATGAACAAAAACTCGTTGGTCGCCAGCAGTGCCCACATCAGCGACTGGTAGGCCGCCTTCCGATCCGGCTCCGACTCCAGGTACTCCAGCGCGGTTCGAGATTCCTCGTCACGCGGCCGGCGAGAAAAGATGCGGACAAACAGTTCCTGGACATTCTCGGAATGCGTTTTCTTGTTGGCAGCCAAGCGGGTAACAAAACCACTCTTGTCGGCCAACTTCCTCTGAATCTCAGTGGAACTGACCAATTCCAGTGCCTGGGCCAGTGCCGGGTCGTCGGTCCGCTCGCATTCACAGGCGCTACGTCGGTCGGGACGCCCGAACACGTCCAGGAAGTGCACCGAGACGTTCTCATCAGGCAACTCGATGGCACGGGTCCCCGAAGGGAACTTGCCGCCACGGTCACCCGGGAAGACAGTCGGCACGTCCAGCACCTGGCTGAAAGCGTCCAGCAACACCTCGGCCTTCAGACGCCTGGGGTAAAACCGGGCGTAGGACTGGGTGTCGAGACGGTTGGAGTCGTTCGGTTGGCTGCTGGTCCGATAGGCACGGCTGCCGGCAATGCGGCCAACCAGGTGCTTCAGGTCGTACCCGCTGGCAATGAAGTCCCGAGTCAGCCATTCCAGCAGTTCGGGGTTCGACGGCGGATTGCTGCTCCGCGAGTCATCGATCGGATGCACCAGACCTCGACCCAGGAAATGGCCCCACATGCGATTGACCATCGTCCGGGCAAAAAACGGATTGTCACGACCGGCCAGCCAGCGAGCAAACCGCTGCCGAGGATCGTCGAAAGGCGACAAAGACAGATCCGGACCACCCAGTGGCCTCGGAGGAATCACTCGGCCGGTACGAGGATGACGCACCTGTCCGGAGGACCGGACGTAGATCTGCTCGTTGGTCGGCACCTCAGCGTCCGCAAACCCGCCACGACGCCCCACCCGGGCAAACACCGCCGCCAGCCCGTAGTAGTCGGCCTGGCTCCAGGGTTCAAACGGGTGGTGATGGCACTGGGCACACTGGATCCGCACGCCCAGGAATGCCTGCGCGACGCTTTCGACATAATCGACTGATGTTCGTACCTGGCGGTACCAGACCGTCGGCGGATTTTCGCGCTGGCTGCCGGTTGCCGTGAGAATCTCGGCCACAAACTGATCGTAGGGCTTGTTGGTCGCCAGGGAATCACGGATCCATCCGGCGAACAGGGCCGTTCCCGGTCGCTGCTTGCTGGTCGAATACCCCTTGCCGCGATTCCTGAGAATGTCGGCCCACTTCATCGCGAAGTACGCCGCGTATTCGGGCCGGTCCAACAGCCGGTTGATCAGGCGTGTTCGTCGGTCCGGACGACGATCGGCCTCGAAGGCACGCACCTCCGCAACCGTCGGCAACGTCCCGCAGATGTCCAGCGACAGCCGCCGGATCAATGTTGCGTCATCGACCTCCTCGGACGGCCGGACCCCCAGCCGCGCCCAGCCCTCGACCAAAAAACGGTCAACCGGTGAGGCGTCTTTCGGCAAGGCCACCGGCTCGGTCGCCTTCCCGAAGGGCACCGTGCCCTGGTAGACGGCCATCTTTCCACCGTAGCGGGCCAGCACCGCGAACAGCCCGCCACGCTCGCCAGTGGTCACCGAGCCGGACCCGTCGACTCCGCCGATTTCCGGCTCGTTAGACAGGTACAACGCCTGGCGAGTCACGTCACGGCGGGTGCCGTTGGAGAACTTCGCCGAGAGCTTCAGTTGTTCATTCGAGTTGACCTGCAACACACCCCGAGTCGGGGTCATCGTCAGTTCGACCAGCACAGGATCGTCGGCCCGAGGCGGAGCGGCACCCTGGCGGATCCAGTCGGCCAGGACCTGGTAGTCCGCAGAGCCAATCCTCAGGCGACGCCCCCCACCGTGAGGCACCCGCCCGATGGCCTTCTGCAGCAGCAGGCTGCTGTCAGGATCGCCGGCAAAAACGCGACGGCCACGTGCCTCCTTGACCAGCGACTCGTGGTCGAACTCCGGGACAAACCCCAGCAACGACAGCTTGAACCCGTTCTGCCCGGTCGACTTGCCGTGACATCCGCCGCTGTTGCAACCCAGCTTGGTCAGGATCGGCACCACGTCAGCAGCGAATGCGATCCGAACGGGATCATCACCAGCACGAACCTCCGGCGAACCGAACAGCACCATGGCCAACATCGCGACGACAGTCGCCGTCGAAACCACGCCAACGGTGATCCTGTACGACCCGCGTCGTGACTTTGCGGAGCAATGTTGTCGGAAGCAGAGATCCATCCCATCAGCATACGCGAATGAGTAGGCCGACCCCAGTCCAAAGCTCGGGACAGAACGACTGGTCGATCACCGGCTGCGGGCCAGGATCGACGTGGCCGTGACGGGACCCGATTCGGCCGGTGCATGCTTCACCACGATCCGATCCCCAGGTTGCAGATCCAACAATCGGGCCGCCTGGCGGTTCCGCTCGATCCGGGTCTTGTCGTCGATCCGAACCGACTGCGTCCCACCTCCCCTTTTCTCGATCGTCAACTGGCCCCGCTTGGCATCGATGCTGGCCACTCGTCCAAAAGCTGCCGTCGCAGGGCCCGGCGGCGACTCGGACGGACGACCGCCCAATCCGCCTGGACGTCCCCGGAAACCACCGGGACGTCCACCAAAACCACCGGGACGTCCTCCGAACCCGCCGGGCCGACCGCCGAAACCTCTCGGCCGACCGCCGAAATCCGGACGTCTGCCGAACCCGGGCCGACCGGCCAGATCACCACGGCCACCTCCCGGCCGCTGACCGCCACGGCGGGACCTGGTTCGCCCACCGTCTCGATCACTCTTGAATTGCACCATGTAGGTCTGGGTCACGGGTCGGCACCAGCCTTCCTCGTCGTTGCAGGCGAAGTACTTGACCACCAGTTTCAGCGGCTCACGCGAATTGCCCAGTTCGACTGTCGCGAGGAACTCGCGGGGATCAATATCGGACGGCTCCTTCACCTTCGGCCCCGTCCACTCGCCCGGCTTGACCCGCCCGTCGAGCCCCGATTTCGCGGCGGAACTCTCCACAAACCGCACGTGGATCGGTTCCACCAGGTTGTTCCAATGAACGTGGTACAACGGATCCAGCATGAAGCGAATGTGGAGTTGGCCCTTGCCCTTCGAGAGCAGAGCGGAATCGGCCGCGGCACGCAACTTGGCGTAAAACGGCGTGGCATCCGGGCCCTTCTCGATCAACGGCTCGATCACCAGCGGTCGCATGTCGCCGGGCAACTCAATCCGCTCGACCACGCCACTGGCCGCGGCCTTCGGCGGAGCCTTCTGGGCGAGTTCCAGGTCAGCCGGATCGGTGGGATTCTCGACCTTGCCGACCAGTTCCTCCAGATCCGCTCGCAACGCCGCCGCATCACTCCAGGCTCGCTTTCTGACCAACCGCCCCTTGCCGTCAACCACGAACTCGCTGTTGGGCGCATTGCCCAGTGCGTGTTTGATCGGGTTGTCGATGGCATCACAGATCCAGGTGAACCCTGATCCCAGTGTCCTGCGAGCTTCCTTCACGTGAGCCAGGCGTTCCTTGAGCGTGTACGGCCGGACGTAACCGTTGTGCTCCGGATGGGCCAGGGCCTTGTAGACGTAGTAGAACCGAACGCCACGAGATTCGTAGTCGACACGAACAGCCTCCAGACCGGAGACACCTCTCAGGAAAGGCGGTCAGGTCAGGCAACCGAAGACCAGGACCTTGTAGTCGCCCTTCAACGCCCTCAGGCTCAACGGTTCCCCATCGGCCGTGAAACCGGAAACGTCAGGCAACGGCTCTCCGAGCCTGGGCGAGGCTGCGTCGAATCGGCGAATCATCCGCTCTCGCGCGGACTCGCCCCCCTGGCGAGATTCGCCGGGTTTCCGCGTCGGCCGCGCACGATCGTCGCGCCGCGAATCCTGCGCCAGGACACCTGTAGAGCCCAGCAAGCCAGCCAACAAGACCACGAGAGACTGTTTCATTGCCCGAACTCCCGGTCCCAAATCCCTTTCGTATGCCCACATCCTACACCCTCCCGAGATTGTCGTCACCGACAACATTCACCCGCCACGGTTTGCTCGCTTGCGAGTCTTCACTGTTTGCTTTCTCTTGGTCATGCCCGGAAACGCGCAGTCCGCTCCACCCGCTGACCGACAGGCCCTGCCGTGGTCTTCAGTTCACACTTGTTCGTCTTCTACTTCCTGCCGCTGGCACTGTTGCTCTACTACGCCGCGCCGGCCAGGACGCGACACCTGCTACTGACGGGCTTCAGTTATCTCTTTTACGGCTGGGCCAACCCGCTGTTCGTCGTACTGATGGCTTTCTCGACAGCGGTCGACTACGCCTGTGGCCGGGTGATCGCAGCCGAACCGACCGACAGGGCCGCCAAGGTCGGCGAAAAGCCGCCCCGCAGCCGACGGCAGAAGACGGCCCTGGTCATCTCGATTGTCACCAACCTCTCGCTGCTGGGCTTCTTCAAGTACTTCAACTTCGGCGTGGACAGCTTCAACGCCCTGGTCACCGCTCTGGGTGTTGCGGACTGGCAATGGGACACCTTTTTCCGGATCACGTTGCCACTGGGAATCAGTTTTTACACTTTCCAGTCGATGAGCTACACGATCGACGTCTACCGGGGCCAGGCGGCCGCCATCGGCAACCCGGTCGACTTCGCGTGTTACGTCTCGATGTTTCCCCAGCTGGTCGCCGGACCGATCATCCGATTCCACGAGGTGGCCCGGCAGCTCGAACAGCGAACCCACACGCTCGAAAAGTTCGCTCGCGGAACGGCACTGTTCATACTCGGACTGTCCAAGAAGGTCCTGCTGGCCAATTCGTGCGGCCTGCTGGCCGACCTGGTCTTTGATGCCGGTGGCCGCAGTTGCCTGGACGCCTGGATCGGGCTGCTGGCTTACTCGTTCCAGATCTACTTCGATTTCAGCGGTTACAGCGACATGGCCATCGGCCTGGGCCTGATGCTGGGATTCACCTTCCCGAAAAACTTCGACTCGCCCTACCGCTCGGCCTCGATCACCGAGTTCTGGCGCCGCTGGCATCTCTCGCTCTCCAACTGGCTCCGCGACTACCTCTACATCCCGCTGGGAGGAAATCGCCTCGGCCCGTCACGGACCTACATCAACCTCGCCATGGTGATGCTGCTGGGTGGACTCTGGCACGGGGCCGCCTGGACATTCGTCGCCTGGGGCGCGTTGCACGGCGGAGCGCTGGCACTTGAACGCGCACTCGGCAAGCAGAGCCTCTACCACCGTTGGCCACGCCCATTCCGCGTGGCGATCACGTTCGTCGTCGTCGCCATCGGCTGGGTTTTCTTCCGCTCGGCTTCGATCACCGCTGCCGGCAGCTTTCTCGCGTCACTGGTCGGAGCCGGCTCTCCCGGACCCGGGGACCGTCTGCTCTCGGGGATGACCCACCAGCCGTGGCTGATGGGCTGGCTGGGTGTCGCCGCGATCGTGACCTGGGCGGCCCCCCAAAGCTGGGACTGGACAAGGCGTATCACCGCAGCGCGAGCCGTTGCGATGCTCGGCCTGTTCTGGGTCTCGCTGCTGCTGTTGACCACCCAGTCGTTCAACCCCTTCATCTACTTCATCTTCTGAGTCCTCCCGCGACATCCGGTCATGACAACCACCCGAGAAGAACAGGCGGCCGTGGAACTCGGCACAACCGACGTCACACCGACTGTCGCCCGGGTGATGGTGGCCTCGTTCGCCATCACCCTGGTGGCAATGCCGACAGCCCAGTGGGCCGGGGAACTGCGGGCCTTCGGCCTCGGCGACCGCAACTCGCCGTGGCCATCGGCCGCCGAGATCCTGACCTCCCCGACGGTCGTCTTCCAACGGTGGTCACAGGATGATCCGGGAGGCATGGTCGGCAAGACCCTGGCGGCCAACGCCGAACTCCTGGCCGAGATCCAGCGTTACGAAACGTCGCTTGAGGATCGGTCGCTCACCACCACCGTGCTGCTGGGACCAACCCGCAGGCGCCTGGCCCGATGGTTCGGCTGGGGAACCGAAGACGCCTGGGTCGGCCATGACGGATGGCTGTTCTATCGCCCCGATCTCGACCACAGTACCGGCCCACCGTTTCTGGATCCGGATGTCCTCGCCCGCCGCCGCCGTGGTGGACGCGAGTTTTCCGCAAGACGACACCCGGACCCGCGACCCGCAATTCTCGACTTTGCCCGTCAGCTGGCCCGGCAGGACATCCGGCTCGTGCTGGTCCCCACACCGACCAAGGCCATGGTGCATCCCGAGCATTTCGGCGGCCACACCGACGTCGACCAACCGCCGATGCACAACCGTTCCTATCTCGAATTGGTCCAGACGCTCGAAGACAACGGCGTCACCGTTTTCGACCCCCTGCCGATTCTTCTTCACCGCCACCGGCAAACCGGAGAAGATCAGTTCCTGTCTACCGACACCCACTGGCGTCCCGAGGCGATGGAAGCGGTGGCCAGGGCTCTCGCTGCAGAACTCGTGAACCGGAGACAAATCGACGCCGACACGCCGACTCCCGGCCGGACTCGCACAACAATACAAGTGACCGGCCGGGGCGACCTGCAGACGATGATGAAGCTCGGCTCGGGACCGACGGTTTTCCAGCCCCAGACGGTCACACTCAACCAGGTTCTCATGACCGATGATCGGAGCCACTGGCAACCCGATCCGACGGCCAGGGTACTTCTTTTGGGCGACAGCTACACCAACATCTACTCTTTCGAGCCGATGGGTTGGGGCCAATCCGCCGGGTTCGCCGAGCAACTCTCCTGGCACCTCGGGCAGCCCGTCGATCGCATTTCCAGAAATGCTGATGGTGCCCACGCCACGCGAAGACAACTCGCCTCGAACCCAAACCGGCTGGACGGCAAGACCATCGTCGTGTGGCAACTGGCCGTCCGCGAGTTCAGCTCCGGCGACTGGCCTCCGATCAGGCTTGGGAGGTCCAACCGCGACACCGGTTCAACGCAGTCGCGCGATGTGGTCGACTTCCGCGGGACGGTCCTGGCCACCTCGGGGGTCCCGACTCCCGGCACTGTCCCGTACCGAGATGCGGTCCTTTCACTCCACGTCACCGACGGCAAAGGCAGCCAGCGGATCGTCTTTTGCATGGGCATGAAGGGCAACCAACTGGTCCCAGCGGCGAGGCTGAGACCCGGAGACGTCTTGACCGCTCGGCTCATCCCGTGGACAACCGTCGAAAAGACCTACGGACGATTGGTCCGAATCGAACTCGACGACCCCGAATTTCGACTGGTCGACCTGCCGACCTTCTGGGGAGACCTCAAATGACCCGTCCCTACCTGGCAATCATCCTGGTGATGTCTGTCACCGGCACGCTGGTCAACCTGGCACATGCCGGCCAGCCCACCGCCCCTGCCGATTCCCAGGTCACCCACTTCCACAACATCGTCCGACTGCTGGCCATAGGTGCCCAGCAGCAAAAACGGACGGCCATTCCGGGCACCGACGGATGGATGTTCTTCGTGCCCGAACTTCGTGCCCTGACCGTCGGACCGTTCTGGGGCGACCGGGCCAGTGCGGTCTCGCGGGCCAGCAACAAGCGGTATGCCGATCCACTCGAACCGATCGCCGATTTCCATCGCCAACTGAAACGCGCAGGAATCCGGCTGGTGGTGGTACCGGTGCCGGCCAAGGTCGCGGTCTACCCCGAACGAGTCGCGCAAAACATCTCGTTCGGTCCATCCAGCGCCCGCGGGAAAACCTCTCCACCGCGACTCGATATCCACCACCAGGCCTTCCACAAGCTGCTGGTCTCTCGCGGTGTCGAGGTCGTCGACCTGCTGCCCGCATTTCTCGAACAACGCCACGATCGTCGGGGGCCGTTGTATTGCAAGACCGACACACACTGGTCAGGCCGCGGCGTGGACGTGGCCACCGCCGCCATTCTCAAGTCGATCGGAAAACCGAAGTGGCTGCGCGATCTGCCGCTCCGGAAGTCGATCTCTCACACACAACCGGTCACCATCACGGGAGATCTCGCCCGCACGCTCGATGCCGACAAACCGGTCCGGGAGACGTTGCCGCTGACGTTTGTCGGCCGGGCGAAACGACGCGGTCGCCCTGTCCCCACTCCCGTGTCACGAACCAGTCCGGTACTGGTAATGGGTGACAGCCATGCGCTGGTCTTCCATGACCCAACCCTGCACGCCGCCGGCGCCGGTCTGCCCGACCACATTGCCGCGGGACTCGGGCTCGCCGTCGACCTGGTAGCCGCCCGGGGTTCGGGTGCCACCGCCACCCGCATCTCTCTGCTGCGACGCCGCGACAACCTCAAGGGCAAGAAGCTCGTCATCTGGTGCTTCTCGATCCGCGAGTACACCGAGAGTTTCAGCGGCTGGAGGACGGTGCCGGTGATTCACCGCTAGCCGAATCCTCAGCCGCCTTGACCGGCCCTATCCGCTTCAGCAGGGCCTGTCGGACGTCCATCACCGCAATCGTCTTCTTGGTCACCGGCCGAATCTCGAATCGGTAGAGTCCCGCGCGAGGGATCGTCACGTGTCCAATCGTCCGCTGGCGGAACGCCTGGAATCCCCCGGTGTCCTCCACGGTGAACGCCAGTTGTTGCCCAGCCACCCGGATCGCGACCCGGCTTCCGCCGTGCCCCTTGCCGCAACCCTGCAACACCCCCACTTCGTAACGCCCTGGCCGCTCGACATAGACGCTCCACCAGCAAAAGTCCTCAACGCGGGTCCAGTACCCGACCGTGTTCTTGTGAGGCTGAGGCTCGTAACGGAGGTTCTTGCCGACGACGACAGCATCATGAGACCCCAGCACGATCGCATCCGATAACGTCGTCGCAGGAGCGACCACCCTGGGCAAACGCGAACTCCAGGGACGGCCCACCGTCGTGATGCGAATTCTCGCGGTGGACGTATCGCTGTTCGGCACCCCTCGCTCGGCCCGGGCCAGTGCCGGCAACCGAATTTCCCAGTGGGTCTGCGTGGGCGCGATCTGCAGTTTCTGTGGTTTGCCAGCCGGCTGACCGGGTCCGAAGATCTCCACGGTCTTCACCGGGTTGTTCAGCCGGGGCAGTTTCAGCACCCGGTTCGAGACATTTCCGGAGACGACCAGTTCGACACGGTCGTCCCCGCGCAACACCCTGATTCCGTCGGCTTTCAGCCAGGCCCCGGTCCACCCGATCAACTGGCCGGGAGTCGGATCACCAAGAGTCCGGGCCAGAAAATCGTCGATCTCATCGACCATCACGTCGAACCACGGGTGCTGGTTCCAGCAACCGTGTCGACCTCGGTGATAGACTCGGGCGAGGGTGGTCACCTTGTGGCCGGCCAGTCGGGCACGCCCCTCGATGTTCGCTGCCACCGCATCGTACTGGCCCCTCAGGAACAGCATCGGAGGCGTCCTGGGCGAGAAGTGTGTGAACGGAGCTCCCAGCCGGTACAACTCTGGAGCCTGGTCCAGCGTCCTGCCAAACCACTTGTTGGCATTGGAGCTCTTGGGCTGTTCTCTCGACTTCCGGGCAACCGGGCCGGTGGTCAACTGCATCGGCCCGGCCAGAACCACCGCCGCCTGGATCGCGCTGGAGACGTCGGCGTGACCTCCCGGTCCCTGCAATGACGCCACGTGGGGTGCTGCTGCCATCAGCCCGACCAAGTGTCCGCCGGCCGACCCCCCCACCGCCCCGATCCGCTTCGGATCGACGTGATACCGCCTGGCTGACGCCCGCAGCCACCTCGTCGCCGCGTTGCAGTCGTGAATCGCCGCCGGAAACTTCGCCTCCCCACCCAACCGGTAACCGATCGCCACGGCGACGTAACCGCGACGGGCCAAGGCAGTGGCCAGAGGATGGAACTTGGCCTTGTCGCCTTTCAGCCAGCCGCCGCCGTGGACGACAATCACTGCCGCCCGTGGCCGCTTCGCCGCGGCCCGAGGCACGAACACGTCGGCGGTCATCTTTCGTTCCCCGTTGACGGCGTACACGACGTCGCGCTGCACCTCGATCTCCAGGCCACCGCCAGCCGATTCGGTGGTGACCCGCGAGACGGCCAGGCCCCGCGCTTTCAGATGCTTGCGGATGGTCGCCGGAGACGACTCGTTCACCGAGACCGCTCGCGGAGCGGCCACGACGGCACCCGCGGTTCCCAGCAACAGCAACACGGTTCCCAGGCAACCCGGCACGCGGCAACTCATCATCGTCTCTCTCCCTTGGGTCCGGTTCCCGATCGTAGCCGGACCCGCGAACCCTCTGCCAGTCGCCGACGCGGTTTGGTATTATCCTCGCAGAGGCCAGAAGACGTTCCCCCGCACCTCCGGACACAACTTGCCATGAGTGACGAAACCACCCGTCGTGACTTCCTCCAGGCCGGCGTCGCCGCCGGCGTTGCTCTTGGACTCGCCGAGGAACTCCTCGGGGCCCAGCAGGACAACGGCAACGGCCTGCCCACCCGGCCGCTGGGCAAGACCGGCGAGCAAGTCTCGATCCTCTGCCTGGGTGGCTGGCACATCGGCCAGTGCGGCAAGGACGAGGGCGACCCCGCGGCGGTCAAGATGATGCACGAGGCAATCGACGGGGGCATGACCTTCTTCGACAACGCCTGGGACTACCACGACGGGTACGCCGAGGAATTGATGGGCAAGGCGATTTCCGACCGTCGGGACAAAGTCTTCCTGATGACCAAGAACTGCGAGCGCGATTACAAGGGCTCGATGTCCAACCTCGACGACAGCCTCAAGCGGCTCAAGACCGATCGCATCGATCTGTGGCAGTTCCACGAGATCAACTACGACAACGATCCCGAATGGGTCTTCGAGAAAGGCGGCCTGAAAGCCGCACTCGAGGCGCAGAAGGCGGGCAAGGTTCGCTTCATCGGCTTCACCGGACACAAGGATCCCCGCATCCACCTCGAGATGCTCGGCCAGCCCTACAAGTGGGCCACCGCCCAGATGCCGATCAACATCTGCGACTACTTCTATCGCAGTTTCCAGAAGAACGTCGTCCCCGCCTGCCTGAAGAACGGCGTGGGGGTGATCGGCATGAAGACACTTGCCGGCAGTCCTGACGGCAAGAACGGGGCCATCCCGGCCGCGGGCCTGGCCACCGGGGAAGAGTGCATCCATTATTCGCTCTCGCAACCGGTCTCCTCGCAGGTCGTCGGCATCCGCATCCGCCGCGATCTCGACCAGGCGTTGAAGGCCGGTCGTGGCTTCAAGCCGCTCGACAAGGACCAGTTGGCCTCGATGCGAGCCAAGGTCGAGGACGCGGCCGGAGACGGACGGATCGAGCTGTTCAAAAGCACCCAGCACTTCGACGGCCCGCACCACAAGAAGCAGCACGGGTTCACGGTCGAGGAGACCAGCTAGCTGATCCCGACCGCCGACGGGCGATTGCAACCCGCCTCGTCATCGTCGAAGCTGACGGCGTCTTGAATCCTCGTATTGCAGGGAGCGCCGTCGTGTCGATCCGCCAACTCAACCGCCGTGATTTTCTTCACTGTGCCGCCGCCACGGCCACCGCCGGACTGTCCGGACTCGTGGGACCCGACAGCCCACTGGCCGCCGCCCAGGAAAAGGCCCGGGGCGAAAAACTGAAGGTCACCGACCTGAAGACGTTCGTCGTCAATGCCGGAGGAAAAAACTACGTCTACGTCAAGGTGATGACCAACCGGGGACTGGTCGGCCTGGGAGAAGGCTCGATCACCAGCAAGGCCAAGACGGTCGAACAGGCGATCCTCGAGCACAAGCGGTACCTCGTCGGACAGGATCCGACCGATATCGAGATGCACTGGCAGGCGATGTATCGCTGGCCACGCTGGCGTGGTGGCCCGATCCTCAACTCGGCCATCAGTGCCGTCGAAATCGCGCTCTGGGACATTCTCGGCCAGGCGGTTGGCCAGCCGGTCTGGAAGATGCTCGGTGGACGAGCCCGCCGCAAGATGCAGATGTACGTCCACGCCGGAGGAACGACTCCTGCCGACTACGCCCGCAACTGGGCCAAGGCCAAGGACGAGGGCTGGACCGCCGCCAAGGGCGGTTTTCTCAGGCCACGTGGTCTCGTCGTCGACCCCTCGCGGGATGTCCGTGACGCGATCGCCAGGCTCAAGGCGGTCCGGGAAGCCGTGGGACCCGACTTCCGGATCCTCATCGACCTCCACGGGTTTCCCACTCCGCCGATGGCCGTGGAGTTCTGTGCCGGTGCCGAGCCCTATCACCCCTACTTCGTCGAGGAAGCCACCCAGATCGAGGATGTCGACGAGCTGGCTCATCTGCGGAGCAAGACCCGGGTGCCGCTGGCGACCGGCGAGCGACTGTTCACCAAGTACGGCTTTGCCCCGATCTGTGCCCGTCACCTGGTCGACTACGTCCAGCCCGACGTGGTTCACTGCGGGGGCATCCTGGAACTGAAGAAGATCGCCACGATCGCCGAGGCGTACCGGATCCAGCTCGCACCCCACAATCCGCAAAGCAGCGTCAGTACCCTCGCGTCGCTCCACGTCGACACCACCGCTCCCAACTTCGCGATCCAGGAAATCAGCCGCCCCCCCACGCAGTTCTTCCAGGATCTGTTCCGGGGCGCCGGCCCGGTCTTCAAGGACGGTTACGCCCTGGTCCCCGACAAGCCCGGCCTCGGAGCGACACTCGACGAAAAGGTCGCCGCCAAGCGTCCGTACGTGCCGGCCAACCGGCCCAGGATGCGGTTCGCTGACGGGGCCGTGACCGACCACTAGAACTCAGCCCCTGACGGGCACACGGTCCGGGTGGCAACGTTTCCGGTTCCGGATCTGTGGGCACCCGGGTGTCGCCGTGGCCGCCGTGATGGGGTAGTATGAGCAGGTTGACGGTGTAAAGAGCCAAAGTGAGGAGACCTGCAGATGACCTCCAACGTGAATCGACGAGCGTTCCTGGGTAGCACCGCCGCAGCTGCGGCGACCACTCTGACCACGGCCCGGGCCGCGGGTGCCAACGACAAGGTCGTCGTCGGCGTGATGGGTCTCAGCCGGGGCCGCAGCCTCTCGGTCAGTTTTTCGAAGCGTCCCAATGTCGAGGTGAAGTACGTCTGTGACGTCGACAGCAACCGGGCGGCCGCCTGTGCCAAGCTGGTCGCCGGAACCGGGGCCAAGGCTCCGACGCCGATCGGCGATTTCCGCAAGATTCTCGACGACAAGTCGGTCGACGCACTGGTCATCGCCGCCCCCAACCACTGGCACGCTCCGGCCACGATCATGGCCGTCAACGCCGGCAAGCACGCCTATTGCGAAAAACCCTGTTCGCACAATCCGCAGGAAGGTGAATGGATGGTCGAGGCCGCCCACAAGCACAAGCGGGCTGTCCAGGTCGGCACACAGCGCCGCAGCGGACCTCAGACGATCGAGGCGATGCAGAAACTGCACGAGGGAGCCATCGGCCGGGTCTACCTGGTCCGGGCCTACTACAACTCCGCCCGAGGCTCTCTGGGCCGAGGCAAGCCCGCCGCCGTTCCCGGTCATCTCAACTACGACCTCTGGCAGGGGCCGGCTCCACGCACTCCTTACCTCGACAACCGGGTCCACTACAACTGGCACTGGTTCTGGCACTGGGGCAACGGTGAACTGGGCAACAACGGAGTCCACACGCTCGACCTGTGTCGCTGGGGACTGGGAGTCGATTTCCCGATCCGTGTCACCTCCAGTGGAGGACGCTACCACTGGAATGACGACCAGCAGACCCCCGACACCCACCAGGTCTCGTTCGAATTCCCCGGAAACCGGGCGATCACCTGGCAGGGACTCAGTTGCAACCGACACCGCAGCGGTTTCATCACCTTCTACGGTGACAAGGGTTCGATGGAACTGGACAGCAACGGCGGCCACACCATCTTCGACGGCAGCAACGACAGGGTTGTCGAGAAGGTGGACGGAAAGAGCCGTGGGGACATCGAGCACATCGACAACTTCACTGCTGCCATCCGCAACGATACGCCGCTGAAGCTCAACTGTGAGGTCGCCGAAGGACACAAGAGCACCCTGCTGTGCCACCTGGGCAACATCGCCCAGCGGACCGGCCAGGCGATCCACTGCCGACCGAAGGACGGACACATCGTCGGCAACGCGCAGGCGGCCAAGCTGTGGGGACGCGAGTACCAGAAGGGCTGGGAACCGATCGTCTAAAGACGGTCCCGGAACTCCCGTCGACAGAGTGGCGTCAGCACTGCCGGATCCTAGAAATCGGGCCTCGGTGGCCGATCCGGTCGCACCTCGAAGACCCCACCAGCCGGCCGATCGGGGATCAGGTCATCGAGTTCCTCCCCCAGGGGACGATTCGGCCGGGGCCGCGTCGGACGGCTTCTGCCGTCCGGACCGTCCGCATCTGGTCGAGGACGCGGCCGCAGCACGATCAGCAACGCCTGCCTCAGCACCCGGTTTTCCCCCGGGCCGAGGCTGCGGTCGCCGTTGAAATCAAACAGTCCCAGGATCGGTCCCAGTCGCGGGGATGCCGATTCGATCGAGATGTCCTCACCCCGGTGACGCGTCAGTAAGTCCAACAGAACGCGACGGGCACGGCTGCGCTCGGGCGGGTCAAGCCGGCCATTGCGATTGCGATCGAATGACGTCAACAGCAAGCTCCGCAACCGTTGGAGCACCTCGGGGGTCAAACTCGACGGACGTGGTGGTTGCGATCCGGCTCCGCCATCCCCGTCGACACTTCCGCCTTCACGTTGCCCAGCATCTCCGCCGGGACCCCGCGCAGGACGAACGGCGTATGAGAGTGTGCGGGACAGTTTGACCTGCTCGATCGGCCCGAGCACGCCGTCGCGGTTGCGGTCAAACAGCGCGAAGATCTGCCGCAATCCGGCAGGCAGTTTCGAGATCGTGATCACACGACCGCGGTTTCCGGCCAGGACACCCAGAACCGTCCGCATCGCGTGCTGGGATTCACGACGATCGAATCGGCCATTGCCGTTCTCGTCAAAACGCCGCAGCAGCCGTTGCCTGAGTTGCCCGACAACCTTCTGCGATGGACGAACCCGGACGAACGCCCCCTCCTGCTGCGCCCGCACCAGGCCATCTCCAGAGAACACAAAGAACATCATTCCAACCGGCAACAACCACAACGAGACGTTCGGCTTCGGATCATTCTCTCTGCTGAGCATCTTCGCACTCTTCGACTGACCCCAACCTCGTTCGTCGGTGCCCCGCACCACCGGGGTGCCCGAACATCGAGATCCAGACCAATATCCGGTTCGAATTCTCATGGCCCGAAAATCTCGCATTCGGGAAGGGCCTTTCTGAGTTCTTCCACTCCCGAGCTGGTGATCCGTGTCCGATCGATCCAGAGCCGTTTCAGTGACGTCAGCTTGGCAATCGACGCGATGCCCTTGTCACCGATCACCGTGTCCCGGATCGCCAACGATCGCAGATTCCTGAGCTTGGCCAGCACCGCCAGATCGGCACTGACGATCCAGGTCTGCGACAGGTTGAGGTGTTGAAGAGAGTTGAGCCTGGGCACAGCGACGGCCAGGCCGTCAATCGAAATTGACAACCCGGACAGGTCGAGGCTCGAAAGTTTCCCCAGTCCCTCGAGCCGGGACAGGCCACGGTCGGAGAACGCTGTGTCGGACAGGGACAACTCGGTGAGATTCCCGAGCCGCGAGAGGTTGATACTGGCATGGTCGGTGATGGCGGTCCCCGAAAGATCCAGTTCCCGAAGTGTCGGCGAATCCGCCAGTGCTCCCACGCCGGCATCGGTCACCGCCACGTCGGTCAACACCAGCCGCGTCAGGCCCTTGAGAGCAGACAGTCGAGCCAGGCCGATGTCGGTCAAGTCCGAATCGGTGACGGTGACCTCGATGCCCTGCCGATCCGATTTGTGGATTTCGGCCACCAGTTGCACCGCGGCGTCGAGCACCGCCGATGTCCTGCCATCCCCTCCGGTGAGCGCATCCAACAGAGGATCGACCGCATAGACCACTTCGCGTTCGGCATGCCGTTCCCGCCACTTGGCCACTTCGGTCGGAGACAACGCGGTGCGACGGAGATCGAGCCGAGACAGTTTGTCGAAACGTCCCACCACGGCCAGGGTGGTGGCGTCGACAGCACACCCGGAAAGATCGAGTCGGGCCAGTTGAGGCAGTTGTGACAGAGGCGCGAGCCCTCGTGAGGTGACCGCCGTGTCTGAAAGACACAGGACTCTCAGAGACGAACACGCCGCCAGCTTGCCGGCTGCCACGTCTCCAATCGGCGTCCCTCTCAGTGCCAGAGCCTGGAGGTTCCCCAGCTGTGGCAAGTGAGACGCGATCCCCTGGTCGGTGACCGGACAGCCGCTGAGATCGAGCAGTTCGAGGCCGTTGAGCTCGGGAACCAGCGCGAGTTGCTCGTCGTCGACGGGCGTTCCCACCAGGCTCAATCGCCTCAACGAGGGCCGACCTCCGCTGACGATCGGAGCCAGGGTGTTGATGTCGGAGTGGTCGAGGATCAACTCGCCGAGTTCGACCCAGGCAGCGATCGAGTCGTTGGTGACGCGATCGAGCCGGTTGCCGGTGAGATCCAGGACCCGCAGGCCACCCATGTTGTGCAAGTGAACCAGCCCGGGGCCACGGATCCCCGCGCGTCGCAACCGCAGCGTCTCGAGTTCAACCAGCCCCCGGATGTGCTCCAGCCCCGCATCGCCGGGACGGATGCCATCCAACTGCAGGTGCTTGAGCCCCCGAAGCCCCTCCAGCGGGATCAGTTCCAGCGGGCCTGCCTGCCGATCCAGCACCAGCGAGCCGGGCGAGAGATACCCGCCGGGAAAGCTCATTCTCACATGCGTCAACGCCGGCCACAGGTTCAAAACTCCCGAAACCGTCACTCGCGTTCCACCCAGATGCAGTTGCTTCAGGGCTCGCAATGGCCGTAGATCGTCCAGTCCGGAATCGCTGATCGACGTGTCATTCAGCCAGAGTTCCTCGAGTTGGCTCATCGATGCCAGGTGCTTCAGGCCCGCGTTGGTCACCGCGGTCCCCTCGATGCTCAACCGCGTCAGCGACGTGAACCGGGGCAGAATCCCCATTCCGATGTCACTGAAGGTGCGGTCAAAAATGTTCAGAGACTTCACGTCTCCGTCCGGATCCCGCCTGACCCGTGCAATGCGGGACAGGGCCTGCTCCATCCGCCCCCCGCTGTCATCGAGTGCTTTCACCAGCGCATCCACATCGACCTGGACATCGCAGGTCCTCAACGCTTCGACCAATTGCTTCCGCGCGGCGACGCTGAGATCGGTGTCGGTCACGTCAAGACGTTTCAACTGGTTCATGGCGATCAACAGGCCCAAAGCCCGGTCATCGATCACCGTGTCTCCGAGATGAAGTTCGGTGAGTTTCTCCAAGCCGGCCAGGTGCTTGAGCCCCCCCGAAGTGACCGCCGTGCCGGTCAGGCCGAGAACCTCGATCGTCGTCCGCGTCGAAATCACCCCCAGGGCCTTGTCACCCACCGAAGTCTCATCCAGCCACAACTCCTTCAGGCCAGGCAGGCGACGGAGATGCTCGACGCCGGCATCGCCGATCGAGGTACCGGAGAGATCCAGAGACCTGAGACCACGGGGGAGAGTTGCCAATCCGGAGGCCGTCACTCGTGTCGCCTGCAGGGACAGATCTCTTAGCGACCGCATTCGCACCAGTGTCGGCGCGATGCCGTCCGAGGCGGCCAGTGGCAGCGCCAAGGATTCGAGCCCGATCATTCGGTCCAACTCGACCAATTCGGAATCACCCACTCGACAGGCCGCCAGGTCCAATCGACGCACCTCACGCATTGATGCCACGGCCCGCAGATCGTCAACGGTGGCACGTTCGTTGAGCGTCACGCGTCCGGGCTGCCATTCCCCGCAGGGAAATCTCACTGTCACCTGGGGGAACCGACGAATCACCGGCACGACCTTCAGCAACGCGGCGTCGGTCGCAACGACGTCCACTTCGTGCAGGCCACCTGCACCGGCGAGGGCCGTCAACAACTTGCTGTCCAGCACCACACCCGCGGCCACTACCGCCCGGTTTCGCCCCTGTTCGCTTTCGATCCGGAACGCCTTTTCCGGAGGGGGAGCAGGGACAGCCGGCCTGGGCTTCGCCGACACGGCCGGAGTCGGGCGAGCCGGCATCGGGTCCGGAACCGGTGGACCGTCGTTGACTGGAGGAGGCCCCGGATCATCATCGACCGGAGGAGGACCCGGGTCGGGATCGACCGGGGGCGGCCCGGGATCGGGATCCCCGCCAACGTCCTGCCCAACGACCGGAGACGTCGCAGGCGTCACCCGGTCATCACACCCGGCAAGCCCAAACAGGCCGGTCATCAAGCCGAGCCAAAGGACATTTCGGCAACCCAACCTCCATCTCCTCACGACAAACTCTCAGTCCGGAGGTGATCAGATCAAAACGTGCCCGCCAGGTGCATCAGGTTACCAAGGCCTCAGGATTGGTGAAACCACCGACACTCGACACACGATTCGGACACACCGGAACACCGGACTCTCGATCCGCAATGGGGCAATCTGGCATACTAGCTCCATGCGTCAGACCATCCCGAATTGTCTCGTTGCCGGCACCGTGCTGGTCATCACCTGCCTGGCTCCACCGGCTTCTGCCGACGATGTCCCCGATCGTCCCCGGGCTGTGCACTGGTCTTTCCAGCCACCGCATCGGCCCACCCCACCCGATGCCGGAACGCTCAAGCACCGGGAACGGATCCGCAACCCCATCGACCAGTTCGTGTTCCATCGTCTCCAGAAATCCGGACTGGATCCGGCAGGCGAAGCAACAAAACGGACACTGGTCCGGCGTGCCCATTTCGACCTGCTGGGGCTTCCGCCATCCCCCGAGGAAACGGCCACGTTCCTGGCCGACAAGAAACCGGGAGCCTGGAACCGCCTGATCGACCGGTTGCTGCAGTCCCGCCACTACGGAGAACGCTGGGGCCGTCACTGGCTCGATGTGGCACGCTACGCCGACAGCGGGGGCTACGAGACCGACATTTACTACCGCAACGCCTGGCGGTTCCGCGACTACGTCGTCAAGAGCTTCAATGACGACAAGCCCTACAACGTGTTCGTCCAGGAGCAGATTGCCGGAGACGAAATCTGGCCCGACAACCTCGATCTCGACCCCCGGAAGGTCTACAAGGTCTCGGACGAAAAACGCCGCCACCTCGAGGCTCGAATCGGCACCGGATTCTACACGCTCGGCCCCCAGGTCCACGAATCGGCTCTCGACGCCAGGCGGCTCGACTACGAGACGATGACCGACTGGGTCGACACCACTGCGTCCGCCTTCATGGGACTGACGCTGGGTTGCGCCCGGTGCCACGAACACAAATTCGATCCGTTCACCCAGGCCGACTACTTCTCGCTGCACGCGGTGTTCGCCTCGGCCCGAGTGATCGAACTGCCACTGTGGACGGCCATGGAGGAAGCCGACTGGCGGCAGGCCTATCCGCGCGTGATCGCCGTCGAGCGGGCCCGCAAGGCGTACAAGCTGTTTGAGGCCAGCCATGCGGGCAAGACATTGACCACCGAACAGGCCAGGCAGAAGCAGAACCTGCTCAACGCGGTCGCCCAGTCGGTGCTGGCCCTGCCCGAGCGAGCCGCAGGCCAATTTGCCGTCGATTACGCCGGGTTGATGCACCAGCCGATCGCGAGAGTGCTCGGACGACGACACCCGGCCCTGATCCGACCGATCCACCTGCTGGACCGGGGAGAACTCAAGAAGCCGGGGAAGCTGTTGTCACCGGCATTGCCGGCCGCGTTGGCCAGGGCCACCGGCACGCCCGCCGGCCTGAAACGGCCATTCGGCAGCCGCAAGCAATTGGCCCTGTGGCTGACACGTCCCGACCATCCCCTGACGGCCCGCGTGATGGTCAACCGCATCTGGCAATGGCACTTCGGACGCGGCCTGGTCGAAACGTCCAACGATTTCGGCAAGATGGGACAGCCCCCGTCCCATCCCGGTCTGCTCGACTGGCTCGCCACACGGTTCGTCGCCGATGGCTGGAAGGTCAAGAACCTGCACCGGCTGATCATGAACTCCGACACCTACCGGCGTTCCAGCCGTTTCGCTACCGAAAAGCACCTGGACGAGGACCCGGACAACCGCCTGCTGTGGCGAGCAAACCGTCGTCGACTCGAAGCCGAAGCTTTGTGGGATGCGGTACACGCCACGGCCGGAACACTCAATCGGGCCTTCGGCGGCCCCCCGGTGGTTCCACCGCTGGCGGCTGACGAGATCGCGTCACTTCGGGAGAAGTGGCACTGGACCGTCTCGGCCGACCCCGCCCAGCACACCCGCCGCGGGATCTACATCATGGTGCGTCGCAACTTCAAGTTCCCGATGTTCGAGGTTTTCGACACCCCGGTCACTTCCGTCAGTTGTCCAGTTCGTGACGTCACCACGGTGGCTCCCCAGGCCCTCTGGGGCCTCAACAACAGTTCGGTCATTCGGCAGGCCACTCAACTGGCCGGGCGTATCGTCAAGGAATCCGGAGACAAGTCCGCCGCACACATCCAGCGAGCCTGGCACATCGTGCTCTCCAGGCCTCCCACCGCCGAGGAATCCAGGTCCGCTCTCGCCCTGCTCGACTCGCTGGAAAAAACCAGCCAGACCGAGCTCGAGCATCTGCCCGCGGCGCTCAAGAAACTTCCCGCCGCTCGCCGCCGCGCCCTGGCCAAGCTGTGCCTGGCCCTGTTCAATCTCAACGAATTCGCATTTGTCGACTGAGCCGATGACATCACGACGTGATTTCCTGGAAACCGGCGGTCTGGGCTTCGGTGCTCTGGCACTGGGAGACCTGCTCCGCCAGCGGTCACTGGCCGACGAACCCTCGTCGGTCACCCCCCTGGCCCAGCGGCCACCGCACCTGCCCGGAACTGCCCGCAACGTGATCTTCCTGTTCATGCAGGGCGGACCCAGCCAGCTCGAGACGTTCGATCCCAAGCCGGTGATGAAGAAGTTCGACGGGAAGCTTCTGCCCAAGGAACTTCAGGACTACGACCTGGCCCAGATCAATACCGCCGATGCCACGGTGATGGCACCACAGTTCTCCTTCCGGAAGTACGGCGAAAGTGGCCAGGAGATCTCCAGCATCTTCCCGCGGCTCGCAGGACACGCCGACAAGCTGGCCATCATCAGGTCGATGCACCACGAGCTGTTCATCCACGGCTCGGCCATGATCATGATGCACTCGGGCACACAACTGCTCGGTCATCCCAGCGTCGGAGCCTGGGTGGTCTACGGTCTGGGTTGCCAGAGCCAGAACCTGCCGGCCTACATCGCGATGACCGACGGCATCTTCCGGAACGGTGCCTCGATGTACAGCTCGGGCTTCCTGCCGGCCGTCTACCAGGGAACCGACATGAGGATCCAGGGAGCCCCGATCCAGAACCTCGCGAGACACAAGTCGATTTCGGCCGGTGAACAGCGGAGCCTGCTCGATCAGATCAACGCCTGGAACCGCCAGCACCGCTCCGTCCGTCCGGGTGATTCCCGGCTCGACGCACGCATCTCCAACTACGAGCTCGCCTTCCGCATGCAGTCGGCTGCACCCGAGCTGATCGATCTCTCCAGCGAAACCCGAAAGACCCAGGACCTCTACGGCATCGGTGACGGAAAATCGACTGACCGTTACGGCAAGATGTGCCTGATGGGCCGCCGGATGGTCGAACGAGGTGTCCGTTACGTGCAGTTGATCTGCGGAGGCTGGGACGCTCACGGCAACACCCGCGGCAACCACAACACGCAGGCAGAGAAGGTCGACCAGCCGATCGCCGGATTGATCAGCGACCTGGAACAACGAGGTCTGCTCGAATCGACTCTTCTGGTCTGGGTCGGGGAATTCGGTCGCACGCCGATCAAGCAAGGGACCAACGGTCGTGACCACCACCCCTACGGATTCAGCGCCTTCCTGGCCGGCGGAGGAATCCGTGGCGGAAAGACGATCGGAGCCACCGACGATTTCGGCTTCGCCGCCGTCGAGGACAAGGTCCATGTCAACGACCTGCACGCCACGATGCTCGGCCTGATGGGAATCGACCACGAAGGGCTGACCTACCTCTTCGAAGGGCGTTACCGCCGCCTCACCGACGTCGGTGGCCAGAACAATCTTGCGGCGAGACTGGTGCGTGCCTGAAGCACTCCCACCATGCCCGGCCGTGTCTCTCCTCTCTCCATCCGGAACCTCCTGATGCCGCGTACGGCTTTCGCCCCCACCGTCCTGGTCCTGCTGCTGGCCGGAATCCCACTCTCGCCGGCTCGTGGCGACGATCAGGCTCCCCCCCCGCTCCAGATCTTCATCCTCGCCGGCCAGTCCAACATGGAAGGCCAGGGCGTTGTCGACCTCGATCACCCTAAGTACTACAACGGTGGCCGCGGAACGCTGGCGAAGGTGATGGCCGACCCGGCCCACGCCGAACGATTCTCCCACGTCACGACCTCCGAGGGGGCCTGGGTTGTCCGTGACGACGTGTTCGTCCGTTTCCAGACCCGCAAGGATCTTAAACTCGGCGGACTCTCCATCGGCTACACCGGCTACCCGGGCAAGCACCACATCGGCCCCGAGTTCCAGTTCGGCCACGTCGTCGGCGAAGCGATCGTGGCTCCGGTCCTGCTGATCAAGACCGCCTGGGGTGGCAAGAGTCTCCACAAGGACTTTCGGCCGCCAACCGCCTCCGGCCCCACCGGACCTTACTACCACCGCATGCTCGCAGAAATCCACCAGTCACTGGCGGGTCTCGAGAAGGAGTTCCCCGAGGCCTCTGCCGGGGGCCACCGCTTGGCTGGCTTTGTCTGGTTCCAGGGCTGGAACGACATGTTCAACGACAAGGCACGGGCCGAATACGAGACCAACCTCGTGCACCTGGTGCAGGACATCCGCCACGATCTCCGTGTGCCCGACCTGCCGGTGGTGATCGGCGAACTCGGCAACGGAGGCCCCAAGGCTGGAAAGAACATGCTGATGATTCGGGCCGCCCAGAAGGCGGCCGCAGCGAGGCCGGAGATCGCCAGACACACCGCCTTTGTTCCGACCACGGCTTTCGCTCGTCCGGCCAAGCAATCTCCCAACGTCAGCCACGGCCACCACTGGTTCGGCAATGCCGAAAGCTATTTCCTGATAGGCGACGCCATGGGTCACGCCATGCTGAAGCTCATCTCGCGAAACACTTCGTCCACATCGACCAAGCCTCCTGGGAAGACACCAAGATGAAACGCCCGATCCTCGTCCTGGCTTTGACGCTCGCCATCGCCGTCCCGGCCACTGCCGCCAAGCCGCTGGAACTGATCGACGCATTCGCTCTTGAATTCGTCTCCGATCCCCAGATCTCCCCGGATGGCAACCACGTCATCTACACCCGCAACTCGATGGACATCATGACCGATCGGGTCCGTGGCCGTCTCTGGATCATCGGTGCCGACGGAAAGAACAATCGTCCTCTGATGGACGACTCGGTGAAGGCATCCGGTGCCCGCTGGTCGCGCGATGGAAAGCGATTGGCATATGTCACCAGTGGCGAAAAAGGCAATGCGTTGATGGTCCGTTGGACCGGTTCCGGCGAAACAGCGAGAATCGCACAGACGGACCGTTCGCCGGGCAACATCGCCTGGTCACCCGACGGCAAACAGTTGGCCTTCACGATGTTCGTCCCGTCCTCTCCCAAGCCTTTTGTGACCCTGCCGTCACCTCCCAAGGGGGCCGAGTGGGCCAAGCCAGCCCGTGCAATCAACCGCGTCCGTTACCGGGCCGACGGCCGAGGGTACCTGGAACCGGGATTCTCACACGTTTTCGTGGTTCCCGCCGACGGTGGACGTCCCCGGCAGATCACCTCCGGCAACTACAACCACTCGGGCCAACTCGCCTGGACCGCCGACGGAAACCGCATCGTCTTCTCGGCCACACGAAAAAAGGGCTGGGAACTGGAGACCCGCCGTTCGGACCTCCACGCCGTGACGGTCAGCAACGGGGAGATCTCACCTCTGACCAATCGCAAGGGGCCCGATCACGCTCCGGCCATCTCGCCGGACGGCAAGTGGGTCGCCTACCTGGGCTTCAGCGACCAGGGCAAGAGTTACCAGGACGACGAACTGACGCTGCTTCGTCTCGACAAGTCGTCCGATCCGAAGCGACTGGCCAGTTCGCTCGACCGGAACCTGCTGAGTTGCACCTGGGCCGGCGATGGAGCTGGACTGTACGTGCAGTACGACGACCACGGCGTGACCCGGATCGGATTCGTCTCGTTGAAGAAGCCCGAGAAGATCGTTGCGGTGGCCACCAATGTCGGTGGCACCACGATCGGTCGCCCCTACGCCAGCGGCACCTTCAGCGTCTCGGACAAGGGCACCGTCGCCTACACGCAGACCCGGCCCGAATATCCCTCTGATCTGGCAATCGCCAATCGTGGCAAGCCGGCCCGTCGGATCACTCGGGTCAACGACGACCTGTTTTCACAACGACAACTCGGCCACACCGAGTCGATCCGGTACAAGTCGTCGTTCGACGGTCGTGAGATCCAGGGTTGGGTCGTCACGCCTCCCGGCTTCGATCCCCAGGGCCGCACCAAGACGTCCAAGCGGTACCCGGTGATGCTGGAAATCCACGGGGGGCCCTTTGCCAATTACGGTGAACGGTTCTCTTTCGAAGTCCAGTTGTACGCCGCCGCGGGCTACATCGTGCTCTACACCAATCCTCGAGGCAGCACCGGTTACGGCCGACAGTTTGCCGACCTGATCGACCACAACTACCCCTGCGAGGGCGACTTCCAGGACATGATGTCCGGTCTCGACGTGCTGATCGAACGGGGCTGGGCGGATCCGAAGCAGCAATACATCACAGGTGGCAGCGGCGGCGGCATTCTCACCGCCTGGGTCGTCGGAAAGACTGGCCGGTTCCGAGCAGCGGTGGCCCAGAAACCGGTCATCAACTGGCACAGTTTCATCGGTGTCACTGACGCCTACCCCGGCATCGCCCGCTACTGGTTTCACCACATGCCGTGGGAAGAGCCCCAGCGATACCTGGCTCGCTCTCCGATTTCCCTGGTCGGCAAGGTCACCACCCCGACAATGCTGCTGACCGGCGAGGACGACCACCGCACGCCGATCTCAGAGTCCGAGCAGTTCTACCAGGCCCTGAAGCTCCGGGGCGTGGACACGATGATGGTCCGTGTGCCCGGGGCCAGCCACGGGATCGTTGCTCGCCCCAGCCGGCTGATGGTCAAGGTCGCCCACGTGCTGAAGTGGTTCGAGGTGCACCGGTAGCCGAACCCCGCCGAAAGTCGCCACCGGTTCTAGGTGAGGATCTCTCGAACAACCCGTCCCGAGACATCGGTCAACCGGATGTCACGACTGTTGTGACGGAACGTCAACCGCTCGTGATCCAGCCCCAACTGGTCCAGGATCGTCGCGTGCAGGTCATGCACGCTGACGCGATTCTCGACAGCCTTCATACCGATCTCGTCGGTCGCCCCGTAGTGCGTCCCACCCCGAACCCCTGCCCCGGCCATCCAGGTAGTGAATGCCAGCGGGTTGTGGTCCCGGCCGGTCCCGCCGGTCTGTACCAGCGGCAGCCGTCCGAACTCGCCACAGCAGACCACCAGCGTCGATTCGAGCAGGCCTCTCTGCTTCAGGTCCGTCAACAGTCCCGAAATCGGTCGGTCGGTTTCACCGGCAAACTGGCGGTGGTTCTTGTCGATGTTGGAGTGGCCGTCCCAGCAGTCGTCGTTGTTGAAACCACCGCTGTAGAGTTGCACGAACCGCACTCCACGCTCGACCAGGCGACGGGCCATCAATGCCTGGCGACCGAAGTGACTGCACCGGGAATCATCCAGTCCGTACAACGTGCGAGTCGAGAGCGTCTCCTGCGAGAGGTCCAGTGCCTCGGGAGCCGCCATCTGCATCCGGTAAGCCAGTTCAAAACTGCGGATCCTCGCCTCAAGTTCGCCACGCCCCGGCAACCGCCGCTGGTGCTGGCGATTCAACCTGGTGATCAGACCCAGTTGCCGACGCTGCATACTGTCAGTCAGCAGGCCCGGACGCGTCAGGTTGTCGATCGGTGTGTCCTGGCTGACGACGGGAGTTCCCTGGTAGACGCCGGGCAGAAACGCCGATCCCCAGGCCGACGCCCTCGACTTGGGGGTCCCACGCCCCCGCGAATCGTACATGACGATAAAACCGGGCAAGTTGCGGTTCTCGGTCCCCAGCCCGTACGTCACCCACGACCCCACGCACGGAAAACCCATCCGGGCCATCCCCGTGTTCATCTGGAACTGGGCTGGCGAATGGTTGTTTTCGTGGGCAAAACACGAATGAATGAACGCCATGTCATCGCTGTGTTGTGCGGTCCGTGTGAAGAGTTCCGAACACCAGGTCCCCGAGTCACCGTACTGCCGAAACGAGAACGGTGACCGCATGATCGGACCACCGGCACCGGCAAAAAAACCGGTCGACTGGTCGAAGTCCTTGACCGTCTGCCCATGCCGCCGGGCCAGGGCGGGCTTGTAGTCCCACGTGTCCACCTGGCTGGGCGCTCCGTGCATGAACAACCAGATGACCGACTTCGCCGACGGAACGTGATGCCCCAACTGCGCAGCCAGAGGAGCCCGTGGGTCAGGGGCCGCCGTCGCTTCACCGGCCAGCAAACTGGCCAACGCCAGCGTGCCGCAACCGGCCCCCGCCCGCGACAGGAAATCTCGCCGCGATCCGTAGCCGGTCGTCCGAAAAGTCATGGCAGAATTCGTCATGGGAAACGCGCCACCCGGGGTGGAAACTCAAATCACTCGATGTACAGGAACTCGTTGAGACAGAACACGGCCTGGCAAAGATCGACCAGGGCCAGTTCCAGGGGATCCACCGGCTCATCTCCCAGGTATTCGCGGCCCTGGCGGGCGTGCAGCAACTGAACCTGTTCGTCAGAGAGTGCCCGACGATAGAGGCGGACTTCGGCCAAAGCACCGTGAAACGCTCCAGAGATGTGCTCGTCTATCAACCCCAGCTTCAGTGGAACATCATTGTCGACGTTCGTCGGTGCGGGCTCGACCAGAGTACGATCCGGAGAAAGTGCCTGGTCAAGAAACAGTTTCACCACCCCCTTCGCGCGGACAGCCGTCGCGCGGTGCCAACGGCCCCTGCGGATGACTCCGTGCGAATCGAGATAATTGACCGGGCCCTTGCTTTTGCGGAGATTGCGGGTCGAGAACCTCAGATGCCCCTTGGTCTCGTGAAAGAAGTACCCGGTGTAGGACGTGCCATCACCGGAAAAGGAATCCTTGCCCAGGATCTGGGTTCCGTTGGCACTGGCCGGATCCATGCGAAACACGACCGATACGGTGAAATCACCGGTTCCAAATTCCACGTTGGGGTTGTCGTCGGCCTGCAGCACCGTCGGCTTCGGGCCAAAGGCAACAGCCGGCCGGCCGGTCGGTGTCGCTGCGACAACCAGCCGCGGCCGTCCCGATTCCCGGGGTCGAAAGACAATGCCGGTCCGCTGAGATCTCGCATCTGCCCAGCGAGACACTTCTCCCGGCTCGAGGCCGTCGGCGGTCAGGTCAAGGACCAGGCCGTTTTGATCGGCCGAACGTCTTGTGACAGTTTCTCGCCGCGCCATGGCACGATAGCTGGCCCGTTGTTGCTCGAGAAACGAAACGGAAGCCGCCAGTTCCTCCAGCGAGGCCTCACGTCCGAAGGCCCTGACAAACAGCTCCCCAACCAGTGTCGGCAGATCAGCTCGTGGCCGGTCCTGTTTCAACTGACGAGCAAACGAGCCGGCTGCCCGGCGGACCACCGGGCCATTGAGCAACGCCAGGGCCTGGGGTGAGACAATCGTGGTCGAACGAGTGGCGGTTCCCTGCAGCGTGTCGGGGAGATCAAAAAGAGCCATCAACGGGTCCGGCTGGCTCCGCTTGACCCGAAAATACACCGCTCGCCGCGGATTGCCGGAATCCAGTGAACCCGGACCGAACATGCGATCGTCAAATCGGTCACCGAACACCAGCAGGCTGTCTCGGATCGATTCGGCCTCGAGTCGTCTCACCGCCCGGCCGCAAAACAATGACCGGTCTTCTTCGCTCTGGGGCCGATCCAGAACCGCCTGGCGATAGGTGGCGCTATTGAGAACCGCACGGTGAATCGGCTTCAAACGCCAACCATTGCGAATCAACTCCGATGCCAACCAGTCGAGCAAACCGGGATGGGACGGTCTTTGGCCCTGTTCGCCGAAATCGTTGGGAGTCGCCACCAGCCCGCGACCAAAATGGTGCTGCCAGATCCGGTTGACGATCACCCGCGCCAACAGGTGACCGCCGCCGCGACCGGCATCGGTGACCCACCTCGCCAGGCCCGATCGTCGAAACGTCGGCTGATCCTTCTCGTCCGCCGGCGACGGTTTCGGACCGGAAAAATCCTTCTCGGTCACACCCTCGGACAGCAACACGTCGAGGTAACCGGGACGCACCTCGTGATCCTTCAACTTCACGTCGCCGCGGCGAAGGAACCAGGTCTTGGTGTAAAAGGCCGGTCCCGGATTGTAGAGCCGCGGCAACGGCTTCAGGCCTTCGCCGGACACCAGCACCGGGCGGACTCCCGCCGCGCTGGTCGCCCCCGTCGAGAGCTGCACTTCACCTCGAATGGTCCGTTCGAAAATGGCCACGAACCGGTAGTACTCCTCCTGCGAGATCGGATCGAACTTGTGGTCATGGCATCTTGCACAACCGACCGAGAGCCCCAGCAACGAGGTGCCAACGGTGTTGACCAGGTCGTCCAGTTCGTCGTAACGCTCCTGCTCGACACGGACCTTGGCGATGTCGGCGTTGCGGACGCCCGCGGCCAGAAACCCGGTGGCCATCCTGGCCAGGGGATCACCGACAGCCAGTTCATCTCCGGCCAGTTGCCAACGAACGAAGCGATCAAACGGCATGTCGTCATTGAAGGCTCGGATCACGAAATCGCGAAAGTGGTACGCGTTGTCGTTGTCCAGGTCGTGCTCGAACCCGTAGCTCTCGGCAAAACGCACAACGTCCAGCCAGTGACGACCCCACCGCTCTCCCATGTGTGGGCTGGCCAGCAGGCGGTCGACCAGCCGCGGCCACGCATCCGGACGGGGGTCCGACAGGAAACGTTCACGTTGCCCGGGTGTCGGCGGCAGTCCCGACACGTCGAAACAGATACGGCGAAGCAGAACGGGCGGGTTGGCAGTGGCGGTGGGCTGCCGGCGGGCCTGCTCGATCCGTCCCAGGATGAACCGATCGATCGTGTTGACCGGCCAGTCGGAATGAACCACATCGGGAACGGTGAACCGCAGTGGCTGGAACGACCAGAACCCGAGCGGCTCGTCGGCGACCAGGGGTGTCACGGCGACCAGCAGGACTCCCAGGATCCGGAAAACGGTCTTCACGATCACCAGCACCTTGGACACGCGGGGAAACGGCTCCACGCCAGAATGACACATCGGGGTCACGCGTTCCACGGCAAGATGTGCTGCCGGTGCCGGTTCGTTGTCCGCAACGTGCGGCTGTCTCATAATCACGCGGTCCGTCTCGAACCCGATTGGTGTCCCGACATGAAAATCACCCGTATCGAAGTCCGAACCGTCGCACCCGAGGTCCAGCGGTTCACGTGGTCGTTCGATCTCCCTGAACAGTTCATGACCAACACCGTCGTGAAGATCGAGACCGACGCGGGAGTCGAGGGTGTGGCGGGTGTGTCCAACTACACCTCCTATGACTTCGATCGGTACACAGCCGAAACGATTCGCCACCTGGCCCCGGTTCTGATCGGACGTGACCCGCGCGAGAGGGACCAGATCTACTACGATCTCCGCCCCCGTGTCTTTCCGCTCTCGCCCGGCGCGTTGGCCGTTGTCGATGTTGCCCTCTGGGACCTGGCCGGACGGCTCGCGGAGAAACCGGTGCACGAGCTGCTGGGTGCCACCCGTACCAGCATTCCCGCCTACGCCAGCACTCCGTTGATGGACGACGTCCCGGCTTACCTCGAACTGATTGCACAACGTCTCGAGATGGGATTCACCGCCGTCAAGTTCCACTGCTGGTGTCTGCCCGAAAAGGACCTCGAACTCTGCCGGGCAGCCCGCGAGCAATTCCCCGGGACAGCTTTCATGCACGATGTCGAAAACAACTACTCGCATGAGGACGCCCTGCGCGTGGGCCAAGAGCTGGCCGAACTGAACTTCACGTGGTTCGAAGCCCCCTTCCCCGACTGGGACCTCGACGGGTACCGCCAACTGACGTCACAGGTCGATGTCCCGATCATCCCCTCGGGCAACTGGTTGATGGACCTGCAGTCGTTCGGTCACGCAGTGCACTCGGGAACCTGGACGCGGGCCCGGACCGACATCACCTGCCTGGGTGGTCTGACTCCGGCCTGGGAAGCGTTGCAGTTGTGCGAGTCCGCAGGGATCGGCTGCGAGGTGCTCGGCTGGGGCAACACTCTGATCTCCGCTGCCAACCTGCACCTGATGCTTGCCAACGACTGCTGCAGCTACTTCGAACAGTCGGTCCCCTACGAACCCTACGAGTACGGCATGCTCGACGTGATCCGCACAGACTCCGACGGACAGGTCACCGCCCCGGACTCACCCGGGCTGGGAGTTCGGATCGACTGGGACGCCATGGAGGCAGCGACGGTTCACCGGCTCGTCTTCGATTGATCACCGGCGACCGCGCGGACCTGATAGAATCCAGTTCTCCATGCGACATCTCGCCCTCACCCTGCTGTTTCTGGCCTCTCCGCTCCCGGCGGCGGACAAGGACATCGAGTTCTTCGAGACGAAGATCCGGCCGGTGCTCGTCCAGCACTGCTACGAGTGTCATTCGGCGGCCGCCAAGGACATCCAGGGAGGGTTGCGACTCGACAGCCGACCGGGAATCCGCAAGGGAGGTGAAACCGGGGTGGCGGTTGTGGCCGGACAACCCGGCAAGAGCCTGTTGATGACGGCCCTTCGTCACGAATCGATCAAGATGCCTCCGAAGGGACCGCTGCCCGCGGAGGTCATCACGGACTTCGAGACCTGGATCCGCCGGGGAGCGATCGATCCGCGAGACAATCCGCCCACCGCTCGTGAAGCCGCCCGGCTCAGCTGGCAGGTGCTGCTGGCATCCCGAAAAGACTGGTGGAGTCTGAAACCGGTCCGGGCGGGGACCGCACCGGAGGTCCAGGACGCCGGCTGGTCAATGTGGCCGATCGATCAATTCGTGCTGGCCCGGCTTGAGCGGAAACAACTGAAACCGGCCGCCGCGGCCAATCCCCGCACACTGATCCGCCGACTCTCGCTGGTCCTCACCGGACTGCCGCCCCAATCGGCTGATGTCAGTCAGTTTGTCACAGCCTGGACGCACGATCCCGATTCGGCCTGGCAGGAACTGGTCGACCGCACCCTGGCCTCACCCCATTTCGGTGAACGCTGGGCGCGGCACTGGATGGACGTCGTCCATTTCACCGAGACTCACGGAAACGAGTGGAACTACGAGGTCCACCACGCCTGGCGGTACCGGGATTACCTGGTCCGCGCCTTCAACCAGGACGTGCCCTTCAACCAGCTGGTCCGTGAACACATCGCCGGCGACCTGCTCGCCAGGCCGCGAATCAACCACCAGGAGCGTTTCAACGAATCCATCATCGGGACGGCCTTCTACCGTTTCGGCGAGGTTCCCCACGATGACTGCATCGGGCTGCGTTCGATCGGCTACGACATCTTCGCCAACCAGGTCGACACGCTGACCAAGGCGTTCCAGGCCTCGACGGTTGCCTGTGCACGGTGTCACGACCACAAAATCGATGCGTTCTCGACCCGCGACTACCACTCTCTGCTCGGAGTGCTCCGCAGCACCCGGCTGGTCGCCCACTCGATCGACCTTCCCGAGGTCAACCGCCGGCCGCTCGGACAACTGGAGTCGCTCAAGCCTCAGATTCGCAAGCAACTGAGCAACCTCTGGAAGAACCATGACCCGGCGCGCCTCAAAGCGTTGCTGTTGTCCGCCGAAGCGGCCCGTAACGGAAAGGCACCACACAAGGATCTCGACGTCGGACTGGTCACTCGTTGGAGAACCGCTCTTTCGGTCAAGAATCCTCCGTTGGAGCACCCGTTGCACACCTGGCGATCGGTTGCTGATCGGGACCGCAAGACGACCCCCATCAGGACCGCCTGGACCGACCTGGCCAACCGGTACCTCGACGAACACCGCAAACGGACACGATTCAACCTCGAGAATTTCCAGACGCTCTACGATCTGGGCAATCCCGGTCACGCGGCACTGTGGAATTCTCACGGACACGCCCTCCGGTCGGCGGCATCCTTCACCGGGGAAATCGCTCTGTCCGATTCGGGAGATTCGGTCGTCTCGCATCTGCTGCCGGCCGGTGTCCACAGTCACCGCCTGACCACTCGGCTCGGCGGTACGTTCCGTTCACCCATCCTGCACACCACCCGCAAACACCTCAGCCTGCAGGTCCTGGGCAACCAGCGGGCCGTGGTGCGGATCGTCTCCAACAACTGCCAGCTCAACTATGTCAACTACAAGGTTCTGCAGTCGGACCGGCCGACCTGGATCACCTTCGAACCGGCTGCCGAAGACCAGAAGCTGCGTGCCTACATCGAACTGGTCTCGAAGTTCTACAACCCGAAGTTCCCTGACCAGTTGGCCACCATCGGTGGCGCAAAGGAAAACGACCGCGTACCGTGGAACAAGGTCGCTGCCGACCCCCGATCCTACTTCGGAATCAGCCGGGTCGTGGTCCATGACGTCGATGGTCCTCCCAGGGTCGAACTCGACCATCTCTGCCGGCTCTTCGAAAACGGTCAGGCTCCGGAATCCCTGGATGAGGTCGCCGCCCGTTATGCCAGTGTGATCGCCCGGGCGGTTTCCGCATGGGCCAACCGCAACGCCTCGCCCGCACAGGTCCGCTGGATCAACTGGATGGTCCAAAACGGGCTGCTGGACAACTCGCTCGATGCCGATCCCGAACTCGCCCGACTGGTGCGGAAATACCGGGACATCGAGCAGAAGCGGTTGAAACGGCCGCGGATCATTCCCGGTGTCGAGGACGTCGATGACGGCATTGATCAGCCGGTCCTGGTTCGCGGCAACCCCACCGAGTTCGGAGAGCCTGTGCCACGACGCTTCTTCGAGGTACTCGATGGAACACTTCAGCCATTCCAACAGGGCAGCGGCCGACGCGAACTGGCCGACCGGATTGCATCGCCGGACAACCCGTTGACCGCCCGGGTGATGGCCAACCGCATCTGGCATCACCTGTTTGGCACCGGACTGGTCCGCACCGTCGACGACTTCGGCCGCCTGGGAGAACGTCCCTCGCATCCACAACTGCTCGATCACCTGGCCAAGACATTCGTCAGTGACGGCTGGTCAGTGAAGAGGCTGGTCCGCCGGATCGTACTTTCACGAACGTTCCGCCTATCCGCCCGACGACAGCCGGAAGCCGTCTCGATGGATCCTCTCAACCGGCTCCTGCACCATTTCCCGGCCCGTCGCCTGGATGCCGAATCGATTCGGGATGCGGTGCTGGCCACCTCGGGAAGAATCTCGCTTCAGCTCGGAGGAGCCAGCGTCTACCCGTTCCGGGACAAGCCCAACACCGATCGACGTCTGTTCGTCGGGCCCCTGGACGGTCACGGCCGCCGCAGCCTCTACATCAAGACCAACCTGATGGAGCCCACGCGATTCCTGTCGGTCTTCAACACCCCCGGCGGCAAGGTCGTCGAAGGACGCCGGGACCGCTCGAACGTCCCCGCCCAGGCGCTGGCCATGCTCAATGACCCGTTCGTCATCGGCCAGGCCGATGCCTGGGGGCAACGCCTTGTCGCGGCCGCTCATCGTGATCCGTCCGAACGGATCGACGTGATGTTCCATCGGGCGCTGTGCCGCCCACCGACGGCTGCTGAACACGAACAGTTCGCCCGGTTGCTCGATCAACTCGCGGGTCTGCACGGGGTCCCGGCTGCAGACCTCATGACATCGCGACCGATCTGGAAAGACATGGCCCACGTGGTCTTCAATCTCAAGGAGTTCATCTACCTGCCGTGAGCGGTTCCCGGCGCGTTAGAATCTCACTCATGAGTACGTCCTCAACCAATTCCCCCTGCCCCGGGCACCTCTCCGGCCCGCTGTCCAGGCGTCAGTGGCTGCAGCAGTCGGCCAACGGTTTCGGTGCCGTGGCTCTGGCTGGTTTGCTGGCCGACCGGTCCCCCTCGGCAGCAGCGGCGGTCGGCCACCACGCCGCACGAGCCAAGAACGTCATTTTCTGCTTCATGGACGGCGGCGTTTCGCACGTCGACAGTTTCGACCCCAAGCCCGCCCTCGACAAACACCACGGCCAACCGGCCACCGGTTTGACCAATCCGACGGCCAACAAGAACCGGAAGTGGATCCGCAGTCCCTGGACCTTCCACCGACGTGGTGAGTGCGGGATGCCGATCAGTGACCTATTTCCGCACTTCAGTACCATCGCTGACGAACTGGCAGTCATCCGCTCGATGAAGGCCGACCTGCCACTGCACTCCACCGGAGTCCTGCTGCTGCACACCGGCAGCAACAACGCCGGCCGGCCCAGCATGGGAGCCTGGAGCCACTACGGCCTGGGCAGCGACAACCGCAACCTGCCCGGCTTCGTGGTGCTCAACCACGGGGTCGTCCCCTGCGGAGGACTCGAGAACTACTCCAACGGCTTCCTGCCCGCCCGGCACCAGGCCACCATGTTCGCTGTCGACGGCCCCCCGGTACGGAACCTCCTCCCCGCCGACAAGAACGTACAAGTGCAACTGTCCAAGCTGGCCCTGCTGAAGGGACGCGACCGGGCATTTTCTCAGTCCCTGGGTGGCGACGACGCCATCGACTCGGCGATCCGCAATTACGAGTTGGCCTTCCGCATGCAGTCGATGATCCCCGAAATCCTCGACCTCTCCGAAGAGACCCGTGCCACCCAGGCGGCCTACGCGGTCGACTCGAAGGTCAAGTCGCAGAGCCTGTTCGGGATCCAGTGCCTGCGGGCGCGACGGCTGGTCGAGTCGGGTGTGCGTTTTGTGGAAATCACCTGTGCTCCCGGCAACGCCAACGGAACCTGGGACCAGCACAGCAATCTCAAGAAGGGCCACGAGAAGAACTCGCTGGACACCGACCAGTCCATCACCGCCCTGATCAAGGATCTCAAGGCACGGGGGATGCTCGACGAGACGCTGGTCGTTTGGGCCGGGGAATTCGGCCGGACGCCTCACGCCACCGGTTCCGACGGCCGAGACCATCATCCCGAGGGTTTCACGATCTGGATGGCCGGTGGAGGGGTGAAGGGCGGAACGGTCTTCGGCGAAACCGACGAGTTCGGCATGCACGCCGTCGAAAACGTCACCACGATCCACGACATGCACGCCACGATGCTGCACCTGGTGGGGCTGGACCACGAGAAACTGGTCTTCCGCTTCGGCGGCCGGGACATGAGCCTGACCGACGTGCACGGGCGAGTGGTGCACGAGGTGCTGGCGTAGGCCCTGGGATCACTTCGCGGTCGCGATGTTGATGCAGGTGATCCGCTCGAGATCTCGCACGTAAAGCTTGCCGCGTGCAAGGGCCGGCGGTGTCCAGGCCCGCTTGCTGGTCAATGCCTGGAACCGTCCCTTCTCGGTGTAGGCCTTCGTGGTCGCTTCGACCAGCGCCATCTCGCCCTTTTCTCCCAGGACGATCAGGTGCCCCTGCGCTGAAATCACCGCGCCCTTGCCGACGGTGCGGTCGGTCCAGAGGATCTTTCCGCTGGCCAGTTCCTGGCAGCGGAAAACATTGTTGTCGAACCCGTAGAGGAATCCATTCAGCAACACGCAGCTGTTGTAGTGATTCTTCATCTGCTTGTTCGTGTAAATCTCCTTGCAGGCAACGGCACCCTTGGCTGCGGTCAGCCGGTAAGCCGAGCAGCGACCGGTTCCTCTCGAAGCCGACACGTACAATGTCCGAGTCTTCGGCTCGAAGATTGGCGTGGCGATGTTCATGTCATTGGTCGTCAGCCACTCGTGTTTCCACTGCACGCTGCCGTCAGACGGCTTCAGACCCACCAGGGACTTGCCACACCACACCACCAGGTGCGGGACCGGGCCGTCATCGCTGGGAACGTCGATGCGGATCGGAGAAGAGTAACCCGCCACGTCGTCGTGGGATTTCCAGATCACCTTTCCGCTCGTCTTGTCGAAGGCCACAACCGAGGCCTGTTTGGCCCCGACGTTGATGACCAGCTTCTTGCCATCGATCAACGGGGTCGTGGACACGCCCCAGATGATGTTCTTGCCGCCGAACTGCTTGAGAATGTTCGTCTGCCAGGCCACTTCGCCCGACTTGGCCGCCAGGCACAACAGGTCGCCATTGGCTCCCAACGCGTAGACCCGCTCGCCCTCGATGATCGGCGTGCTACGTGGTCCGTCTCCGTAGGAGTTCTTGAATGTGGTTCCCGAGTGAACTTTCCAGAGCGTCGAGCCGTCGGTGGCATCGAGACAGTACACGTATTCGGCATCCTGCTCGGCACCCATCGTGAACAATCGGTCGCCAACGACGGTCATCGACGAATATCCGGTGCCCAGTTCTCGCTGCCAGAGCCGCTTGGGCTTGCCGGCGGTCCAGTCCAACGACAGGCCGGTCTGGCGAGAAATGCCGTCTCGCCGAACACCTCGCCAATCCGGCCAATCCTCCTGGACCAGTTTCGCTTTCGCATCGGCTGCGGTGACGACCGGATCGGGGACCGCCACGGCGGCAACCAGCAGACAGAACGACATGACGCAGAGCGGGGCGAGGATCTTCATCGACAATGACTCGTCACGAACCAACAGAAAGACCCGGAAACGGGTGCGACCGGTCCCATGGTAACGTGCTGAGCGTGTGCGTCGAGTTGCTAGAGCAACTCGCGAATCACCTCACCGCGCTCCAGCAGAGGCCGCGTGCGAGTGGCGCCGGTGATCGGCGTGAAACTCGGATCGATTCCCAGGTGATGATACATCGTGGCCACCACATCGTAGGGCCACAACGGCCGCTCGTGGGGCACCTCGCCCTTGGCATTGGATGACCCGATCACCTGGCCGTGGCGGTAGTTCCCACCGGCCATCATCACGCTCTGCACGTCCGCCCAGTGATCACGGCCGCCGTTCTTGTTGATCTTGGGCGTGCGTCCGAATTCCCCCCACACCACGACCAGCACCTTCTTGTCCAGTCCCCGCTCGTGAAGATCGTTGATCAACGTGGTGACGGCCAGATCCATCGGCGGGCTGGCCGTCTTGGTGTGAGCCTCGAGTGTCTTGTGGAAATCCCAGCCGGAGCTGGAGAGTCCGACACCGGGATCGATCAGGGTCACGAAGGTCACCCCGCGTTCGACCAGGCGGCGTGCCAGCAATGCCGACTGGCCCGAACGGTGATAACCGTATCGCCGTCGCGTCGCTTCGTCTTCCTGTTCCAGGTCGAAGGCCGAACCGGTCTTCTCGCCGGCGACCAGGTCGAAGGCACTGTCGTGAAAGGCCGACCACGAGGCCGTGGCCACCGGATCGGCCTCGCCGCGGATCTTCTCGAACTGCGCCAGCAGTTCGCGACGCTGGACGAAATTCTTGCGGGACAGGCCACCGGCGGGGGACAGGCTGCGGACAACGAAGTCCTTGTCCTGGGCCGGGTGCTTCCCGTCACCTGTCCGCTTGATCAGGATCTCCATCGGATTGAATCGGGCCGGCAGGTAGGCACCCCGGTGCGGGTACATCCGGTGAGGCCCCTGGTTGTCCAGCGGGTAACCCATGAAGACGTAGGGCGGCATCCCCGGATGGTTGGAACCGCGAACCATCGACACCAGGCAACCGCTGCTGGCGTGACTCGACTTCTTGAACGGGTTGATCCCGTTGGCCTTCGCATCATGACCGGTCTGGCACCAGTGCATGCCATGCTGGTGGTCACTGTTGTCGTGGTGCACGCTGCGGATCAGCGTCACCTTGTCCATCAGGCTGGCATGCAACGGCAGAGATTCACAGAGGAATGTGCCGGGCACGTTGGTGGCGATCGGGTGAAACGGGCTGCGGATCCCCAGCGGAGCGTCGGGCTTGGGATCGTAGGTCTCGTAGTGGCTGGCGGCCCCGTTGAGCCAGTACTGGATCACGGCGGTGTCACGGTCCACGGAGCTGAGATCGATCACGCCGTCGCTGGCAACCGACAGCCCCCCCATGCCGATGCCCACTCCGGCACCCAGGCCGGCCCCGAGAACGGCGCGTCGCCCGACGCTGCTGCGGTAGTCACGGCAACCACTTCCGCTCATCACGAACCCTCCCGGCCGACATGGCCGCAGTTTCCTGTTCCTCTGATCGTCAGATCCTATCCCGGTGTCGTGGGTTTGTCCCGAGAGAAACCGACTAAGCGAGCACCTCCTGGATCACCCGCCTGGGCTGAACACCGGTCAGCCGTTGGTCAAGTCCCTCGTGAAGGAACGTCAGCCGTTCGTGGTCGAGGCCCAGCAGGTGGAGGATCGTGGCGTGGAGATCCGAGACGTGCAGGCGTCGTTCGACCGCCTGGAACCCGGTCTCATCGGTCGCCCCGATCCGCTGGCCGCCTTTGACGCCCCCACCGGCCAGCCACATGGTGAACCCGTAGTGGTTGTGATCACGGCCCGGCTTGTTCACCCCCTCGCTGGTCGGTGTCCGGCCGAACTCACCACCCCAGATCAGCAGGGTCTGGTCCCACATCCCCTGACGCTTCAGGTCGGCCATCAAGGCCGCTATCGGCTGATCGATCTCAAAAGAGTGACGACCGTGATTGTCGGGAACGTCAACGTGTGCGTCCCAGGAATCGGGACCTCCGCCGGAATACAGCTGTACGAACCGCACACCCCGTTCGAGCAGGCGGCGGGTCAGCAGGCACTGGCGACCGAAATACTCGGTCCGCTTGTCGTCCAGCCCGTAGAGCTTCTGGATCGACTCCGGTTCGGATTCCACGTCAACCGCTTCGGTTGCCTCGGTCTGCATCCGGTAGGCCAGTTCGTACGACGCGATACGGGCCGCCAACTCGGAATTGCCCCCTCGCAGATCGAGGCTCTGCTGGTTGAGCTGGTTGAGCAAGTCGAGGCTGCGTCGCTGGGTGCCGGCACCGATGCCGTCGGGCCGCTTGAGATTGAGCACCGGAGCGCCCTGGCTGCGAAACAGTGTGCCCTGGAACCGGGCGGGCATGAACCCGCTGCTCCAGGCCCCCGCCCCACCGCGAGGACCACCACGGTGATCGGTCATCACGACGTAACTGGGCAGGTTGTCGTTGAGATTGCCCAGCCCGTAGCCCAGCCAACTGCCCAGGCTCGGACGGCCAACGACGATGCTGCCCGAGTTCATCTGCAGGATCCCGGGACTGTGCGTGGGGGTCTCGGCGTACATCGAGTTGATCACGCAGAGATCATCGGCAAACTGTCCAACGTGGGGAAACAGGCTGCTGACCATCAGCCCGCTGTCACCGTGCGGGCGGAAGGGAAAGGCCGACGGAGCCAGTTTGCCGATGGCCCGACCGTTGGACCCGATCTGCAACCCACCGTCGAAACTCTTGCCCTGGTATTTCTCCAGCGCGGGCTTGTAGTCAAACGTGTCGACCTGGCTGGGCCCGCCGTTGAGAAAGAAGAACACGACCTGCTTGACGGTCGAGGAAAAATGCGGTGACTTCTGGCTGGACGGCCGGGACACGGTCGCGGCCGATTCGGCCTCGCGTGTCATCAGGTCCACCAGCGGCAACGCAGCGAACCCACCCCCCCACTGCCAAAGACACTCGCGACGGGTGTTGCCGCAGGGAGTCTGATTGGGAACGAAATCGGTCGGTGAGATTGTCATGATTAGTCGGTGTATACGAATTCGTTGAGATTGAGAATCACGCGGCAGACCTGGATCAAAGCCTGGCGGCGAGCGGCCGCAACGGTCAGCGGCTCGCGGGGCTTGCGGTGATTAACCACCTTGTACTTGCTCCCCAGGTGTCTCCAGGCCGACGCCAGTTCGGCCTCGGTCAGGGCTCGATTCCAGACGAGCAACTCGGCCATCAGTCCGTTCCAGTACTCGCTGTCCAGTGTTCCCTGTCGGCCGATTGTCCAGTTGGTGTCCAGTTTCCTCGCGGGCAGCGGGGACTTCAGCTCGTCCAGCAACTGGCCGTTCTGGAACACGCGGACATTGGCCGCCTCGGCGATCCCGGTCAACACGAAAGGCGAAACCGGCTTGGTAACCGCGAGCTTCTCACGGTGGGAGAACGCATCGGTCAGGCGGATGGCCCGCCCCCCCTTGGAACCGGCAGTGGTCCCCAGGAAAATCGATGTCGTGCTATTGCCACGTCCGCCGTCCCAGTTGCCGATCACGTTGCGATGTGATCCGCGCTGACCGCCTGCTCCGCGGTCGGTCACCACAGCGATGATGGTGAACTGCTGAGAGGTCACCGGCGACTTGTCGAGGGAGAACCAGTCCTTGCCTTCGAAATTGATGGCCGGGCGATTGCCGATCGCCCGGGCGGTCACCAGCGGATCCCCGTGCGCCGTCGCCACCAGCGACCCCACCCGGCTCGTCCACCGGGACACCTGCCGCTGATTGTTGAGAGCCACGCCATTCGCGGCATCCAGCCACAGGGTCAGCCCTGTCTCGGTGATCTCACCAGCCAACTCGGCCGCCGGGTCGCCGTTCGTCTCGCGTTCAAAACGCCGATGATCCTCGCCCAGCAACAGCAAGGACTCATTGCTCAGGAACCCCAGCAGGCTGGCCCGTTCTCCGCGAGTCGGCTTCCGGCCCAGCGCGAGGCGGAAACCGTGGTCGAGCTGGTCACCGAGTACCGGGCCCGCCTCGGCAATGATCCGATCGGCGAAATGCCGGGACTGCCGGTTGACGAACTCGCCATTGAACAGTTCCAACGCCTGCGGCGCCACCGTGGTCACCTCCCGGCGATCGGCACTGCGAGCCGTGTCACAGAAATCGAGCGTCTCGAGGAAGGGGATGACCAGCGTGCGTTTCAGGAACGAGTAGACCGTCCGCCGGGAGGCCTCGGTCTCGTTGAACGGCTTCCAGACACCGGCAGGGTTGTAACCGCTGCGAAGAGCATCCTTGGGGATGAAGGGGTACATCGGGGCCCCGTAGAGCCGATCGTTGAGTCGTCCGCTGACGGCCAGCATCGAATCCCGGATCGCCTCGACTTCCAGTCGCCGCACCGGGAAATGCGACAGCATCAGGTTGTCGACGTCCTTCTCGACGTTGGCCGGAATCGCCCGCTTGCTGGTGGCGTAGGTACGGCTGGTCATGATCAGCCGGTGCAGCTTCTTCAGGGAGTACCCGGCCTCGTTACCGAACCATCCGGCCAGCCAGTCGAGCAGCTCGGGATGTGTCGGCAGGCTGCCGCGAACACCAAAATCATTGGCCGTGCGGACCAGCCCGGTTCCGAAGTGATATTGCCAGACCCGGTTGACGATCACGCGGCGGGTCAACGGGTTGTCCTCGGACATGATCCAGCGGGCCAGGGAAATGCGACGCCGACTGGTGAACTTGTCAGCCGCCTCGAAGGCCGGCTGCTTTTCGACCAGGGCCGCCGGCACCGCAGCGGACACCTCGACGCCCGGCTGGTTCGGGTTGCCCCGTTTCAGCAGGTGTGTCACCGGGGGAGTCGGTGAGGGTTCGAAGAAGAAGTAGCCCTGTGGCTGCGACTTCAGGTCCTTGCCGGCCAGTTGCACCGGCGGCAGTGCCGCCCGGGCCAACTCAGCCCGCCCTTTGTGCTCGCGCTTCAGCCCTCGAAAGACGGCAACCATCGAGTAGTAATCCCGGGCCGTCAGGGGGTCGAACTTGTGGTCGTGGCATCGCGCACAACCCATCGTCAATCCCAGGAAGACCTGGGAGGTGGTACTGACCATGTCGTCCAACTCGTTGAACAACTCGGCAATCACCTCGCTTTTCTGGACACTCGCGCCTCGCTCGGCGTCCCATGGTCCCACCCTGTGAAACCCGGTGGCCAGGATCGATTCGGTTGTCGCACCGGCGATCTCGTCCCCGGCCAGTTGTTCGGTCACGAACCGGTCGTAGGGCCGATCGGAATTGAGTGCTCCGATCACCCAGTCCCGGTACTTCCAGGCCAGCGGCTTGACCCCGTCAACTTCGTACCCGTTCGTGTCGGCGTATCGCACCAGGTCCAACCAGTGACGCCCCCAGCGTTCGCCGTAGTGAGGGTTGGCCAACAACCGGTCAATCACCCGTGCGAAGGCGGCGGGAGCCCCATCGGCCACAAAACCGTCAACCATCTCCGGCGTTGGCGGCAGGCCGAGCAGATCGAGTGACGCTCGGCGAACAAGGTGCCGTGGTTGAGCCCGCGGCGAAGGAGTCATCTCGCGGGCATCCAACTGGGCCAGGACAAAGCTGTCGATGGGGTTTTCCGCCCACGCCCGGTCCTGGACCGTGGGAATTTTCGGCCGACGAATCGGCCTCAGGGACCACAGGCTGAGTCGATCAGCCTGGTCATCGATTCCGTCAGGCCAGGCCGCGCCCCGGTTGATCCATTCGGTGATCACGCGGATCTCGTCCGGCCGCAATCCTCGCCCTTCCCCCTCGGGCGGCATCCTCGAATCCCCCGGACCGCGTCCCCGGATCATCTGCACCAGCAGGCTGTCGGCAGCCTGGCCCGCCACGATCGCCTTCCCGGTTTCGCCGCCCTTGAACGCCAGCGGCTTGCGGTCCAGCCGGAATTCGCCCTCAGTGTTCCCCGCACCGTGACAACGAAAACAGTGGGCCTTGAAGATCGGCCGCACATCTCTCAGGAACGCCGGCCCATCGGGGTCGGCCGCATCGACACCCCCGGACGGAGTCATCCCCAACAGGACCAGCAGACCACAAACAATCAGTTTCCGCACCGTCATCTCCGGGACCACTCAACAATATGTCCTGTTCCTGTCCGCCGATGATACCACGGCATCGGCCTCCAAGTCGGCCTCACGCCTCACCGTCAAAGACCTCGGTACGGAAGACGTCCTCCTGAACCGAGAGATATTCGTCCCGGGACATTCCCGGCGTGAAATCCTCGAGCACCTGCCGACCGGTTCCGGCATCGTCGGCCAGCAGGTCCACAGCCATCATCGCCAGTGTCTTGGCCGGCGAGACGTACCCGTTGGCAGTGTCGGCGATGTGCCAGTCGACACTGTGCGGTTCCCCGTGAGCCCCCGCCATCACCGGATGCAGCACCGGCATCAGTTGGCTCAGATCACCGGCGTCGGTCGAACCGCCGCCGTGAGGATAATCGCGGTAGCCATCCTCCTCGAAAATCGTCGCCGCATTGCGGCGGAACAGATCACGGAGATTGGGATCATTGTTCAACGGCAGGTTGCCCGGAACCGTGTCGATCTCGACACGACACCGCATCGCCATCGCCGCGCCCTTGAGACAGGCATCCACGCGCGAAGCGGCATCCCGGATCGCCTCCGCCGTCTTCGCCCGCACATAGGTCTCGAGCCGGACTTCCGAGGGAATCACGTTCACCAGATCCCCCCCCTTGGTGATGATCGGGTGCACCCGCACACAATCCTCGTCACGGAACGTTTCGCGATGAGAGTTGATCCCGGCCAGAGCGAGTTGTGCGGCATAGAGGGCATTGACCCCCTGTTCGGGAGCGCCACCGGCGTGGGCCGCCACACCGCGGAACGTGACAGTCTTGGCCAGGAAACCATTGGACGAAATCCCCACACCATGCGTCCCATCCTCCCGGGCCGGACTCTTGGTGTGAATCATCACCGCCATGTCGACGTCGTCGAAATGCCCCAGCTTGATCAATTCCTGTTTCCCGCACAGAAACGACGTCTTTCCTTCGCGAACCAATCCGAGCCGGTAGTCGATCTCGACGTACTCTTCGGCGGGAACCGCCAGGAACACGATGTTGCCGGCCAGTTCCTGGGCGATGCCCGAGGTCCGCAACCCCACCGCGGCGCCCATCAGGCCGGCGATCTGGGCATTGTGTCCGCAGGCGTGAGCCGCCTGGGTATCGGGATTGGCACGGGGATGACCGGGAACCTGCAGGGCATCCAGTTCCCCCATCAGGGCCACCGTTGGCCCGGGGCGACCACCACGGAGCACTGCCTTGACACCAGTCAGCCCCAGCCCGCTGTCAAATTCCAGGCCCAGGTCACTGAAGACCTCCTGCACCTTTTCGGCTGTGCGGTGTTCCTTGAACCCCAATTCGGGGTCATCCATGATCGCCTCGCCCACGCCGATGATCCGGTCACGATTCTCTTCGATCGACTGGCAGACGGACTCTTTCAGTGCTCCGGCGGTCGTCACGGTGTGGCCTCCAGGGTCTCGGAAATCAACGAATCAGACGCACATGGCACATGGCCGATAAGAATAGTAGCATAAGCGTACCGCCAGTCCGTCCGGCCCAGCCATGATCCGACTCTTCGACACCCCCGCCGCGGCCCAGGGCGACTGGACCCGCCGCGACCTGCTTCAGGCCGGCCTGCTCGGAATCGGCGGCCTGTCGCTCTCCGGCATGCTGAACCTCGAGTCGGTACAGCGAGCGATCGCTTCCCGGGTGCGAAAACCGGCCAGGAACTGCATCTTCATGTTCCTCAATGGCGGCCAGGCCCAGATGGACACGTTCGACATGAAGCCGGGGGCCCCGGAGGGGATCCGGGGTCCGTACCGGCCGATCGCCACCAGCGTTCCGGGCACACAGATTTCCAACATGCTGCCACGGCTGTCGCGGTTGACCGACAGCTACACGATCCTGCGTTCGGCCTCTCACCCGCTCTCGGGTCACAACAGTTCAGCCGCCTACGTGCTCAGTGGACATACGCCGGGCAGTGATTCCAGTATCCAGCCCACTCCGATGGATCATCCGACCTACGGTTCGGTTGTCTCCCGAATCCAACCCGCACCGGCCCACCTGCCCAGCAGCGTGCTGACCCCGCGACTGCTCTTCGACATGGGCTTCCCCACGCCCAGTGCCGGCGGAGGCTGGTTGGGCCGTCAGTACGATCCGTTCCCGGTTGCCCGCAACCGCATGATGTCCAAGGCCCCCGTCTGGAACGGCAAGCTGCCGGGTCCTCGCTCGCTGGCTCTTCCCAAGGACATCTCGCAATCGCGTCTGGCCTCGCGGCGGAACCTGCTGGGATCCGTCGACAGTGCCTTCACCGCCGCCCGCAACGACGCGGCGGCCCGCACTCTGCAGGCCCACCAGGACAAGGCTCTCGACCTGATCCTCTCACCGGAATGCCAGTCCGCTTTCGATCTCTCCAAGGAACCTGACGCAGTCCACGACCGCTACGGGCGATTCGAAATGGGGCAGGTGATGCTTCTGGCCCGTCGCCTGGTCGAGTCGGGTGTCCGTTTCGTCACCGCCAACGCGGTCTCCAACCCCAAGAACACCCGCCTGTCCTCCTTCCAGATCTGGGACACCCACTTCGACCACTTCCGGCTCTACAACGACACGTTGCTGCCAGAATTTGACCAGTCGCTCTCGGCTTTGATCGAGGATCTCGACACGCGCGGCCTGCTGGCCGAGACACTGGTGATCGTGATGGGCGAGATGGGCCGCACGCCCAAGATCAACAAGAGCAAGGACGGGGGACGGGACCACTGGGGACGAGCCTACTCGGTTCTGTGGGCTGGCTGCGGAGTGAAATCCGGACGGGTGATCGGCGCCACCGACAAGAACGCCGGTGAGGTGATCGAAGCCAAGTCCTCGCCCGACGATATCGCCGCCACGCTCTACGAAGCGTTGGGGATTCCCCACGAGACCGTGCTCGAAGACATCGCCGGCCGGCCTCGCCGCATCGCAGAGGGCAGCCCGGTCCCGGGACTGTTGGCCTAGCCTAGACCGCCGGCCACTGGTGGTTGGCCGGGTCGAGCAGGCGGCTGGGAGCAAAGTACTCCTCGGGATAGTCGTCTGGCTCGTCATCAAGCTCGAGGATGCGGTTGACAATGCAACGGGCACCGTTGAAAGACACGCCGCTGCCCGATCCACACATCCCCGCAACGATCCAGCGGCCCTTGCCGTCGATCGAACCCACGATCGGGTACTCATCCGGAGTGTACCCCACCGTTCCGCTCCACTCGTTGTCCAGGTCCAGTTCGTACGGCCCGAAGTGCTTCCGCATCTCTGCGGCCGCGTAACGGGTCAGGAATCGCGACGGCTTGTTCCGACCGGCCTCCCGGTCGGGAACCCGCGACCCTCCCGACCCCCACAGCACCTCGTTCCCGTAACGCCCGGCGAAGTACCATGAACCGCTGATGCCGATGTGCGGTTTCATGGACACCGGCCCCCCTTCACCAGAGGCTGCCTGCTCCTGCATCGGCAGGATCGCATCATGAAACGCCGCCTCGAGCATCGGGGTGTACGACTCGGTGGCGTAGAACACGTGACGACAGGCCACGGTTCCCCGCGAGGTTTCGACCACGTAGCCGTCCTTGTTGGGCACCACCCGTTCAACCCGCGTCCGTGTGTACAGATCGACCTGCTCGGACTCCAGCGCCTCCCGCAACAGGCTCCAGACCCACTTGGCCGGGTGCCAGCTGGCAGCCTGTTTCGAGAAACCGGCGGGGTGATTCAACCGCATCCCGGTCAGCTTCCTCGCCTCCGAGGACTCGATCATTGTCCAGTCATCACAGCCGGACTTCTCGGCCAGCCGCGCCGAAATTCTCAGCGATTTCTGCTCCTCCTCGGTCCGGGCCTGCACCCACCCGGCGCGGTTGTAGTCGCATCGGAATCCGTGGGCCTCGATCGTCTGCTCGATCAGTTCCGCGTTCTGGTAGGCCGCCTGGCAATAGACCTTGGCAAACCGGCTGGCCAACTGCTTGCGGCTGTCGGTGTCGAGATCGGGCCGAACCTCCAACAGGTTCTTGCCAACCGTGTCACGGACCATCTTGAAGTAACGGCCCATCACCACCAGGCCCTCGTTCCGACCCGATGCCCCGCTGGCTGGATCGTCCATCTCGAGCACCACCAGACGGCGATCTTCCGGGGCCCGTCTCATCCAGTGGTAAGCAGCCGCCGACCCGGTGAATCCGGCCCCGATCACCACAACGTCGGCCCGGCTGGGGAACCTGGCAGCCCCATCCGTCCGCCAGGGATGCTCTTCCCATGGATTCTCGTCTTCCAGCCACATCGGTGTCCGCGACACCCGACCGCGAATGTCCAGGCAATGCAGACCCAGCGGCATGTTGACCCAGACCTGGTAAAGAGCCCAACCGGCGAACTTGAGCCAACGCAGCGGCAGAGGATCGTCTTTCCAGTTGAGTTGGACAAAGTGTCCGGCTGCCTGGAAATCCTGCTTCCGCAAGCCGATCAACAACTCGACCACGAACCCAATCCGGCTCAGCAGACTGACGTTCCGTTCCGAGAGAAATCGATCGATCTCGCGCCTGTCACGGTCCACACTCACCCCTTCCCTTCCCCAGGATTCACTTCGCCACCGACTACTCCCGTCCCGTGTGGCATCTCATGCACGCCGCCGTCAGCACCCGTGGGTTGATCCGGTGATCGTCCTCTCGGTACGGGGACAACTCGCCGTGGCACTGGCGGCAGTCGAGTTTCTGCTCGAGCACCTTGGCATGCACCTTTTCGAAGTGCCAGTATCCCGGGCGGGAATCGGCGATGTCGCCGGCCACATCGTGACAGTCGGCACATCTCTGCACGTCGACCGAATCGATCGGTTGCTTCCAACCGGCTGCCTGAAGAATGGACCGGGCCGCCACGCGGCCAGTGACCACGCACGGACCCAGGAACGTCCCCTCGAGTGCCGCCTTGCCGTTGATCAACGCCAACCCGGTCAACTCGCCCACCGCGTACAGTCCCGGGATCGGCTGTTGCTTCTTGTCGACCACCCGACAGGCGAGGTCGATCGCCACGCCCCCCATGCTCTTGCGGGTCAGCGGAAACGTCTGGATCGCATAAAATGGCGGCGTCTCGATCTTCACCGACGCCTCGTTGTTGAACTTCGTCTTGCCCGGTCCGAACCGCCCGAAATCGTCATCGACCCCTTTCTCGATCAACGAATTGTACCGCCGAACCGTATTGGTCAGCCCCTTCACCGGAAGCCCCGACTTCCGGGCGAGTTCCTCGAGCGTGTCGGCCGACTGCACCAGCTTCGGGTTCTGGAAGACCAATCGTTCGACCTTCTCGGCGTCGGCCCAGTCCGATCCCGAAACACTGAACTCCTTCTTGGTCGTCTCGTCGAAAATGGCCCAGCAGGTGACTTGCTCCTGCCGCAACAGTGCCGGCATCACGTCCTTGGCCCAACCGTGGTCGTTGGCAAACCGTTTCCCCTGCCAGTTGACCAGGATCCCCCACATGTTGGCCGCGTTGAGTCCCTTGTTGCTGCCGGGATTCTGAGGATCGGGCAGACCCGAATAGTAGTTCCACTGGTAGTCCATCTTGACCAGGGCTCCGCCGATCTTGCGAACCATGTCGTGACCGGTCCCCATCGAGTGCCGTCCCGACCCGGCGAGGATCTTCTTGGGGAAATCGAACTCGGCCGGCCAGAACTCCCGAACCAGGTCCAGATTGCTCTGGAACCCCCCGGTGGCCAGCACCACCGCATCGGCCTCGAAAGTCTTCTCGGTGTCGTCCCTCATGTCGGTCGTCCGCACCCCGGTCACCCGCTGGTTGTTGACCACCAGGGAATCAGCCCGGGTGTTCCAGGCAAACCGCACGTTGGGCCGTTCCAGGCACGCCCGGAAAACGGGTGTCACCAGCCCGATGCCTCGCCCGGCCGGCTGGTGAAACCGGTCGACGGTGTTGCCAGGAGCCGAATCGATCCCCGAGAACTGCACGCCCAGGTCGATCAACCAGTCGTAGATCTGTTCTCGGGAGTGATCAACGTAGTACCGCACCCACTCGCGGTTGGCCCCTTCACCCCACTCGATGAAGTCCTTGTAGGCCAGGTCGGGCGAGTCTTTCTGCCCGGCGGCCTCCTGTACCGGCGTATCGACGAT
>MDTE01134148.1_pt1 | contig 50908 bp, 50 predicted proteins | sample 811231 | NCBI WGS metagenome assembly MDTE01 (sample SAMN05326651, study PRJNA326480) | marine metagenome | isolation source: seawater | place: Indian Ocean: Red Sea | collected 2010 | reverse complement strand
TCCGCATGAGTATCTACAACTATTGAATTAAAGTGTAATTTCCTTGCTTTATCTTTAAGATCTTGCTCCTGTTTATTAGTCATGTCAATTTCCTTTAATTTGATTAATTAATTATATTTTTCCATTTATAGCTCTAATTATAGATTCTGGATTTATTGGCAAATCATATAATCTTTTACCTATTGCGTTATATACAGCATGTGATACAGCAGCTAGAGGAGGAACAATATTTGATTCCCCAACACCTTTAACACCAAAAGGATGATTAGGATTGAAAACTTCAATAATAACAGGATCAATCATTGGCAGATCTAAAGATGTAGGCATTCTATAATCTAAGAATGTATTATTTTTCATCTCTCCATTTAACATAAAATATTCTTCGTTAATTGCCCAACCTAGACCCTGAGTTGTTCCACCTTGAATTTGTCCCTCAACATAATGTCGGTGAATAGCTTTACCAACATCTTGAAACGCTGTGACTTTCAAAATTTCAACTTTGCCTGTTTCAGGGTCAACTTTAACATCAACTATATTCGCAGCATAAGAACCTTCTTGTCCTCCCGGATTAATATGTGATTTCCCTGTGATCGGACCTCCAGTATCTCCTAGCAAAGCTGCAATTTCTTTTAAGGTCATTTTTAATTCCGGATCATTTTTATGATATAAAACTCCTTCTTTGTAATCTACATTTTCATCACTAGTATCCCATATTAATGCAGCTCTTTTAATTAATTGTATTTTAATATCTTGAGCTGTGTGGTAAGCAGCCATGCCAGTTTTGAAAGCTACTCCACTACCCCCTGTACTAGAAGTGTACCCAATAGTATCTGTATCACCTATTTGAGGTAAAACATTTTCAACATCTACTTCTAAAACTTCAGCGAATTGTTGAGCAATAGCTGTTCTGCTACCGCCGATATCTACAGAACCCTCGGTCAAAGAAAAATTACCGTCAGGTAAAATATTTGCTATTACACTTGAAACACCTGAATTATTTCTACAAAAACCCATTGATATTCCTCTTCCTACATAATCTCCTTTTGGTAAAGGCATAGAATAATGAGGATGATTTCTGATATTCTCCATAACATCTTTAGCACCTATATCTCCATTTATTACTCCATCTGCCCTTCTTGCACCTTTCTTTGCCACATTCCGAATTCTCAATTCTACCGGATCAATTCCCAAGCTATCTGCTATTTCATTTATTAAAGTTTCAACAGCAAACATAGCAATTGGTGCACCAGGTGCTCTGTATGCAGTAGTTTTCGGTTTGTTAGTCATAACATCATAACCATCTATGTGAACATGCTGAATATCATAAGGTGCAAATACAGCTGAAGCAGCTCCACTAACAGGAGAGCCAGGGAATGCGCCTGCTTCTAACAATATTTGGGCTTTCGCAGCATTAATAATACCTTTCGAATTATATCCAATTGTTATTTTCTGATAGCTACCTGATGTTGGACCTGTTGCCTCTAAAACTTCCGATCTAGTCATAGTCATTTTTACAGGATTCCCAGATTTTTTTGATAATATAGCTGCCAAAGGTTCTAAATAAGCTGATAATTTTCCACCAAAACCACCACCTATTTCCATTGGAATTACATTGATATTAGAAGCTGAAATACCCAAAACCTGAGCCACAGAATCTCTAATCCCAAAATGACCTTGGCTACTACACCATATTGTCAATCTGTCATTTGGCCTCCACCATGCTGTTCCATTAGTAGGTTCTATATAACCCTGATGTACAGTTTTTGTTCTAAATTCTCTCTCAATAATCAATTCTGATTTTTTTAATTCATCATCGGCATTACCTAATTTATAAACTTCAATAGTGCCAATATTTGTGCCTTTACTATTTACATCTAAAACATCATCAGATTTCTTCCAATTTTCATGTAAAACGTCTGCGCCATCTTTAATAGCATCTTCAGCATTTGTGACGGAATTTAAAACTTCATATTCTATATCAATCAAATCTAGTAATTCCTCAGCATCATCTACGGAGTTTGAAGCAACAGCCAATATAGGGTGCCCTTTATATAAGACTTTATCTGATGCTAAAACATTCGTGATTCTAACTTGCCCATACAAAGGTTCCTTTGTGGTTACAGGAGGTTTTGCCAAATCTTCTGAAGTAACAATGGCTTTACAATTTGGGTGATTAGCAGCTTTTTCAATGTTTATAGATTTTATTCTTGCGTGAGCATGAGGACTTCTTAAAACTTTCCCGTATAACATTCCTGGTAAATTCATATCAGCGCCATACAAAGCTCTTCCTGTAACTTTATCATTACCGTCATGTCTTATTGGGGATTTTCCTATTACTTTAAACTTTGCATCTGTAAACATTAAAAATTCTCCTTATTCAAAATACATATTCTAATTCTATGGGATAAGAAAATAATCATTCAATACAATATTCCTAAATTTATTAAAATATATAAACTAATTATATTCATCAAGTAATTCAAGTATTTTTTTAGATTGAGATATTGTTTCTCCAACCTTTTCATCCGCATATTTCAAACTAATTTTTGCAATTTCTACATACATTGGAAGTATATCCGGATGAGATTTTTGAAGACTTTCTAAATGCATTTCAACTGTATCATAATCGCCCCTGACATATGGTCCCGCCATGGATTGCGGAATACCAAGTTCAAGAATATTTTTACAACTTTGAATCATCATTGGAATTAAAGCTTGAACCCCATCTTCTCTACTTAATCCTATTTTTTGCCATATATCCGCTACAGAAGATGCCATACCTAATAATAAATTACCTGCCATAACGCCTGACAAATGATAAAGTGCTCTAAATTCCGGATCTATTCTTATAGATATAGCATCCAAAATTTTAACTAATTTTCCAATAATCTCCAAAGCAATTTTGTCACCATCTATACCAAATGTAATATTATTTAAGTTTTCACTCCCTAAATCCATATCAGAAAAAGGCTGTAAAGGATGCATGCTACCAACTGATGCTCCATCGCTTTTTGCTTTACTCATGACATCTAATCCTGAAACACCCGAGCAATGTATCACTATTTGATCTTTCTCCCATGCTGCAGACTCTACAGAAGATTTGATTGCATTATCTGTGGTTGTGATAAAAATAATATCAGCATTATCAGAAACTTCTTGAACAGATTTTGAAAAACTAGACCCATCAATTCTAGAACACAATTTTTTTATCGATGATTCGCTTCTGCTAAATATTTTTGTAACAGAAAACCCTTTTTTATTTAATGCTATAGCTAAAGCTCCGCCTAAAGCTCCTGCTCCAACTATACCAATTCTATAAGATTTAACGTCTTGCAATAAAAATACCTATATTTTATATTCAATTTACATTTGAATTATAAATAGATATGTCATCAAAAATAAACCAAAATCATGCAACATAAATGTCTTTAATCAATACAAATAAATTCCCATATATTGAAATTTCAGGTGATCATTTTGAAATGGGATATAGTCATGGAAAACAAATCTCTGGGCAAATTCAAGAATATCTCAAATGGATAAGATTCAAAAGTAAAGAAACAATAAAAGAATCTCAAAAACGATCTATGTCTTTTTATGATCTGATAAATAATTATTCAAATGATTATATAAATGAAATCAACGGTATTGCTGAAGGTGCGAATATTCCTTTTGAAGATGCAATGCTCTGCCAGATCAGGTTCGGAAAATTAGATAATACAAACGATGAAGGCTGTACAGCATTTTCATTCAAAGGTAAAAGCACAGTTAATTCAAATTTATACATAGGTCAAAACCAAGATATGGATCCTGAATTCTTAAATTTTGGTTTTATTTTAAAATTAATTCCTAGTATAAATTTACCTAAAATCATTATGTTTACTTTCCCAGGGCAGTTAGGCTACGCAGGGATGAATGAACATGGAATATCTAATTTTGCAAATGCACTATATAATTTTCAAACACAAAACGGGATCCCGCATTATATCTTGAAAAGAAAATTACTAGAACAAAAATCTTTAGAAAACTGTAAAAATATTTTAAATACAATTAATGTATCAGAAGCTGCAAATGTATTAATATCTGATAAAACAAATATTATAGATTTTGAATTTCATAACAAATCAAGGTATCAATATAAATCTGGTGACCAAGACTCTGTTATTCATACCAATCACTATTTAACTGATGAATTAATTAAATTTGAAGATAACACACTGATTGATTCTCCAATAAGACTTCAAAGAATGCAATATTTAATAAAAAACATCTACGGAAATATAAACCTTGATAATATCAAAAATATCCTGGCAGACCATTTTAACTTCCCATCTTCCATATGCAGGCATGGGGCAGATAATATGGATACTGTTTCGGGATATATAGCTGCGCCAAAAAACAAAACTATACACATAAGAAAAGGCTTTGGTTGCGAGATGAATTGGCAAAGTTATAGTTTCGATTAAAAATATTATTAATATCCATAGGTTTATCTTATGAATGCTATATGTTAGAGTTTATTAAATTTTATCTTTCATCATGCCCAATATATCTATATCTGAAATTATTATAATAATCTGTGTTTATCTTTCATCCTCAATTCCTTGGGCTGTACTAATAGGTAGAATTAGGCTCAAAGATGACATAAGAAATTATGGTGATAACAATCCAGGCACAGTAAATGTTTTTAGAGCAGGAGGAATATTTTGGGGTTTTGTAACAGCAATTCTTGAAATTGGAAAATCCGCGTTACCTATAATTTTTGCCATACAATTATTTAATATTTCAGAAATTATAATGCTAGCCTGTGTTGCATCTGCTCTCATAGGTCATGGATATTCACCCCTACTTAATTTCAAAGGAGGAAAATCTTTGGCAGTAACTGCAGGTTCATGGCTTGCTATTACCGGAGGTGAGGCATTTTATATTATGGCACCATCTCTATTAATAATGAAAATAATACAAAAAAATGATGCTCTAACCTCAACAATAGGATTTTCTTCCCTATTTTTTTATATATTAATCCGCAACCCTACTACTTTCAAAACTGAATCATTATTAATTGGGATATTACTGAACCTGATTTTCATTATTTTTAAACACAGAAATGATTATACTTTAAAAATTAATTTCAGAAATTTTACCCGAAATGATTGAAGAATTACTAAATATAATAATCAATTATAACAATTTCATTTATTGGTATATCAGTTTAATTATTATAGCTTTTTTCACTATTCTAACCGGTATTACTAATTTTATATGGTTAAAAAAAATACCAACCAACAAAAATACTCCCGAGTCAAAACTTGTATCAATACTTATTCCGGCAAGAAATGAAGCTGATGTAATAGAATCCACTATTAAATCAATCATGAACCAAAGTTATAAAAACTATGAATTACTTATACTTGATGATAATTCGTCTGATTCTACACAATCAATAATACAAAAACTCGAAAAATTGAACTCGAAAATTGAACTAATTAATGGCTTATCATTACCTGAAGGTTGGTTAGGGAAAAATTGGGCTTGTCATCAATTATCGGAAAAAGCCAAAGGAGAATATATCCTATTCATGGATGCTGACACTATTTTAGATAAATTTATTTTAGAAGACTCTATCATTGCTCTACAAAAAGAAAAAATTGATTTACTTTCACTTGTACCTGGCAGAGACACAAAGTTAATTGCAGATCATGCAATGAAAAAAATTATTTCCTGGTTTATAGTATGTTGGCTTCCTATGAAGCTAGCTATAAAATTAAATGCTCCATTTTTATCTGCCACTTTTGGGCAATTTATGCTTTTTAAAAAATCTTCTTTTAATGCCATTGGAGGATTTGAAGCTATCAAAGATAATCCTGTAGATGACTTTCAACTTGGACGTAATATAAAGAAAAATTTGTTTAAATGGATGTTATTCGATGCTGCATTTAGAATTACAACAAGAACCTATAACACAAACAAAGATCTCGTTTCAGGATATTCTAAAAATATTTTTCCTGCTGTGGGTTACAGTGTTTCAATATTTCTTATTATCTTTTTAATATTAATATCATTCGTATTGGGGTCAACAATTCCCATAATCCTGTATGCTCTAGGAATTTTGCAAAATCAACAATTAATTCTATTATGTATATCTCTGCTAATTTTATTATTGATTTCCTGGGAAATAGTTACAATTAGATTCAAATATTCAATATTTACCCCATTTTCATTCCCTTTATTAATATCATTAATACTTATATTAGCTTTAAGATCATTTATTGATAATGTATTTTACAGCTCAACTTGGAAAGGGCGATCGTATAGGACAGATAAGAAAAAACTAAAGATATGAAAAGTTGTTTGAATGACAATAAAATGGTAAAATTCTTTAATATTACATTTACTAAATAATGGACCCCAACAAAAATAGAGCTTTAGACCAAGCAATTGGCCAAATAGATAAACAATTTGGACAAGGCTCTATTGTCAGGCTAGGCTCAGATAACATAGGAATCAACATTGATGCAATTTCTACCGGATCTCTCAATCTAGACCTTGCATTAGGAGTGAACGGGATCCCAAAAGGAAGAGTAACTGAAATTTTTGGCGCTGAATCTTCAGGCAAATCGACACTATCCTATCATGTTATAGCAAACTGCCAAAAATCCGAAGGGACTGCAGCATATATTGATACTGAACACGCCCTAGACCCAGGTTATGCTTCTAAATGCGGAGTTGATTTAAATGAATTATTAGTTTCTCAACCAAGTGGAGGCGAAGAAGCCCTGGAAATTTGCGAATATTTAGTGAGAAGCGGAGCAGTAGATTTAATAGTGGTAGATAGTGTTGCAGCATTAGTGCCAAAAGCAGAACTGGAGGGTGACATGGGTGATTCACATATAGGTCTCCAAGCACGTTTAATGTCACAAGCTTTAAGAAAACTAACCCCTATTATCAGCACATCAAAATGCTCAGTAATTTTTATAAATCAAATCAGAGAAAAAATAGGCGTAATGTTTGGAAACCCTGAAACAACGCCTGGTGGTAGAGCACTGAAATTCTATAGCTCTCTACGAATAGATTTAAGAAGAATTGAGTCTATAAAACAAGGAACTGATATTGTAGGCAATAAAGTAAGAGCTAGGATTGTTAAAAATAAAGTTGCTGCTCCTTTCAAATCTGCCATATTCGAAATAGGGTTTAATGAAGGGATTTCAAAAGAAGCTGATTTAATTGAATTAGGTGTCACTAATGAAATTATAAATAAAAGTGGGTCTTTTTACTCCTATGGAGAACACAAATTAGGCCAAGGGAAAGAATCAGTCAAAAATTTTCTTAAAACTAATGATTCTATTTCTTCAGAAATAGAATCAAAAATCATGGATATTATCAATCAAGAAGAGGTTGAACAAACTTAATATATGACACTAGAAATAATATTAATAATAATTTCTATCATATTATCTGCTTTTTTCTCAAGTTCTGAGGCTGCTTTCTTATCCATTCAAAAAACCAAACTTTTTCATATGGTGAATAACAAACGAAAAGGTGCTAACTTAGTAGCAAAACTGCTAGAAAACAAAGATAAACTTATATCTACAATAGTTGTTGGAAATGCAATTGTTAATATAGCCTTTGCAGCTCTTTTGAGCGCTCTGTTTTTCAAATTAACAGGGGATGAAATTCAAACAGCTTTTTTAACAACAGTTGTTGGCACTATAATTTTAGTAATATTTGGAGATGTGCTTCCAAAAGCAATAGCAGTTAGATTATCTGAATCTGTAACAGTAATTTATTCAAGACCTTTGCGTATTCTAGAAGTAATATTCGCTCCTATTGTATATATATTAACTCTAATTTTAAAAGGGATTGATAGCACTTCTAATATGAATAGCAACGCAGATGCGAACACCATCACAGAAGAAGAATTATTAACACTAATTGATATAGGTGAAGAAGAAGGTTCTTTAGAGCCACAAGAAGCTGAAATGATTGAAAATGTTTTTAGATTTGGCGATTCACAAGCACAAGAAATAATGACTCCGCGAACTGAAATCATTTCTCTTTCAAGCGATTCTAATGTAAGAAATTTTAAAGATATTTATGCAGAACACAGCCATTCCAGATTCCCGGTATATGAAGGTTCAGAAGATAACATTATTGGTATTATTTCTACCAAAGATGTACTAATGGGAATTTCCAAGAAAAAAACAGATGATGAAACAAAAATAAAAGATATAATTCGTAAACCTTATTTTGTACCTGAAACCAAAAGAAATTTTGAAATATTCAATGAAATGAGACTTTCAGGGGATAAAATTGCAATTATCATCGATGAATATGGAGGTTTATCAGGAGTTATGACATTAAAAAAATTACTTGAAGAAGTTGTAGGAGACTTCGGGGAAGAGGGTACTAGGCCAGAAGAAGAATTAATAGAAATAGACACTAATACATTCAATATTGATGGCGGGATGAGCATTCAAGACTTGAATGAAGAATTTGAAGATATAGATATAAATATTCCTGACGGAGATTATGAAACTGTGGCTGGATTTATATTACAAAAAATTGGCAAAATGCCTCAAACAGGAGACCATTTCGAATATTCAAATCTAGTCTTTGAAGTTATAGAAATGAAAGGATTAAAACTAGAAACAGTAAAATTAACAAAAAAATCTCAATCAATTATTACTCCCAATCAAAAAAGTAAGCCTTGATTTTCATTTCTTATAATGAACACTACTCACAGCACTCTTAAACTAATTATTCCATTTATTTCAGAAAACGTTCCTGAAAATTCTAATATAATTATTGGATGTTCAGGAGGTGCTGATTCTTCTGCATTAACAATATTATTAGCAACATATTCAACTAAAATAAACATTAATATTAAATTAGTATATGTAAATCACAATTTAAGAGATATTAAACAGATAAATAATGAAAAATTGTATGTTAAAAATCTAGCAAAAAAATATGGGTTGAAATTTGGCTCTACTGAAATTACAAAAGAAGAATTTAAAAACAATCATAACGCTTCTGTAGAAAATACTGCCAGAATCCTTAGATTTAATAAATTAGCAGATGAAGCAAAACAATTTAGCACCAAAAATATATTTTTAGGACATACAGCCACTGATAAAGCTGAAACTATTTTATTCAATATAATTCGTGGAACAGGATTAAAAGGCTTAGAGGGTATCAATCATTTTACAACGAAAAATATAAATAAAAACAGCTATTTTATATTACGTCCATTACTTGATATAGAAAGAATAACCACAGAACAAATTTGCATAGAAAATGGATTAGCTCCTATGAATGACGTAAGTAATAATGATTTAAAATATACAAGAAATAAAATTAGAAAAGAAATTTTTCCATTATTAACAAAAATAAATCCCAAAATCGTTCAATCTATATTAGATTTAGGTTCTTTGGCAAAAGATACAAATGAAAGTTATGAATTATTGATAGATAAATGGTATTCAGAATTAGTAAGTTATAAAAAAATAAATAATGAACAAACATTTAAAATCAACAATATTGATACATTTAATAAATTACCATCTAAATTAAAAACAGAAATAATAAAAAATATTTTAACTCATACAAGTATTCCAAAAAAACAGATCAGAGCAAAACATATATTTAAAATCATAGATTTAATTACTTTACAAGGTACTAAATATTACGATCTCCCTAATAAAGTTCAATTTATAAAAGAATATAATATTGCTTCTTTTAAATTTTCAAAATCCGAAGTTGGTTAAATTACTTTGTTTAATTTTGGATTATCAATTATCCCTGGAATCTGACCATTTCTTGCAACTTGGTTACTTTCAATTTGTTTAATTTCTGATCTAAATGGTAGTGATTGAGCTAATCCAATATATTTTTCAACAATAATACCCTGGATAGGGTAATTATCTTCTTTGAGGACGGCTATAGAATCTGGGTTTATAGAATCTCCTGAAATATATATTTCAACAAATTTATACCCTGCATTATCCAATCTAACTCTTAATTCATTAATAATATCAAAATCCGCTTTTGAATTATAATTATCTATAACTAATTCTACTCCCCTCGTTTTTTCTTTTAAATTTTCAGCTATTTTTAATGATTCATTATTAGCTGTTTCCAAAACACCTACAGCAAATATTCTTTGTATATCAGCCTGCAAAGTGGAATCATAAGCTTTTGCTGCTAGTAAAGTATCTCCAAAAAGCATTGATAATGATTCTGACATTGTATCAAAAGTAGTACCATTACTCATTCTTGCACCTAAATTAGTGCTACAGTGATCACATCCTCCTATTATCGAAGAATAATCTAATAATTCTGAAATGTTTGGATGTACAAATTTTGATGCTCTTGATAAAACAGGGATTTCACCTGCATTTAGTGAACATTTTTTTGCTGCAGTAGCCCATCCCGAGCATGAAGATAAAATTCCATTAATAGAAGGTTCGTATAAACCAAATCCTCCATATGGACCAATAATTCTCAATCCTACGTCTTGTTTATGTATTTCTTCGCCTTCTTCTAACGCCCAAACCTCACACCCTGTATCTGGTAATACTTTTTCTAATAAGGACAATACTTCAGTCAAACCGCATATAATGCCATCTTCAGTAGCATAAAATTCGATGGTAACAACCGGATTTAGTGAATTATTTCTTAATACTGCTGCATTTCGCTGATGTCTGATATCGCCAACATCGCCTATTAATATGGCTCTCCTAGCTTCAAATTGATTTTCTGCCATTTTATAAATTAATATATGTTATATAACTATTATTTAAAAGATATAGTATGTTATCTTGTGATAATGATAAATGCAACACAACATTTCATGTTTTTATTGACATTAAATGTTATTCCACAAAAGAGAAATAATTGACAGTTCCTGAATCATTTTTCAGCATTATCCCAACATGGATGGGAGTATATGGATTAAGCTCAATGGCATTATCAATTTCTTTCTTTTTATTCTATAAAAAATTATTAGTACATATAAAAAATTCTATCTACAATTTAGAATTTAATAATTTACAACAAAGAATCAAAAATGTATTAACAAATGGGCTTGCTCAAAAAAAAGTTTTAAAACGATTTAGTATAAAACAAGATGTGTCTGGAATTGGGCATGTGGTAATTTTCATATCATTTCTATCTTTTAGTTTTTCATATATATTATTTATATTTGCAGATTCTATAAATAATCAATTTTCATCAAAATTACTAACTAAGTTTGGAAAACTTTTATATTTAAATTACCTAGAAATACTAACTGTATTAGTATTAGTTGCATTATCAGCAGCGTTATATAGAAGATGGATAACATCTCCTAAACGATTAAGCTATAGTTTAACAAAAAAACCAGAATCAATAATCATAATACTTCTAATTGGGTTATTAATGCTAACTCATTTATTTTCAGAAACACTTAACCATTTAACAAATGATTCTGATGATTTTTACATTATTTCAGGCCCTTTAAGTAATCAGCTTAAATATTTAAATCTTAGTGAATCATTAAGTCTTACTTTGCATGATATTTTTTGGTGGACTCATTTACTGACAATTTTGTCTTTTGCCGTATATATCCCACTATCAAAACATATGCACTTATTAGCAAGTCCATTAGCATTTTTCTTTGCCAGTTTAAATAATACAGGGGTAATTGATACTCCTCAAAATTTAGAAACCATGGATACTTTTGGAGCAAATAATATTAAAACTTTCAAACCAAAACAAATTATAGATTTTTTTGCATGTGCAGTATGTGGAAGATGCTCAGAAGTATGTCCCACAGATCTTACAGGAAAACAATTGTCTCCTATGTTTCTGATAAATAATTTAATGGATAATGCTACAAAAACTTCAATCTCAACTGCTCCGAATCTTTCTGAGGGAGTAATTGATAATAATGTGACAGAAACTGAAATTTGGGATTGCTTAACCTGTGGTGCTTGCGTTAATGAATGTCCTGTAGGAATAGAACATATTAGTCCAATTATAGAAATGAGAAGACATTTAGTAATGGAAAAATCTAAAATGCCTGAAACTGCGGAATCGACGCTAGTAAGTTTGGAACAAAGAGGTCATCCTTGGAGAGGTACTACATACACTCGATCTGATTGGCACTCAAAATTAAACGTTAAAACATTATCTGAAAATCCAAATGCTGAATATTTACTATGGGTAGGTTGCACAGGAGCTTTAGTAGAAAGGAATCAAATGGTAACAAAATCAATAGTGAATGTTTTAAATTATGCCAAATTAAATTATGCAATTTTAAGTAATGAGGAAACATGTACAGGAGATCCTGCAAAAAGGATAGGTAACGAATATCTTTTCCAGATACTTGCAAATCAAAACATTCAAAACTTTATCAAATACGACGTAAAAAAAATAATTACTCATTGTCCTCATTGCTTAAATACAATCAAAAATGAATACCCGGCTTTAGGTTTTGAAGCAGAAGTTTTAAGTTACACTGAAATACTTCAAAATTTAATTCAAGAAAAATCAATCATTCCTATATTAGATAACGAAAAATCAACTGCTTATCACGATCCTTGTTATCTTGGCCGGCATAACAATATCTACGATCAACCCAGGAATATTGTAGATTCAATACCAGGACTAAAAAGAATGGAAATGTGCAGAAACAAAGATAAAGCTCTTTGCTGCGGTGCGGGTGGTGGACATATGTGGATAGAAGAAAGTAACAATAAAAGAGTCAGTCATATGAGGACAGATGATTTTCTTGAAACTAAAGCTGACATTTTAGCCGTAGCATGCCCATTTTGCTTACAAATGTTCGAAGAGGGATTATCAAGTAAATCTGATGACGAAAGTAAAAGTGTCAAAGATATAGCAGAATTATTAGAAGAATCTATCAATAAAAATAATAAAGATTAATTTCTTATCAAAGCGGATTATTATTTAAATAAATTTCAGCAAGTTCTAAACCTCTAAGATTTCCAACATCAAAATGATTACCTTCAAATTCAGTAACAATAAATCTATGATCAGATAGCATTTTTGACAATGCATCAGTCAATTGAATTTCACCTCCATGACCAGGTTCTAAATTATGTAAATAATCGAATATTTTAACATTTAAATAATATCTACCTAATATTGAAAGATTTGAATTTGTATCTTCGGGGTTAGGTTTTTCTAACAATTTATTTACAGTCAGATACAAATTTTCGTATCTTAAGCCTGTTTCTATAATACCAAAACTTTGAATCAAATCCTGAGAAACATATTTCCCAAATAAAATGTTTATTTTATATTTCAAATAAATCGATTTCATTTTTTTTATTGATGATTTTTTTTCCAAAATCAAATCATCTGGCAATATAATTCCAAAAGAATCATCCAATATATAATCTTTCGCTAAATATATAGCATTACCTAAGCCTGAGGGTATTTTTTGTTCAACAATTTTAATGTCTATATCTACATATTCATTTTTTTTTAGACCAGGAATTTTTTTATTATTGTTAATACAACTAATATGATCTTTTAATTGCTCATCTTTGGGAGAAATTATAAAAACTATTCTATCAATATTTCCCAAAATACATTCTGATATAGCATAATCTATCATTTTATAATTACCAATCTTGACTAAAGATTTACTTAAATCTTTAGTCAAAGGATATAATCTAGTACCTTTTCCTGCACAAGGGATAACTACTGTTGATTTTTGATCGCTCATCATAATTTAACAAACTATATTATTGATATAATATCAGCTTTAAATCTTCGTTGAGTGGATAAAATAAATAAAATATATAATAAAAAGGCAACTCCGGTTAATCTAAACAACCAAGTATAATCTACAATGTCTGCCATATTCCCTAATATCAAATTTCCAAAAGCCATAATTCCACCTGCATGTAATAAATATAAACTCATTATTCTTCCACGAATCCCATCCGGAACAACTTTTTGGATCATTGAAGTTGTAAGTGACATAAATGAAGCTTGGCACCCACCTATTAAAAATATTATAAATAAACTAATACTAAACACTAAATCGCCATGTAAAGACCCGACATAACCTAACAATAAAGGAAAAATCCCACTACCTATAGATGAAATAAGAAAATATTTTGACTTAATACTATTATTACTAGCACTAGATAACATTAAATTCCCAACAACTGATCCTGCACCGAACATCATTATTAAATATCCCAGAAATTCCCCAGTACTATCATTTAATCCTTTATTAGCAAAAATTGGCATAATAGATTCATAAGACATAACAAATGCACAATGAAATGCCACTGTCAAAATTATTAAAAATACCAAGCCGTTAGTATATATATACTTTATACCCTTATATATACTACTGAAAATATCTTCATCAGATGAAGATTCGCCTACAGATTTTGTTTTAATTCTAAAAATAAAATATGTACTTACTAATTGAAACAAAAAACTAAATAATAATAAAAATTGACCGCCGTCCAAAATATTAAGACCAATAAAAGGTGTACCTATTAATAATCCAAAAAATCTACTCCCATGCCTTGTAGCAGCATTTAATGTTATCGCATTTAATAAATTTTCTTTTGGAACCTGATTTGGGATTAACGAAGAGACTGTGGGTTCCTGAATTGTTCTAAACACACCTAATATAAAAGCTATTGTAATAACTAAATATAAAGGATAAAAATTTAACATAGAAAAAATAAATAATATCAAACAAAATAATGAATTAAATAAATACATAAGAAATGCCAGAGATTTTCTATCATATTTATCTGAAATATATCCTGCAAAAGGAGAAACCAATAAAAATGGCAACATACTAGCAAAAATAACTAAACCAACATTAGTTGAATTCCCGGTTTCTTTTAAAATTAACCATGACAATCCTACGGAAAAAGTCCAATAACTACAGCCAGAAAGCATATTAGATATCCATGTCATTCTAAAATCTTGATATTTTAATGAAGTAAACATGGCGGAATTCATTATAGATTTCATAAATCTCATCCTAATAAACAATTAACAAGAATTAATCATATTTGAATTGATAAAGAAATCAAACTAAATTTAACAGCAAATTTTTTGATTTAAATATTGATAATCTGTTTTAGAAATAAGTAAGATATAAAAATGAATAGAACAGATTATCAATGCATAATTATAGGTGCTGGCCCAGGTGGAGCAAGAGCGGCTTATGAATTATCTAAAACTCAAAAAGAAATATTAATTATAGATTATAAAGATAACTTGGGTGATAAACTATGTACAGGGATAATAGGTATAAACTGTGTCAATGAATTTGGCTTAGATAAAAAATTAATATATCATGAGGCAAATTCTGCTGATATTTACTCTCCTGACAATAATCGATACCCTCTTGACACAAAAGATTCTAAAGCAATGATAATTGACAGAGTAAAATATGTACAAAGACTTACTGATTTAGCTAAAAAAAATGGTGTCAAAATATATAAAAATTCAAGAGTAAAATCAATAAAAATCAATGAAAATAATGTGCAATTATCTTATAAATCACATAATAAAATTTCTACTATAACCTCTAAATCTATCATTATTGCATCTGGATTAGAAAACAAATTATTACATGATGTTAATTTAGAACCATTAGACAAAAAATATATCTTAAATGGTTCCCAGAGCATTGTTGAAAATAACCTCAATATCAAAAACACCACAGTATTTTTAGGCTCAAAATATGGTCATCAAGGATTTGGTTGGGCAGTTCCAGTAAATAATAACAAAATATTAATTGGTGTTTTAACTAAAAGTAAAAGCAAAGAAATAATAAAATCTCTTATGAAATATCTTTTAAATAAATGCAATGCTGTTGATTCAGATAATATTGAGATCAAATCCTGGGGCATACCAATTAAACCAATAAATAAAACTTATACAGACAGAACTTTAGTAATAGGAGATGCTGCAGGATTAGTTAAACCAATAACAGGAGGCGGAATATATTATTCACAGTTATCCGGAAAAATAGCAGCAGAAATTATGGATCAAGCATTAATGCAAAATTCATTTGATAAAAATCACATGTCTAAATACGAAACCAAATGGAAAAACAAAATAAATAGCGAAATAAAACGCGGGAATAAAATGAGAGAAATATTTTTTAACTTCAGTGATCAGAAATTATCGCAATTATTAAATTTCTCTTTAACAAATAAACTAATTCTTAAAATTTTATTGTCCAAAGAAATTTCATTTGATAACCATTTCAAATCTTTTGAAAATTTTATCTACAATAAAAATATAATTAAAATTTATTCAGACTCCAAATCTAAATTAATAAAAGATATAATTCCAAATCTTAAAAATCACATTCTAAATTAAATTATTGAATTTTTGATATCAAATAATCCCCTGTTCTTTCTAAGACTATTGCATGATCAAATTCATTTATCCTTAAAGCTTGTAATTTGTCATAAAGTGGGTATTGTAATTGAAGTGGATCTCCAAATTTCTTAGATTCTTTACAAGAATCTACTACTTCTACTATTATGTCTGGTTGAATAGGTGTTTCTTCTAATAAACTTTTCATATAAATAGCACACAATTCATCTTCTTCAGTTCGCTTCTCTCCACCTGGGCTTCTTGCACCCATGGCAACAAGGCTTACAATTTCAGGTTTCTGCAATTTTATAAATTCTACAGTAGATTTAGCATTGATTAATGCTCCTCCTAAAATTAAATCTGCATTAGATGCTAATTTAGCTCCTGTAGTACCATTCATAGTGCAATGAATAATACTTTTACCTCTAATATTTTCGTCTTTCAAATCATAAGGTGAATTACCAAAATCAAAATTCTCAGGTCTTATTCCGCCAATTTCTCCCATACAGTAATCACCTAATCCTTTTTCTCTCATTCGCAAAGCATCTTCTGTTTCAGAAACATTTAGTATATCTTTGATACCATTTTCAAAAGCAAAAGATTGTGTGGTAAAAGCTCTATAAACATCTATAATAACTGTAATTCCTTCTGCAATTTTCGCACCGTTAGATAAACTCAACATATTTATATCCATTACTGTAACTCCAAAGGTAAAATAAAATTAATATCTCTTTCATCAGTTCCAATAATATTAATCTTAGATGGTTTTAAAAAATTAATAAAATTATCTACCAATATTTCCGGAGTTGAAGCTCCTGAAGTTATTCCTATATTTGATAATCCGTAAAAATTATCTTTTTCAATTTCATCAGGAGAATTCGCAAGTAATGCCTTAGTCCCATAAGATTCTGCAACTTCTTTCAACCTGACACAATTTGAACTATTCATAGAACCTATAACAATAATCAATTCAACCATTTCAGCTAATTCTTTAACAGCATTTTGTCTATTAGAAACTGCATAACAAATATCATTTCTGATAATTGCATTTTTGTATTGGTTTTTAATTTGATTAGCTACTTTATTAGTATCTTCAACTGATAAAGTTGTTTGAGACAAAACTACTAGTTCTTCCTCTGAGTCATACTTAGGTAAAATATTATTCTCTCTGTCGTCATATACATACATATCTGCCTGTCCCGTAGTGCCTATAACTTCTTGATGTCCTTTATGCCCAATAAGAATTATTTTCTTATCATTATATTTTTTTGCTTCATTATGAACTTTAGTTACCAGAGGACACGTAGCGTCTATAATTTTAAGTTTTTTTGTTTTAGCAATTTCATAATCTTTTGGAGGAGAGCCATGTGCGGAAAAAATAACCGTTGCACCAACTGGAGCTTCATTAATATCTTTGAGAGTAATAGCTCCTTTTTTAGCTAAATCATTTACAACATAATTATTGTGTACTATTTCATGTTTCACATATATAGGCGTGCCATACAAATCTAAAGCTCTTTCAACAATCTCAATTGCTCTAACAACACCTGCGCAAAATCCTCTTGGTGTAGCTAAAAATAATTCCATATTTACCCTCCACATATATTGTATCACCTGATAATGCTATAATTTATTAATAATTGATTATGGAGAATCATATGATCGAATTAGCAAACAGAATGTCTAATTTAGGTACAGAGACAGCATTTGAAGTTTTAGCTAAAGCAAAAAAATTAGAAGCTGAGGGAAAAAATATAATTCACTTGCAAATAGGGGAACCTGATTTTGATACACCTGAAAATATAATTGATGCAGGTAAGTCAGCGCTAGATAATGGGTACACTCATTATAACCCTTCAGCTGGATATGAAGAATTAAAAGAAGAAATAAAAAAATACTCAAAAAATATTCGCAAACACGATTTCGACACAAATCAAGTAATTGTAACTTCAGGCGGTAAGCCAATAATGTTTTATACAATCTTAGCTCTTATCAATCCTGGAGATGAAGTTTTATATCCCAATCCAGGATTCCCAATATATGAATCAATGATAAATTTTGCAGGAGGTATCCCTGTACCTCTTAAACTAGAAGAAAAATTAAATTACAATTTTGATATAAACAAGCTAGAAAAATTAATCACAGACAAAACAAAATTAATTATCATTAATTCTCCTAACAATCCATGTGGTAGTGCTATAAACCAAGAATCTATGCACCAAATATCTAAAATATTAGAAGACAAAAATATAACAATTCTTTCATGAAATATATTCTCAGTTTTTATATGAAGGTTCGCATGAAAGTATTTCAAATTATGCAAAATTAAAGGAAAAAATAATTATCTTAGATGGCTTTTCAAAATCTTATTCTATGACAGGATGGAGAATAGGTTATGGGATCTTTCCTAAAAGCTTAGTTGACCCAATAACTAAATTAGTTACTAACAGTAATTCATGTACAGCTAGTTTTACACAAATAGCAGCTATAGAAGCTCTTAAAGGTTCGCAGGAAAGTGTTAAATTAATGGTAAATGAATTCAAATCTAGAAGAGATTTAATCGTTGAAGGATTAAATACAATTAATAATATAAACTGCCCTTCCCCTGATGGTGCATTTTATGTTTTTCCAAATGTATCCAAAACTGGAATCAGTAGTAAAGAATTTGCTGATAGATTATTATATGAAAATGGAGTAGCAACTTTATCTGGAGAATCTTTTGGAGCAGAAGGAAAAGGTTATATAAGAATATCATTTGCAAATTCAAAGCAAAATATTGTGGAAGCCCTAAACAGAATTGAGTTGTTTACAAAAAAACTATGACTGATTTGATTAAAGATTTAATTCCCAATATTGTAAATTGGATAAAAGATTATGCAATAACCAACAAATTCTCAACTTTGGTAATAGGAATATCTGGAGGAGTAGATTCATCAGTTGTATCAACTTTATGCGCTAAAACAAATTTAAATACAATAGTTGTATCAATGCCAATCAAGCAAATCAAAGAACAACATGATCTTAGTTTGGAACATGGTAGATGGCTAGAAAAAAAATTTAACAATGTAAATCACCAGCTTATTGATTTAACAGATACTTTTAACAATATTCAAGATATTCTCACTAAAAGTAAATATGACAATTTACATTCATTTGCTAACACAAGATCTAGGTTAAGGATGATAACTTTATATCAAATTGCCGGAAGTACTAATGGGCTTGTCGTCGGTACCGGGAATAAAGTTGAAGATTTTGGTGTAGGGTTTTATACAAAATATGGAGATGGAGGAGTAGATATTTCTCCAATAGGTGATTGTATGAAAACTCAAGTATGGAGTATTGCTAAATATTTGAAAATAAATACAAAAATAATTAATGCACACCCTACAGACGGATTGTGGGATGATGGCAGAACTGATGAAGATCAACTTAAAGGTCTTGATTACAAAAAATTAGAGCATGCTATGATGATTTCAGAACGAACAGACAAAACAAGCTTAAATTCAGAAGAAAAACAATTACTCGAAAAATATATTTCTATAAGGACTCCAAATACACATAAAATGAAACCTATTCCAGTATATAAACTAAAAACTTAAAAAATTTTCTTTATACCATTTCATTTCGTCTATACTTTCAAGAATATCTGTCATGGCTCTATGATTAGATTTTTTTACTGGTAAATTTTTAGCATTTCCCTTCCATGATTTATATAATTCTTTTAAAGTACTTACATCGATATTTCTATAATGTAAATATTCTTCTAATTTTGGCATTTCTTTTTTTAAAAACATTCTATCTTGATAGATTGTATTACCACATAATGGAGAAGAATTTTTTTCAACATACTTTGAAATGAAATCTAGAGTAATTTCCTCTGCTTCTTTTAATTTTATATCAGATGTTTCAATTGATTTTAACAATCCAGATTTGTCATGCATTTTTTTAGGCCATTCTTCTATTTTTGCCATATCTGATTTAGACCTCTTAATTACAATATCAGGCCCTTCTGCAATAATGTCTAATGATTGGTCTGTAATAACTGTAGCAATCTCTACAATGACACATTTGGATATATCCAAACCTGTCATTTCTAAATCAATCCATACCCATAAATCATTTCTTGCTTTCATATAACTAATAATTTAACAATAAATTATGATGTTGATAACAAATTCTCTAATTTTTCACCTTCAATTGTTTCATGCACAATTAAATAGTCAACAACATTATTTAGAGTTTTGATATTATTTTTTATCAAATTTTTTGATTTTTCATAAGCGTTGAATATGACTTCTCTAACCTCTTCATCAATCAATCCTGCTATTTTTTCACTATAATCTTTTTGCTCTGAAACCTCTCTTCCTAAAAATACAGTTTCCTCTCTCTTTCCTAATGTTCTCGGTCCCAATGAATCACTCATTCCATATTTCATTATCATTGTACGTGCAATATGAGTTGCCTGTTCCATATCATTACTTGCACCAGTTGTAATCTCGCCTAGTACAACTTCTTCTGCTGCTCTACCTCCAAGAGCAACTACTATTCTTGCCTCAAGTTGAGTTTTCGTTTGCAACGCAGTTTCATCATCAGGTAAAAATCTAGTATAACCGCCCATATGTCCTCTTGAAATTATAGAAATTTTAACCGGAGCATCAGCTTCAGGAATTAAATGTCCGCATAATGCATGCCCAGCTTCATGACATGCTGTGACTTTTATAGTTTTCTCACTTAATACTCTATTCTTCTTTGCAGGACCAGCAATAACTCTATCAATAGATTCAGCAAAATCATCATGTTCTATTTTATTTTTTTCTCTTCTAGCAGCCAATATAGCTGATTCATTCATTAAGTTAGCCAAGTCAGCTCCACTAAAGCCCGGAGTTTGCTCAGAAAGTCTAGATAAATCCACACCATCAGCCAAAGGTTTCCCTTTAGAATGAACTTTTAATATTTCAGTTCTACTTTTCATATCTGGAACATCTAAAACAACTCTTCTGTCAAAACGACCCGGCCTTAATAAAGCCGGATCCAAAATATCTGGTCGATTAGTTGCTGCAATAATTATTATGTTAAATCCTTTTGATTCAAAACCATCCATTTCAACTAAAATTTGATTCAGAGTTTGTTCTCTCTCATCATGCCCGCCTCCCAAGCCTGAACCTCTATGCCTTCCTACAGCATCAATTTCATCTATAAATATAATACATGGAGAATTTGTTTTAGCCTGTCCAAATAAATCTCTCACCCTTGAAGCTCCTACGCCAACAAACATTTCAACAAACTCACTACCACTTATAGAAAAGAAAGGTACATTCGCTTCGCCTGCAACAGCTTTGGCTAGTAAGGTTTTACCTGTTCCAGGAGGCCCAACTAAAAGAACTCCTTTAGGCACTTTAGCTCCAAGTTTACGAAATTTTTCAGGTTCTTTCAAAAATTCAACTATTTCTGATAATTCTATTTTAGCTTCTTCCACGCCTGCAACATCTTTAAAAGTGACACCTGTTTTATTTTCTGTAAACTTACGGGCTTTACTTTTACCAAAACCAAAAGTTTGATTTGCGCCACCTTGTGCTTGTCGCATCATAAATAATATTAATCCTGCAAAAAAGATAATAGGTAAAAAGTTAAATAACAATCCTATTGCAGTTCCCCACCCACTTCTTCCTTTAACAACAATATTAACATCTGTTTGCAAAGGATCTATTCCTGAATTTCTCATTAATTCAATTAAATCAGAACCAGATTCTTTAGATGATATGAGTTTAGTACCATCTTTAGCAGTAATATTTAGTTTCTCTCCTTCAACGACAATTTCCTGAATACTACCTTCTTGAACCATTTGTAGAGTTTCACTAACTGATATTTCGTTACTCATTTTAAAAGGATTATTTGCAGTAGACAAAATAAGTGCAAAAACAGTAGAAATAATAATTAAATACACAAATCCATTTCTTGGTAATTTGGATTTATTTTTAGCCATTTAATACTCCATTTATATTATTTTAATTACATGTTTAAAAACACTTAGTATGAATTTTATCATCTGATGTACCTTGGAATCAAAACTTTAATACTATAAAATCTCATTTTGGAAACAAATTAATGAAAAAAAACAAACACTCAGTATCTAAAATCACACTTTCCAACGGATTAGAATGTATCCTCAACGAAGATAATACAAAAGGATATGTTGCATTAAATATTTGGTATCATGTGGGGTCCAAAAATGAAAAACCTGGCATGACTGGTTTTGCTCACCTTTTTGAACATTTGATGTTTGAAGGGTCTAAAAACTGCAATACAAATTGGTTCTCTATAATTGAACCTATAAGTACAGGGATTAATGGCTCAACAAATCCAGATAGAACAAATTATTGGGAAAATATAAGCCCTGAGTACTTAGAAAGAGTAATATTTATGGAAGCTGATCGTATGGGTTACTTAACAGAAGTTCTTACTGATGCAAAATTAGAAAAAGAAAAGAAAATTGTAATTCAAGAACGAAAACAAAATTATGAAAACTCACCATATGGAGATAGCGAAGAACTCATACAAGACATTATTTTCCCAAAACCTCATCCTTATAATTGGCAAACTATAGGTTATGAATCTGATATCCAAAATGCCGAATTATCCGAAACAATTAAATTTCATAAAAACTATTATGTTCCATCCAATGCAAGTTTAGCAATTTCAGGAAATTTCGATTCTGATCAAACAATTAAATGGCTAAATAAATATTTTGGCAATATAAATTCTAATCAAATTAATTCCAAAGACAATCATCCTCTAATCAGCTCCCTCAAAAACAACAAATTTCATGAAATGATTGGTGAAAGTCCGGCTACTTTACCTAAACTTGTTATTAGATGGCCTACAAATTCACATATATTTAGTAATAATGAACCTGAATTAGACATCTTATCTACAATATTAGGAGATGGCATAGGTAGTAAATTGCATCAAAAATTAATTGCAAATACACAATTGGCTCAAAGCTTAGGAGTTTCTCATTATTCAAGTGAACTTGCTGGAGAATTTGATATATCAATCAATATAAAAAAAGAAATAAATTTTGATGAGATATATAAAATAACAATAGACGAAATAAAGAAAATTAATTCGGGGAAAATATCTAACGAAGAGATTATTCTTGCTAAAAATAAATATAAACTCAGTATTAATAGACTATTAGAAAAATCTGGTGGATTTGGAGGAATAGCTGATATGTTGAACTATTTTAATATTTATGGGGAAAATCCTAATGAGATAAACAACATACTTGATAGATATAATAAAGTACTAAAACAAGATGTCATTAATGCTTCAGAGTATTTATTAAATTCACCTCATCTTCAATTACACTACAAAATTAAACCATAAAAGATATGAATAATTTACCAAAACCTTCAATATTAAAAAATACATTCAAATTACCTGTCATATCTAGTGAAAAATTAGATAATAAAATAAATGTTTTCACTATTCACAAACCTTCTACTGATTTATTTACAATATTATTCATAAATAAAATAAATGAAAAATCAACATCTATAATACCGCCTGGTGCAATTAGCTTTGTAATTAAAATGTTATTCGAGCAAAAAGATTCAAATAATTATTCTTTATATGAACAAATAGAAAATTTAGGCGCTGATCCTATTTATTCTAGTGACAATAATTTTATTACATTAGGGTTTCAATCATCTTCAGATAATTGGGAAAAACCTCTTAATTTAATAATAAATTCAATGCTAAATCCGCATTTTTCTAAAGAAGAATTTGTTCGATTAAAACAACAAAGAACCGGTGAAATTATTCAAAACAAAGGTAATCCAATGTATCTAGCTCAAAAAGGATTAGCTAAATCTATTTATCCAAAAGATTCGATAGATTCTTTTACTTCATATGGAAATTTATCAAGTGTTGAAAAGTATGAATTCGAAAACATTAAAAAAATATATAAAAAAACCTTAATATTTACTGAAGATACTAAAATTTCAATTATAAATATTAATAATGATAAAAAATTATATAAGTTATTGAATAACCTTAAGCCTGAAAAACCAATTTCAAATATAAATCCATCTTCTTCTTTAATCCAAAATTCAGAAAAGAAAAATTATTTAATTTATACAAATACTAAAAATCCACAAAGTGCGATATTATTTGGCAAGCATCTTACTTATTCAGATTCTACAAATATTATCTCTGGTGATTTATTCAATGAAATTCTTGGAGGTTCATTTATGTCAAGACTGAATGTATCACTAAGAGAAAGAAAGGGTTATTCATATGGATTTGGATCAAATATACAATGGACTACTAACCCTCCGTTGTTAATAGGTGGAGGGTCAGTAAACTCATTAAAAACCCAAGAATCAATATATGAAATAAATAATGAAATACATAAATTATTTAATGATAATAAGATTTCAAATGATGAATTAAAGAATGCAAAATATTCACTAAAGCAAGCATATTTAAATAATTTCGAAACACATACTTCAGCAATGAAAATGTTAAACTGGTTAATCAGTGCTGAACAATCAAAAAAATTTTACAATAAGTATATAGAAAATATAAATAAAACAGACTTAAATCAAATCTACCAATATGTTAATCAAAACTTCAAATCATTAAATAATTTCTCAACAATTATAGTTGGAGATAAAAGTCGTCTTGAAAAATTACAAAATTTTGATTTATTAAGCTTTCAATTAATTTCAGCTGATGAAATTATTTAAAACTTCAAATCATTAAATTATAATCTAAATTCATCGTAACAAAATTACTATTGAAATCATTATACTGAGATGTTACAATTTCGTTCTTGTTTAAATATCTTCTTTAAAGGAAAATTTTGAGTAAAGTTAGAGTAGCTATAATTGGGGTTGGAAATTGCGCATCTTCCCTAGTGCAAGGAGTAATAAAATACCAAAACGCAAAAGAAAATGAAAAAATCCCTGGAATAATGCACCCAATACTTGGAAAATACCATATAGGGGACATAGAATTTTCTGCTGCTTTTGATGTTGATAAAAACAAGGTAGGGAAAGACCTTTCAGAAGCTATATTTTCTGAACCAAATAATACAATAAAATTTCAAGATGTTCCAAAATTAAATGTACCTGTACAAAGAGGCATGACACACGATGGAATTGGCCAATATTTAGGAGAAGTTATTGAAAAGCACGATTCATCAACTGTAGATATTATTAAAGTTCTTAAAGAAACCAAAACTGACGTCGTTATCAGCTATCTTCCGGTAGGTTCCGAAGAGGCCACAAAATGGTATGTAGAACAAATCCTGAAAGCAGAATGTGGCTTTATTAATTGTATCCCGGTATTTATTGCATCAAGCCCAAATGGGTATTGGCAGAAACGATTTGAAGATGCTGGAGTACCTATAATTGGAGATGACATTAAATCACAAGTTGGAGCAACAATTGTTCACAGAGTATTAAGCAGATTATTTATGGATCGTGGTGTTGAATTAGAAAACTCATACCAACTTAACTTTGGGGGAAACACAGATTTCTTAAATATGCTTGAAAGGGACAGGTTAAAATCTAAAAAAGTATCAAAAACACAATCCGTTACTTCTCAAATTGACCATGAAATAAATAGTAAAAATATTCACATTGGTCCAAGCGATCATGTCCCGTGGTTATCAGATAGAAAATGGGCATATATTCGATTAGAGGGTAATAGTTTTGGAGATGTTCCATTAAACATAGAATTAAAGCTCGAAGTATGGGACAGCCCAAACTCTGCAGGTGTAGTTATTGATGCTGTGCGATGCTGCAAAATAGCAATGGATAAAGGAATGGCCGGAGCTATTGATGCACCTTCTAGTTATTTTATGAAATCACCCCCTACACAGTTTACAGATAATGAAGCAAGAGATTTGCTTGAAAAATTTATTGAATCTTCAATAGAAAATCCTTAAAAATACATGAAAATTTGTATTGTTTGCCCTTATGGAATTGACACCCCAGGAGGTGTTTGGAATCATGTTTTCAACTTAACTCAACAATTGCAAATAAAAAGAATAAATCATATTCTAGTAACTCCTGAAAGTAAAACTCATAACTATTATCAAAGTAATCATTATAAAATAGGGAAAACATTTAAAATAAATAGTGCTGGTTCCAAATCAGAAATCACCTTTTCTCCGTTTATAAATAATAAAATAAAAAATTTAATTAGAGAATATGACCCAGACATAATACACATACATGAACCTTTTGCAGGATCACTTCCAATCAGTTTTTTGTTAAATTCACAATCTAAAAACATAGCTACATTCCATTCAAATCAAGGGACAAACTTATATAAATTTGGATTAAATAAAATATTCAAACCATTAGATGAAAAATTAAATGTACGAATAGCTGTATCTAAAACAGCCAAACATTTTATAAACACTTATTTCCAAAATACTTATAAAATAATACCCAATGGAATTAATGTAGATTTTTTCAAAAATGCAACACCTATTGACGAAATAAAAGATGACAAATTAAATATAATTTTTATAGGAAGAAATGATCCAAGGAAAGGTCTCAAAATTCTCATAAGCACTTTACAAAAATATATATTTGATTTTCCTGTAAGATTAATTATATTGGGTAACAAAATAACTAATCTTAAAATTGATAATGTGGATATACTCAATCCTGGATTTGTAAATGAAAATTCTAAAGCAAAATACCTTCAGTCATCAGATATTCTTTGTGCACCTTCTTTAGAAAAAGAAAGTTTTGGAATTATATTATTAGAAGCAATGGCCTCAAACACAGCGATTATAGCTTCAGATATAGAAGGATATAATGAAATAATCACAAATAATGTTAATGGCTTACTTATAGAGCCTAATAATATAAATCAATTAGCTCAATCAATCAAAAGATTACATGCTGACAAAAATCAAAAACAAAAATTAATTTCTAATGCAAATTCACATATGAAAAATCTCAATTGGGATAATATATCTGATAAAATAATTAATATTTATAAAAACACTTTAAATCATAAAGAAACCTCAGAGCATTGAATAATTATCAGATACAAAGGAATAAATTAAAGTTATATATCAATAAAGTATTATATTCTTCATTAATCCCATTACTTTCCAAAATGAAGATTTCTCCAAATACTTTAACCATTATTGGGTTTTTATTTTCATTAATTACAATGATTTTAATAAGCCAGGGGTATTTATTAATTTCAGGAATATTAATAATCTTTTCTAGTATTTTTGATTTATTAGATGGAGCTTTAGCTAGATATACTAACAATACAACAAATTTTGGGAAATTTTTTGATGCGGTTATTGACAGATTATCTGAAATTGCAATATACGTTGGATTATTTATATATTTTATTAATGATTCAAATTCCTTATTAATAATTTTTATTAGTACAATTTCAAACCAATTAGTAAGTTACATAAAAACAAAATATGAATCTATTGGAATAGAGGGAGATATAGGTGTTTTCACAAGGCCGGAAAGAATTATTACTCTTTCTCTTGCATTAATTATAGGTTCATTTTATTTATATATTTTTTATATATTGATGTATATTTCTATTCTTTTAGCATTAATCAGTATAATGCAACGAATATTTTATGGATTTATTAACTCTAATAAAAAATGAAAAAAAACATTATACTCATATCATTTTTAATATTTTTATTTCCATCTATAGATTTAATAGCAAATGACAATATAGATACTAAAATTGCGATTGATAAAACCAATATTTCTATAAATTTTCCAAATAATATTACTTTCAATATAGCAGGCTCCAGTACAGAAAAAATACAATCTATTAATTTGTCATTTAAGCCAGGTCTAGGAAGTACCTCTATTGTCCAGCCCTTGGAATTTACTCAAAATAAAAACAATAATAAGTTTCAGGCAATTTTAGAATGGAGAACCAACACATCAGAAAGATATATACCTCAAGGCTCGGTTATAGAGTACCACTTTAATATAATCACTGATTCTGAACATAGTTTAACTACAAAATCAAAAACAATAACATATTTAGACCCTATTCAAAAATGGGAAAACATAAAATCTGACTCTATTACATTTTACTATTCTGAAGTTTACGGTTCAGTAGTGAAAAAAAGATCTGAAAAATTACTTCAAATTATAAGTGAAACTGTTGATATAATGTCCCCGCTATTAGGTCTTGAATCTGAAAATCATCCTCTTAATGTTATGTTATTTAATGATTATGAATATATGACAAAATCACTACCGCCCAAAAGTGATACCATAATGAGAACTCTAGTCACGGAAGGTCAGGCATTTACTTCAGAAGGAGTAGTGTTAGTTTTGGATAACAGGCAAACATCTGCTACAGCAATCCATGAATTAGCACATATTCTTTTAGACAGAGCTGCCAATTCTAAATATATTAATATTCCATCATGGTTGCATGAAGGGGTAGCAGAATATGCCAGCCATCTATCAGTTACAACTAAAGATTCAATATATGAAAAAGCTTTAAGAGAAGACAAATTATTAAATATAACAAAATATGCTAGCCCACCCGGTAAGCCACAAGATGTTTTATTATTTTATGGGCAATCAGAACAATTTATTAAATATTTAATCACTGAACTAGGTAATGAGAATTTCACAAAATTTATTAAAAATTTAAAATCAGGGAAATCTATAAATAATTCAATGCTTGATGTTTATGGATTAGACAAAACAGGATTAGAAAATAAATGGAGAAAACATATAGGGGCTTCATTAATTTCAAATACAAAAGCAAACATCAAACGACCAAAATCACCTGAAGCTCCAATCATTAAACCTTATACTCTCAACGAAGTAATTACTGACTCTAAAAAAGTTACTAAACAAAAAGAAGATTCATTAATCTCCACTGAAGAACAAGGAATAAAATCTAAAGAAGAAATAACCAATGAAGATTCAACTTTAAATAACAATAGCGGATGTGGTTTATCTCAAGGAAATGACGTAATAATTCTTATATCTCTAATATATATTTTTATCCCGTTTAGGTTTAGGAAAAAATTACCTAGTCCTAGGATTTAAAACATCATTTAATGCATCTCCCAATAAATTCCAGCAAATAATAAGTAAAAACACTACAATTCCAGGGCCAATCAACAGCCATGGCTCTTCTCTCAAAACACTAATACTTCCACCTTCAAGTAGCATTCTTCCCAAGCTAGGTCGAGGAGGTTGTATACCCAAACCAAGCCAACTTAATATTATTTCAGTTCCTACCAAGGCACCCATGCCCATAGTTATTGAAACAACAAGTGGGCTGATAGCATTAGGCATCAAATGCAAAAATAAAATCCTGGAAGTAGAAGCACCAATAGATCTTGCAGAATCAATATATTGATTCTGTTTTATGCTTAATACTTGAGCTCTCATTAATCTAGCAGTACCAATCCATCCAAAACTTACTAATGCTAAAGAAACAACCACATAATCTGCTATCCCTGTTTTTACCAAACCATCAATATTATAAGTATCTTCAATGTTACGTATAAAATTCAAAACTCTGGGTCGTAAAGTAGCAGCTAAAATAAGTACTAATAAAATATCAGGAAAAGATGATGAAATTTCACCTATTCTCATAATAAAAGAGTCTAGTCTTCCACCTCTGTATCCTGAAATCAGCCCTAACCCTACTCCAATAAATATTCCTCCGGTAAGAATTGCCACAAATGTAATAATTACAGTATTTTGTACCCCCCATATAACTCTACTAAAAACATCTCTGCCAGCACGGTCTGTTCCCATCCAATGTTCGATACTAGGTGGTTTTTTAATATTATTATAATCCTGAGCAGTATACTCATAAGGAGCAATAAGAAATGCAAATATTCCACTAAAGTATATTATTATTAATATCGCAATACATATTACAGCAATTTTTTTTCTGAACAATCTAGATAAAGCTGTTCTGAAATGACCTTTAGATCGATTAATATTTTGGTTCATTTATATCTTATCCTTGGATCAATTATTGAATAAGAAATATCCGCAACTAAATTAGCAATTACAAATGCAGTTGCTCCAATAAGTGTAATAGCCATAATCACCGGATAATCTCTATTGAAAATAGATTCAACACTAAATCTTCCTATTCCTGGTATTCCCATAATAGTTTCAGTTATAAATGCTCCCCCCAATAAGCCAGCTAAAGCAAAAGCTAATATAGTAATAATAGGAATAATTGAATTCCTAAATACATGCCTAGTACTAACTGTAAAAAAATGAAGTCCTTTGGATTGAGCTGTTCGTATATAATCTTGCCCCAACACATCCAATGTTGCCGCTCTCATTATTCTAATCATTCCAGCTACTCCAGGAATCCCCATCGCTAATGAAGGAATAATTATTCTAGAATCAAATATACCACCCCACCCCGAACAAGGCACTAAATTTGTTTTCAAGCACCCTATCCAAAGTAAAAATGGGATAGTAATCATAATTGGAATAGACATAAAAAAAACAGATAATGATACAATCATGGGATCTATCCATGTCCCTTGCTTATGAGCTATGAAAAACCCCAAAGGTAATCCTAAAGATATACTTATAAGCAAAGCAACTAAACTTAATTTTGCTGAAACTATTATCTTTGGAGCGATTAAACTTGATACTGATCTACCTCTGTAACGTAAGCTTTCGCCAAAATCACCCTTAGATGCATTTTCTATATATTTATAAAATTGAACCAAAACAGGTTTATCCAATCCCATTTCAGATCGAATTCTTTCAGCTACTATAGGATCATATTTAGTTCCCATCATAACTTCTACAGGATCGCCAGGACCAAATCTACCTAAAATAAAAGTAATAAAAGCAACTGCAATAAGCAGAAAAGGAATCCATACTAATCTGCCTATTATATATTGCCACATAATTATTACTTATACATTTGGTTAATCAACTATTTCAACTAAAGAATATTTAGGAACACTCATTGGTGTTAGTTTGTAATTTTTAACTCTTTGGTTTATCAAAACGTATCTGTCTCCAGGAAACCACAATGGGATCCATGGAGCTTCATCTACAATTATTCTTTCAGCTTGATTATACATCTGCATTCTAGTATCAAGGTCCTGTTCAATTCTTGCTGATTCCAAAAGTTTATCTACTTCTGCATTATTATATCCATTATGATTTGTAGATTTTGTAGAATGAAAATTAATATCTAAAAAGTTTTCCGGATCAGGGTAATCTGCAATCCAACCAAGTCCTGAAAAAAATTGTAATTCCTGTTTATTCAGCATTTGTAAAAATGTAGCCCATTCAACTTGCTGAATTTCAACATCAATGCCTAATGTTTGTTTCCACATTTCAATTATAACCTCTATATCTAGCCCTGCACTTCCTCCTGTTCCGGGAACAGATAAAATTATTCTTGGCAAATCATCAATATTAGAATATTTTGATTTTGCTAGCATATCTTTTGCCAGCTGTTCATCGTGTTTCAACCCATCAATGCTTTTATCATATCCTGGAAATCCGGGAGGTAAAATCCCGTAAGCTGGTTTAACCAAATCTGATAATACCTCAGTTGCAATCAATTCTTTATTAATAGCATGAGCTAAAGCTTGTCTGAAAAATTTATCATCAAATGGAGCTTTTTGAACATTAAATCCAATATAATACTGAGAAAAACTTAATGGGGCAATAACCACATCTTTATTTAAATCACTAGATGGATCTAAAACTCTTTCTAAGTCAGCCATGCCAACACCAGTTAAATCTATTTCACCATTTTCATACATCGCCATAGCCTGTCCTCCTGCCAAATTCATAGAGACATATTCTATTTTTGCTGTCTCTCTATACCAGTCAGGATTTCTTTTTAACAATAATTTTTCTCCTATTAAGTATTCATCTAACATAAATGGTCCAGATCCATTAGGAGAATCAGTCCAATTTTTGTTTTTAACATTTTCTGAATCCAAAACAAAAGAAACAGGGTATGTCAATTTTGCTAAAAAGTATGCCTTGGGAGAATCAATATTAATTTCTAAAGTTAGGTCATCAATTAATTTTATGCCTGAAATTTTATCTGATTTGCCATCAATAACATCTTGGACACCGATTATATCTCCAAGATAATCTTCTGCAGTAATAGAATTTGTTGAAGGGTTAGCAGCTCTATTAAATGACCAAACAAAATCCTGCGCTGTTATTTTCTTTCCATTATGAAATTTCGCATCATCTCTTAATTGAAAAGTATATTTCATCCCATCATTACTAATAGTCCAAGATTCAGCTATATCAGGAATAATTTGTAAATTTGTATCCAAGGAAACCAATCCACTATAAATCTCTAATATTATTCCCGCCGATGTAGAATCCTGAGCTATATGTGGATCAAGTGTGGGAGGGTCAGAATACATAACATTAAGTTGTTTTCCTTCAGATAGAACTTGATTGTCTTTTTTCTTTGTATTAGTTTCTGTCTCATTATTATTTTGTTGAGATGAAACATTTTCAGATACATTCGTAAACTGATCAACATTTTTGTCATCAGAATCACTCGAACATGCAATCAAAAATATCACCATAAAAAATGACAATAAAATTTTAAATAATAATTTGTTTTCACTAATCCACATATTTAAATTCCTATTTGAATAAATTTAAAACTTATTTTATTAACAATTTATTAAGTAATTATTAATTTTTACTCATTCTCAAATAATTATCAATAAATTCATTAATATCTCCATCTAATATTTTATCAGGATCAGATGACTCAAAATCAGAGCGATGATCTTTAACCATTTTATATGGATGCAATACATAACTTCTTATCTGATTCCCCCATTCAGCAGATATATGTGGGCCTTTAATTTTCTTTTCATTCTGCTCTCTTTTTTTTAATTCCATTGCTAGCAATCTTGACTGTAATATTCTCATAGCTATTTCTTTATTCTGAGCCTGAGATCTTTCATTTTGACATGAAACTTTAATCCCTGTTGGTAAATGAGTAATTCTTATTGCTGTAGAATTTTTTTGAACACTCTGCCCACCAGCTCCTCCAGCCTTAAAAGCCTCTATATTTAAATCATCTGACTTCAATTCTATTTCAACATCAGATTCAATTTCAGGTAAAGTTTCAACTAATACAAAAGATGTATGTCTAGCATTGTCAGAATCATACGGAGATAATCTTACTAATCTATGCACACCTTTTTCACTCTTTAGAAGGCCATACACGTTATTACCTTTAATATGAATTGTTGTACTTTTAATGCCTGCCTCATCTCCTTTTGAAATTTCCAAAATTTTAGATGTCATATTCATTTTTTCAGCCCATCTTAAATACATTCTCATTACCATGCTAGCCCAATCCTGAGATTCTACCCCTCCAGCTCCGGCATGTATCGAAACAATAGCATTTCTAATATCATATTTACCGTCAAATAAAGTTTTAAGTTCTAGCTCACCAATATCATCTTCTAGCAAATTAATAGAATTTGAAATCTCTTCCTCGAAAGAATTATCATTTTCATCAATAGACAAAATCACTAATTCTTTCAATGATTGTAAAGATATAACAACATGATTAATATCATTTAATTGAGATTCATAATATGCTAATTCTTTAGAAATCTTTTGAGCTTTAATAGAATCATTCCAAAACCCATCAGATATGGTTATAGAACTTAATTCGTCAATTTTAGAACGTAGTTTATCAATTTCAAAGCCGCCCCCGTAAACTATCAAAACGCTTTTCTAATTTACCTATAAATGTTAGAGTATTTTCCATATTCAAATTGATTCAAATAATTTGATATTATAACTATCAAAAACAATAGTTTAAAGCTATTACATATACTTGATTAAAATAAAATGCTAGATATCTTAATAAATAATGCAATGATAGTCGACGGAAGCGGTAACCCAGGTTATTTTGCAGACTTAGGCATAAAAAACAATAAAATTGAAATTTTCAAATATAAACAACAAAATTTAAATGCAAAGAAAATTATTAATGCAAAAGGATTGATATTATCACCGGGCTTCATTGATTTTCACGCCCATTCAGGTTTAAGAATATTAGACGAACCATTGCATGAACCAAAAGTCACACAAGGTATAACCACAGAATTAATTGGAGTAGATGGAAATTCATATGCTCCTTTTAAATCAAAAGAAGATTTACATGAATTCATAGAATTAAACTCTGGTTTAGATGGAACTATATCCCAAGATGTTTTTTGGCCAACTATAGATTCATATTTACAAGCATTTCATGAAAAAACAGCCGTAAATATTGCATACCTTGTAGGTAATTCAGTGCTAAGAGTAAATACTATAGGATGGGAAAATAAAATAGCAACTAAAAAAGATATAGATAACATGAAATCTATTCTAAGAGAATCCATGGAAGAAGGAGCGTTTGGAATGTCTACGGGACTTGAATATCCTCCAGGTAATTTTGCAGATACAAATGAATTAATTGAATTATCAAAAGAAGCAGCAAATCTAGGAGGCATCTATCATACTCATGTAAGATATGAATTAGGCGATAAATTTTTAGACCCATTTAAAGAAGCAATTACAATAGGCGAAAAAAGCAATATCCCCGTACATATAACTCATTTATATCAAAGTTCATATTCAAAAGGCGGGTCTTCAGAAATACTGGGACTTGTTGAAAATTCTAGAGAATCAGGTTTGGATATTACATTTGATAGTTATCCATATATTTATGGAAGTACAAGATTAATAATTATGCTACCAGACTGGACTAAAGATGGTGGTGTCAAAACTCTTAAATCAATTCTGAAATCTAAAGAATTAAGAACTCAATTAAAAAAAGAAATTACTCCAAGAGCATTAAGTTGGGAACAAGTTTGGTTAACATATTTCAAATTACCGAAAAACCATAGATATGAAGGCTTATCAGTTGGAGAAATTTCAAGGTCAAGAAATCAGCATCCAATAGATACAATATGCGAAATTTTAATTGAAGAAGATTTGCAAACTTGTTATGTTGCTTTGGGGGCGAATGGTAACACCATACCTCATTTTATTAACCATCCTCTTTCTATGGTTGGTAGTGATGCAGTGTTATTAGGAGACTTTCCAAGTCCAAGAACTTATGGATGCTTCCCAACTATAATTTCCGAATATGTAAGAGAAGAAAAACATATGTCCTTAGAATATGCGATAAGAAAAATCACATCCTTCCCTGCACAAAGACTTGGCATTTCAAACAGAGGCTTAATTAAAAACGGATTCAAAGCAGATTTAACAATTTTTGATCTAAATAAAATAAAATCTAAAGCAACCAAAGATAACCCTAAACAATTTGCTGAAGGAATTGAATACGTATTAGTAAATGGCAATCTTGTTATCGAAAAAGGCAAACACACAAAAGCTTTAAAAGGGCAAGCTCTTAAAATTAATTCTAAATAAATATTATTCTTTCTTTAATATTTGTAAGTTATAATTCTTTATTATAATATCCCACGAATATTGCATTGTTATAACTTTATCATCTTTCCACAAGTGTCCTTGGTCAGCATAATTTTCACTGCCAGGATGCCCTGAAGAACCTAAAGGAACTATCCACTTACTATTATCCCAATCTGCAACATCAAACATATATCGTGCTACTGAAGTAGCAACAACATTATATCGAGAAACATTTGAATATCCTGCATTATGTGGGGTATCTCCATCACCACTAATAGAAAATTTTGGAGGATTTAATTGTTCAGACAATTCAGGAAACATATCTGACAAAATATGGACCGGATTTGTCTTATGAACATTACCCCATTTCAATAATTCTCTATCTTTACCATATTTATTAATTAAATAATCACAAGATTCAACAAATATTTCCTCGAATAATAAAAGCCAATTATCGTATCCTTCAGGTAAGTATTTTGTACTATTCCTGTTAATAGATGATATAAATCTGGCTGATAATGTTCTTAAATGCCCCGGTGCTCCTCTACCACCAGCATTAAGCATTTTATCAGCTTTATCTGAATCCAATAAACTTGAAATAATTTTCTTGTTCAATCTATATCTAAATTCTGAATATATGGTTGGGGCAACAAGATTTCTATCCATACTCCCATCCCAATCCATTAAAGATTGTTGCAATTCATTATGATTTATATGTTGAAAATTAATTTTATTTATTTCATTAGTTAAAATTTTTGCAGGTATGGATATGATTTCAGAATGAATTGCTAACATCGAGGAAGAATCAAATTTTCCTTGTTTTAAATGGCTTTTAATTCTGTCGGTAATTCTTCTTGCTCTATACTCAGGAGCACTATCTAAAGACAAATAAAAAGGATAATCTTCATCTGGAATTTTATTGTTTGCTGTAACTATAAATCCATTCTTAGGATTTTTAATTCGAGGTAATTCATCAAAAGGGACATATCCATTCCAATCATATTTTTTATCCCATCCAGGAACAGGAACCCACGCATTCAATTGATCTCTTAGAGGGACTTTTCCTCTATTAATATATCCATAATCACCATTAGTATCTGCAAAAATAAAATTATTGCAAGGATCAACCCATCCATTCATACTGATTTCTATTTGCTCACTATTTTGAGCATCAATCATCTGCCTTATAACCTTAAATCCTGTATTAAATTCATCAGTAGCAGAATACCTAAATGAAATAGCTTTCGTCTTATCATCATTAAAGCTCAAAATATATCCATTTCTTGTTTTATATGAACATATCTTGACGCTTTCACTATTCAATACATTCACATTGTAATCATTTTTAATTAAATCCTCCCATTGTCCTTCGTATTGATATTGCATGACCCCATCATTGTTTCTGATTTTTTCAATATATAAATCTTGATAATCAGAACCAGCATGAGTGACACACCAAGCAACATTTCTGTTATGGCCAAAATGAGGAAAGCCAGGGCATCCAGGAAATGACAAACCAATAACATCAAAATCGTCACATGAGATATGGTTTTGATAATACACTGATGGTGTATCTAAACCTCTGTGCGGATCCCCTGCAATCATTGGTTTGCCTGAAATTGTATGCTCTCCTCCTATCACCCAGCTATTGCTCCCCATATCAATTTCACTCAAATCATCAATATATTCCAAGGCATTTGAAAAATGTTCTGTAGCATCAAGTTCTTCTCCTTCAAAAAGTTTTTGCGGGGGGACAATCACTAAATTATTTTTTTCATAACCTCTAAAAAGATTAACTAATTTATCTATACTAAATTCTTTTAGCAAGGAACTTCTCCAAATTTTACCTTCAAATACCCCCATCATAATATGCCTAACTTTAAAAACAGCTAAAGAATCCCATGGTTGCCATAGATCCATAGTGGAATTTATTAATTCAAATTCCACTGGTAAAGTATCTTTAGTATTTAGATAAGCATTAACACCTTGAGAATAAGCTACATACATCTCTTTTGTAGATAAGTCTAACTGCTCAAAATCATCTTTTACATTGCTAATTAAATTTAATTTACCCATAAATTCATCATTAATAAGCCCAGGTAATCCTACTAGTTCAGCTAATTTGCCATAAGCTCTTTTTCGATCGTATTCCATATGCCACAATCTATCCTGGGCAGTTGCAAATCCCTGTCCAAAAAAAGCGTCAAAAGAATTTTTTGCCTTAATGTGTGGTATACCAAATTCATCTCTGTAAACACTTATATCATCTGAAATATTATCAAACTTATGTTCACTATTTAAATCCGGCAAATAATTTTTAATATTTTTCATTAAAACCTCCAATGTCGGGGTGACCGGACTCGAACCGATGACCCCCAGTACCCCATACTGGTGCGCTAGCCAACTGCGCCACACCCCGTATTCTTGAGAATACCATAGTTATTATTTCTTTCAAATATTATTAAATTAAGTTAAACCTATCCAATTCCACTATTTCAACTTCCAAATAAGTTTTATTTATAAATTCAGTAATATTATTTAATCTTTTTTCAAGGGTATTGTAACTATTAGAAACAGAAACTATTCCAAAATTAGCAAATCTAATAGAATTTAAATCATCTACTTCAGAAAGTGAAATATTAAATTTTGATTGCAGTTTTGATTTAAAAGAATTCGTAAACGATCTTTTATCTTTTAAAGATTTTCCCCATTTAATTAAAAATCTTATTTTCAGACCCGAAACATACAATTTTTCTCCTTTGTGTTAAAATTTGAATAATTTATTCAAATTATTATATTAAATATGAATATACATGTTTGAATCAGAAAAAGATTTAATTAAAGCTGTACAAAAAACCCGAGTAGCAAGAAAACCTTTGCAACATCTGGCAACATTTGGCACTACTATAATTAATTACTATGTCATAACAGAACCAATTTATTCAGACATAGATGCAACCAAGAAAGAAACAGTTGTCAGAACTGGAAAAGTCAATTCCGGTAAGCCTGAAATAGTCACTCCTACATACGCATTAAATTTAAAAGGATTTAGTGACGAAGCTTATAAATACTTGGAATTTATATCTGACAAATTTGGAGTAAATAGCCCCGGAGTACTTTATCAATATAAAAATGAACCCGGGAAAACAAACATTCTCAACGGATCAGTAGAGGAAGTTTCTAATAACATTATAAAAGAACTTAATTCCAAAAAAGACAAATTAACTGCTGTTATTGTTGGAATAGATGAATTGTGGGATGTATCTTTACTAAAATTTATTCATGATTTCACATCAGAATCATTAGTCAGCAATGTAAGTGAATTTAACTCCAGGGGATTGCTACAACCTCAAAACAAATTTGGAGGTGTACCAAAAGCTGCCATCCAAAGAATCGAAATACTATTTAACCAGGTAGAATTTGGAGCTGATCCAGAAGTACTTAAAAAAGAGTTGGACAGATGGGGTTTATTTGATCATTATGAAGAAAGATTTTTAAACTTATTTAAATAATAGCTTGTTAACACTAAAATACTTAACAATCTGTATATTAATTATTTCTGTAATATTTATACCTGAATCAGTAAAAATTAATCCTATTAATGCTCACGTAACAAACTATACTTTTAATATTTATGATTGGGAAATTAAAAATTTATCAAATTTAATTATTAATATATTAAAACAAAACAAAAATCACAAATCAGATGAAACCGATGAGATTGAAAAATTAATTGAAAGTGAAATTAAAAAAAATAAAATATTAATATTTAATAAATTCCTTTTTCCTAAACTTAGATTTAAACTTGATAATACTCCTAATCTTTTAATCATATCTCCAAAAAACAAAATAAAACTTGCATACTCAATCTTATTAAAACAGAACTTAAGCATTAAAGAAAAAGAAGTCATTGAAAATCAAATCGAAAAAAAATTTAATGTATCAGCAATAATTTTAAATATAGGTGGTATAGCTTTTTATCCATCTTTAATACCTAAAGATTTAGATACCAATCAAATTATAAAAAATATAATTCATGAATGGCTTCATCAATATTTGGCCTTATATAATCTTGGGCAAAATATTTACAAAGACAATCAAATGTTAGCATTAAATGAAACTATAGTTAGTTATGTTAGCGAAGAATTGGCAAGAAATATCATAGGTGAAACTCAATCAACTAATATTAAATCCAACAAAATAAATTCATTGAATGCTCAAATTAGATTCACACGGTCAATAACTGACAACTTACTTGCTAAAAACAAAATTGATATGGCTGAAAAATTTATGTTATCTCAAACTAGTAAATTGAATTACCAAGGATATCAAATAAGAAAGATTAACCAGGCTTATTTTGCTTTTTACAACTCTTATGGAACCACACCTCAAAGTACAAACAATATATTGCCAAAATTAAAATGTATACGTACAAAAAATTTAAAACTACATGAATTTATAAATAAAGTTAAAAATATTGATGATTTTGCAGAATTTGAAAATATTTTAAATTCTGATCCAGATTTTAAGAAATGCCTAAATTAGATTTTATTTATTACGAAAATTAACTATAATTAATTAATATATTAGTAAGGTAACTAAGTGTTTGACAACAAAGAACCAGAATTTAATTTTTCCGGTATTAATAATATTCTAAACAATATTAGAAAATATATACCACTTCCAAAAAACAATTCCTTTTTCCTTATAATTGTTATCTTGTTTTTTATTGGATTATGGGGAAGTTCAGGCATATTTACGGTTCAACCAGGAGAACAAGCAGCTTTGAGGCTCTTCGGGAAATTTAACTCGATAGCAGGGCCAGGACTGCATTGGTTCTATCCATCACCCATAGGACAAAAAGATATTGTAGCCACTGATACTATCAGAAGATTAGAATTAGGTTTCAGGGGAGACAAAGCAGTGCCAAATGAAGCTTTAATGATCACAGGGGATGAAAATATAGTAGATGCACAATTATTAGTACAGTTTGATATAAAAGATTTGAAAAGCTTTCTATTCAGAGCAATTGACCCTGGGGGAAAAACAATGATGGATGTAACTGAAACATCTTTAAGACAGATAGTTGGCAGCAAACCCATAGATGATGTGCTAACAACAGAAAAAGAAGCAGTTCAAGCAGAAACTAAAACTCTGATGCAAAACCTTTTGGATAGTTATGATTCGGGAATAAGGGTCAGAGAAGTAAAATTACAAAATGTACAACCTCCCCAACAAGTACAAGATGCATTTGATGATGTTGTAAGAGCCCGAGAAGACAAAGAAAAAATAATTAACCTTGCTGATGCTTATAAAGAAGATGTACTACCAAAAGCAAGAGGCTATGCGGCTAAAGTTGTACAAGATGCAAAAGCATATGAGGCAAAAAGAATTGCTGAATCAAAAGGTGAAGCTGACAAATTCAAAGCTATACTTGAAGAGTACACTTTACAAAAAGAGACAACTGAATCAAGACTATATCTAGAGACAATTGAAAAGGTACTGCCAAAATCAAAACAAATCATAATAGGAGACCCTGGTAAAATCTATATTTTCAATTCTGACAATGTAAAACAAGTTATTGGAACATTAGAGGATTAACATGAAAAGATCATATACCGCAATAATAATTTTAGGACTGATATCATTTTTTATAATGGTACAATCAGTATTTATTGTTGATGAAACAAATACTGCAATAGTAACCAGATTTGGCGAGCCAATTAAAACATCAACTACCCCCGGATTAAATTTTAAAATACCATTTATGGATCAAGTTAGAAAATTTGAAAAAAGGCTATTAATTTTTGATGCTCCTCCCGATTCTCTTCTCACAAGTGATAAAAAACGTTTAGTAATAGATGTTTATGCAAGAGGGAGAATTGTTGATCCTCTTTTATTTTTCAAAACAACACGTAATGAAACTTTAGCGGCATCCAGAGCCATAGATATTATCTCATCTGAACTGAGAAGAGAAATAGCTTCAGATATGCAAACTGAAATAATAAAAACAAATAGAGAACAAATAATGAATAAAGTCAAAGACCTAGCAGATCCAAAAATCCGCGAATTTGGAATTGAACTTGTTGATGTAAGAATTAAAAGAGCAGATTTCCCTGCTGAAATAGCTGAAAGTATATACGGAAGAATGCAAGCTGAGAGAAAGAGAAAAGCTGACAAAGAAAGAGCTGAAGCCGCAGAGGTTGATTTAACTGTAAGATCCGAAGTAGATAAAGATGCTACAATTATAAGAGCAAAAGCTGATCAGGAAGCCAAAATAATTATTGGTAAAGCAGAAGCATCAGCAATTGAAATATTATCTAAAGCACATTCTCTTGATCCAGGATTCTATCAATTCTTAAGGCAATTGGAAGCGTACGAAAATAGTTTCGATAATAACACAACTATTATCATTCCAAAGGATTCAAGTATATTAGATTCATTCTTTGGACCGAATAAAACTCAAAATTTCCCTCAGGTTCCCAAAACAGATTAATTATTAATGTCTAACATTAATATACATTACGATTCCGATTTATCTATAAATTTTGATATTACCCACTGTATAACAAATATATTTAAAATTTTAAATTTAAATCCATGCACACAAATTAATATTTTATTTATTAATAATGAAAAAATTACAAAATTAAATTCTGAATTTCGAGGGATTACTGAACCAACTGATATTTTATCTTTTTCACCTAATTTCTCAGGAACTTATTATGGTTTAGAAAAAGAAGGCAATAAAAAAATAAATAATATTAAATTTCCAGAACACCCTAATATTAATAAATCCTTGCTAGGAGATTTAGCTATTTCTTTAGAATATATAAAAAATCAAAGTGAGAATAAAAGAATTATATTTGATAATGAAATTAAAAAATTAATAATACATGGTATATTACATTTAAATGGCTATGATCATGAAAACACTAAAGATGAAAAAGAAATGATTAAAAAACAAAATTACATATTAAATAAAATTTAAAATGCAAAAAGAAGTTTTATATAGAAAATGGAGGCCTAAAAGCCTAACAGAAATAATTGGTCAAGACGAGATTGTATCATTACTAAAAAATTCTATTAACCATAAAAGATTATCTCAATCATATCTCTTTTCAGGTCCTTCCGGAACAGGCAAAACAAGCACAGCCAGAGCTTTTGCAAAATCTGTAAATTGTGAGAATTACGATACTTTACAATTAGATATATCTAATTGCACTTGTTCGTCATGCAATTCAATTAACGATTATTCTTCAAATACTCTTGTAGAATTAGATGCTGCAAGTTCTATAAGACAAGTAGAAGATTTAACTGAAGTAATGTTACAAAAAATTAATTTTTTGTCGGGTGAAAATAAATTTAAAGTTTATATCTTAGATGAAGTACATATGTTAAGCAGGCATTCTTTCAATGCATTATTAAAAACTTTAGAAGAACCCCCAGAACACTTAATCGTAATTCTTGTAACAACCGATCCTCAAAAAATTCCTCAAACAATCTTATCAAGGTGTCAAATAGTTGAATTTAAATCAATTGATGAAAGTAATATATCAACAAAATTAATAAAAATAGCACAAAATGAAAAAATAACATTAATTGAAAAAGATGCTAATATTATTGCCTCTCATGCAAATGGAAGCCTTCGAAATGCAGAAAACTTATTAGAAAAATGTATTCTTAAGCAAAATAATAACAATATTGATGAAAACTTAATCAGGTACACATTGGGAATCATAAGTGATGAAATACCAATAAAAATATTGAATTATCTTCATTCAAAAGATCTCAGTTCAGCTCTTAAACTATTAAATGAAGAAATAAATAAAGGAAGTGATTTTAATTCAATAATGAATGAGTTCCGTAAAACATGTGTCAAATTAATACATTACAAATACGGACTAGAATCAGAACAATCTGAAATAAGTCAAATAGCATCTATTTTAGAAATTACTACCATTAAAAAAATATCGAAAATTATAAATGATGACAATGTTATTAATATCGAAAATTATCGCCTAAAATTAGAAATAATAATTATAGAACTTTTTGAATTGTTTCAGGTTTCATCAGATAAAAACCAAAACATACTAACAGAAATGACAAAAAATATTAATGTTGAAAATGAAAATAAACAAATATCTTCAAATCAAAACAATGCACCACAAACTAACAATGTACCCTCGACAAGCAATTCTGAAACCACGACTTCTGATTTAGTAAAATTTATCAAAGTATTTGAAAATAAAAATTGGCATTGGAAAATGAAAGCTATCAAAACTTATAAAGTTCATGACAATTTATTAAATCTATATTTCGAACATAAAAGCCAAATTGAAATGTTAAAAACAGAAATAAATAATCCTGAAAGTATTCAATTAGCTAAATCTGCAACTAAATCAATATGGGGAAAAGAATTGTTATTAAATCTAAAATTAACAAACAGCAATGAGGAAATTGAAAACAAATCAAAAACAATTGACGAGAAGTCATTATTTTTATCTGAAGCATCAAAATATGGAAAATTAATATCTTTAAAGGAGATTAAAAATGAATCCTAAAAACCTTAAAAATGTTTTTCAAATGAGAAATCAAATGAAACAAATACAAAAAAAATTAAAACAAACCACAGTCACACAAAATAACAAATCAGATACAATTTCTGTAACAGTAGATGGGACTTTTAAAATAAAAGAAATAAAATTAAATTTAGATAATCAAGATCCTAAATTAATAAAAAATTTAGAAAAGGAACTTACTGAAACAATTAACAAAGCAATTGAAAAATCTCAAAAAAATGCAAATGCTCAACTCGGCTCAATAAGTAATTTATTAGGAATGTAATTTGAATAATAAAAGTATTTCAATCTCCTCAGTTATATCTGATTTAATAAGTCACCTCAATCAACTACCTGGCATTGGACCTAAAACGGCTGAAAGATTGGCATTTCATATTATAAAATCACCTGAAAACAAAGTGACTTCTTTAGCAGATAGCCTAATTAAATCAAAACAAAAATTATCTTTTTGTAATAATTGCTTTATTGTCACAGAAATAAATCCTTGTAATATTTGTATTAATGATATGAGAGATCAAAAATCAATTTGTATAGTACAAGATTCAATTGATGCCTATGCTATAGAAAGTACTAATAGTTATAATGGTTCTTATCATATTCTAAATGGATACATATCTCCAATTAATGGCATTGGACCTAATGAACTAACTATATCATCATTAATAAAAAGAATAGAAAAAACACCACCAACAGAAATTATATTAGCTACAAACCCGACTATTGAAGGTGATGCTACTGCTACTTATATATCTAATCAAATCAAATCAACAAATATCAAAATTTCAAGACTGGCTGTAGGAATTCCATTTGGTGGAGATTTAGATTACACAGATCAAAAAACATTGACTCAAGCTTTTAATTCCAGGCAAATAATCGAGTAATTCAATTGCTATGATTAATTATGTAAAATAATATAATGCAAAATAGGGAATATTTAAATTTTGAAGGTATCACTATATCATCATATGAATATGGTGAATTCGATAAAATTTTTAATATACTAAGTCCTCATAATGGAATAATCACAGCTATTATTAAAAGAATAAGAAAAACATCTAATAAAAATTTTGATTATATAGATATATTTCAAAAGATGAATTTCAAAGCTTCTCTTAGTGACAATTTTTGCATAATTTACGAAGCCAAATCGCTTGAAACATGGTTTGAAAGACCAATTAAGCTAAACAATTTATCCTCAGGAAATATAATTGCAGAGTTAATTATAAATTTTAATTCTATAAATGAAAATAACAATTATATATATCATTTGGTTAGTAAATGTATGCAGTGGATATCAAATGATATTTTAATATTTTCTTTAGTTTATTTTCAAATTAAATTGTTATTAGCAGAAGGTATATTCCCCGAAATAGATTTATGTCTGAATTGCAATAATCAACTTGAACCAGACAATTATCTTTTAAACTTAATTGAAAGCGGGATTTTTTGTAATGTTTGCTCTAGTCAAGTAAAATTTTCAAACATAAAATTATTAGAACAAGAAATACGTTTATTAAAACATATTAAAAATACTGAATATGATGAAAGCACAAATCTTAATAATAAAATTACAGAAAAAGTTGATCTAAATTTATATAAAAAACTATCAACATATATAAAATTCTATACTAACAGAGAAATAAAATCTGAAAAAATACTATTCACTTCATTAAATAAGTAACTATATTATAAATATAAAATCTGTTGAATGAACAGAATAGTTATGCTAGACTCTCTTATGCCACGAAATTTTCGTGGTAATTTTTATTAGGGAGAAAAAAATAGCAAAAGATTACTTCATAAATGAAGGAATAAAATCAGATAGAGTTTTAGTCATAGATGAAAACGGAAAGCAAATGGGGGTTTTACTCACCAAAGACGCTGTTAATCATGCACTTCAAAGGTCCTTGGATCTTGTAGAAGTATCTCCCGGTGCTCAACCACCCGTCTGCAAAATAATGGACTATGGTAAACATAAATATCAACTTACCAGAAAAGAAAGGAATGCCAAAAAACAAAGTAAAGTCAAAGCATCTATACAAAAAACAAAAGAAGTCAAATTTAAAACAAGAACAGGAGATAATGAATTAGATTGGAAAATAAAACAGGTTAAAAAATTTCTATCTAAAGGTAATAAAGTCAAAATAACAGTATTATTTAGAGGAAGGGAAATTACTCATCCGGAACTTGGAATGAACGTATTAAAAACTGTTAGAGATTCTCTTCTAGATGAAGCAATATTAGAATCTCCTCCCGGACTAAGTGGAAATATTCTATCTATGACTTTAATGCCAACATCAAATAAGGTTAATAAAGGATAAAAATATGCCCAAAATGAAAACACACAAAGGTGCATCGTCAAGAATAAAAGTAAGTGGAAGCGGAAAACTTCTTAGAATGAAAGGAAACAGCAGTCATTTGAAAAGGAAAAAATCACAAAAAGTAAAAAGAACTTATCATGATACTGTTAGTGTTCATAAAGCAGATGTTAAAAGATTAAAAAAATTAATTTAATTATTTAAAACCGGAGAATAAATTGACTAGGATCAAACGAGGTACAAATAAAAAAAGATCACATAAAAAAATATTAAATCTTGCAAAAGGACACAGAGGATCAAGGAGCAATTTATTTAGGCAAGCGAACGAATCTGTTTTGCATGCTTTAATGTACAACTATATACATAATAAAACTAAAAAAAGAAATTTCAGAAGACTTTGGAATGTGAGAATAAATGCTGCTGCTAGAGAACATGGGCTTACATATAGTGTTTTCATATCAGGATTGAAAAAATCTGGAATCGAAATTGACAGAAAAACACTTTCTGATATGGCTATAAATGAACCTGTTGGATTCGAGCAATTAGTAGAAAAAGTCAAATCATCGATAAATTAATTTAATATATTCTTTATATCAACACTTATAGAATCTATATCAAATTCTGTATATATCAATGTAAATTCATTTCTTTCAGAAATCAAATATGCCGGCATGGAATGAAGAATCAAATTTCCTTTTAATGACTTACTTTCAATATTAGCCACTGGCACATAAAAATGTTCCCATATTACTTTTAATTCATCTTTATTCCCTATCAAATAATCGAGAGAGTTACTTAATTCATATTGCTTTAACAATCTGTTTACTTGTGACTGAGTATCATTCTCCGGATCTATTGAAAATATTATTATATTTAATTCATCTTTATAGTCATATCTTATAGTTTCAAAATTCTTTAAATCATTAAGAGCTGAAGGGCATTCGGTTTTACATTCAGAATACATAAAAGTTACAAGTAATAATTCAGATTTAAAATCAGAATCAGATACATAAATACCATTTTGATTTTGAAAACTAAATACAGGTAAATACAAATCAACTTTAGATTTTATACCTACATAATTTGTATTATTGAAAATACATGCTGCTAATATTAATAATATAAAAATAGGAAATATTTTAATAATAAATTTAAACAAAAATCCTAATAGTCCAATTATTTAATATATCTCACTACAATGTATGCTATTCCAGGAGTTCCTATTAATATACCCATCCCAACCAAAACAACAGATAGATTCTTTAGTTCCCCTTCGCCAGGCCCCAATGTTGGAACATTATAAAAAATATAACCTAAGGAAATAGCTAAAATTGCCACAGTTACTACTGAAACAATAGGTATTATAATTGCATATATAAATCTTTTTAACATAAACTCCCCGTCATTGAATTATAATTTTAACATTGTAAATAAAACTATTGATACCTTTTTTCTGATAAATACCATTTAAAATAATAATAAATAAATAATCCCATCAAAATCAAAGCTGTGCCTACTTTCATTATTATTCCTCCTAATTGTTGATCTTCTAATGGAGATAGACCAAATATATATGTTGAATTCTGGTAATGGTCATAAATATTTTCAGGAGCATACGTAATTATTCCAAAGACAATAATCTGGGCAATAGACAAAAGAAATAAATAAATTAATTTTAATGAGTAATGTAAACTTGGCTTTATTAAACTAGTGCTCACTAAAGGCCACCACATAAGAATAGCAGCAACGATGAACATAGTATGCTCTAAAGCGTGAAATTCTTCAAAAGAAACTGATAAATCATATACATTTGGGATGTGCCACAAACCAAATACTATATTAAAAAACACGAAGCAAAATGCCGGGTTGAAAATAAAATTAAAAATATGTTTGGTAAATTTAAATACAAACAATAAATCAGTTATTTTATGATTTAGTCCCAATAGCAATAAAGGAGGCGCAATATAAGAAATCATTACATGTTGCAACATGTGAGCACTAAATAAATAATATTCACTTATATAATGAACAGGCCACACTAAAGCTAAAAATAAAACGAAAACACCGAGTAAAAAAATAATTGATTTTTTATAGTCTGTTTGAGGATCGATATTAAATTTATTCTTAGGACCAAAAATCATACCTAAATAAATAAACTCTAATAAAATTAATCCGGCAATTATTTCGTAGTGAAAATAAGTATTTAAAAATACTGAACGCATTTAGTTATTTAAACAAACCACCCAAATAAAGCCATCAGCCATAAAATTACAACAGCTGCCAAAATTAGTCCCGCCATAAAAACGTAAGTGAATAATTTTGCATCAAATTTTAAATGCATATAATACATAATAACGATTGCAAATTTACCAATCGACAAAAAAGCTAAGACAGGAATAATACCATACCCTAACCAATCAAAATAAAATACCAAAACTTCAAGAGCTGTTAAGAAAACAAGAGCCATAGCAACTTTAAAATATGTCATTGGCTCCGGATGAGAATGACTCTCATCTGTATGATTTGATTGATTTTTTATATCTGCAGACATTTGTAACTCCTAATTATGACGGGAACCCGGGAAATGTTCCAAATAAATAAACAACTGCAAAAATTACAATCCATACAATATCAACAAAATGCCAATACAAAGCTGCCAAATCTAGATCCAAATTAGTTTTTGAAGTAACAGAGTTTCTAAATAAACTTGAATAAAAAATTATAGCTAACCAAATTACTCCAACTGTTACGTGTAGACCGTGTGTTCCGGTTAATGCATAAAAAGTTGTTCCAAACAAATTAGTCTGAGGGCTTAAGTCATCATGGAAATAAAATTCACTAAATTCAAATACCTGAAAACCTAAAAATGTTGATCCCATGATAATAGTAGAAATCATCCATACTCTAAATGCATTGATATTATCCCTGACCAAATATGCATAAGCAAAAACCATACTCATACTACTCATAAGTAAAACAAACGTGCTAACAGATGTTGTAGGGATATCAAATACATCAGTTGGCCCTGGATCCGGAATCCCTGATCCTTTATAAATAAGATATGTTCCTATTAAAGAAGCAAAAAACATACAATCAGATCCCAAGAAAACCCACATTAATAGTTTTCTGTGATCTAATCCTGTTGTAGTTTCTTCAGACATATTTATACCTCAACTAATGCGAATCAGGTTCATTAACCGGCTCAAAGGACCAAGCACAAACTGTTACAAGCATAATAAAAATACCTATACCAGTTAACACCAAATTATAAATAATACCAATACCTGCTATTGCTAATCCTACAGATACTAAAAAAGGCCAATAGGAAGCTTGAGGTAAATGAATATCACTAACTTTAGTTTTACTTTTAACTTTCTTATCTGAATCAGATGAATTCTGTTTAGTGTGCCAAAAATCATCTAAAGATTTAACTACTGGTATATCTCTAAAATTATAAACAGGTGGAGGAGACGGTATTGACCACTCTAATGTTCTTCCATCCCAAGGGTCAGCTCCTGCTTTTTTCCCGCCAGTCCAACTTTTTATCATATTAATAACAAATATTAAAACTCCAAACGCAACAGCATAGGCTGCTATTGTTTCAAATGCATTCCAAAAAGCCCATCCCATTTCTGAATCATATGTAAAAATTCTTCTTGGCATACCTTGCATTCCAACAAAATGCATAGGGAAGAATGTTAAATTTTGAAATATAAACATTATCCAAAAATTCAACTTACCTAATTTTTCATCATACATCCTTCCTGTAATTTTGGGGAACCAATAATAAATACCACCAAATATAGCAAATATAGCTCCTCCAAACAAAACATAATGAATATGTGCCACTATAAAGTACGTATCTTGTTGCTGATAATCAGAAGCTGAGAATGCATGCATTACACCACTAATTCCACCAATTAAAAACATCGACAAAAATCCCACAGAAAATAATGTAGGAGTATTAAATTCTATATCCCCACCCCACAAAGTACCAAGCCAATTAAACATTTTCACACCAGTAGGAACAGCTATTAGCATTGTGGTTATCGTAAATACACTATTCGCAATTGGACCTAAGCCTGTTGTAAACATATGATGGCTCCATACCAACCATCCCATAAATGCAATAAATGAAGCTGCTAATACCATAGCAGGGTAGCCAAAT